>Ga0098040_1000101_pt1 | contig 41169 bp, 48 predicted proteins | sample 7_EtaG_FD_75065 | JGI IMG/M metagenome (GOLD analysis project Ga0098040, IMG submission 75065) | Marine viral communities from the Subarctic Pacific Ocean - 7_ETSP_OMZ_AT15161 metaG | ecosystem: Environmental > Aquatic > Marine > Oceanic | place: Pacific Ocean | collected 2015-01-08
AAGAACCCCCAGAATATATCCAGACCGCAAGGTCTGAAACAACCTTTATATGAGGCTATTACCCCCTCATTTTCAGGTTAACGATAATAAATGTAGACTGTTCCACCACCATCAGCATGAGCAGATGATACGAGAGTAAGGTCATTGTCACCGACAGCAAAGACCGCCTGGTCTTCGTCAAGAGTAGCTGTTGCCACCCTTGCTACGTCAGTTGCCATTGACATTGCACTAGACAGAGCTGTGCTACTATTTTTGACAGTTAATGTTTTAGAACTGACATTTTCGCCATTTCCAACAACAAGAACAATGTCATAAACAGTAAACTTGAACGGAGTATTAATTGTAACAGTTTCACCGCTACCAAGAGCTGTGAAATCACAAATAATTTTTCCATCCTGAGCAACACACTCTGGAACTGTACCATTGCCACTATGAGTAGCAGATATATCTAACGCACCGCCTGAAGCTCGCCAATTAGCAATACTTGATTTAGCCATTATTTACCTCTATTATTCAAATGTCGCTAAAATAAGCGAACTTTGATTAACACAGGAAAGAGCCGCTGCATCATGAGCCGCAGATTGATTCTTATAAAAAGCATCACCTGAGGACTCTAAAGCATCGGCTTCAGCAAAAAAGTCTGCACGATTGTAGCCATTAATGACAGCACCGCCAAGTTCGATGGTATTTGCATGATCGTCCACTTCAGAAGTGAAGTGAAGATCTTCTGCAACTGCTTTACCAATTGCACCTTTACCGAATACAATTGCATTGCGTGTTCTGGCAGTGCCAGAAGCTAATGTTACAGCAGAATCATCGAGACGGGCAGAAACGGTAGATCCGAAGAAATAACCAGATTCATCCCATTCACGAATACCAACGATATCTTCAAAGATACAGAAACCAGCATAGTAGCCAGCCATTCCATTAAGCTCAGGCATTTTAACACCGCCTGAACCCATGAAACCATAACGCTGGGCACTTTCATAGTCACCATCACTTTGAAGAGAAGCAAGCTGTGCTGGATGCATTACAATGCACCAGAACTTGTAACCTTCAGCTGTTTCCATCTGAGGGATCTTTAGAGACATACATTTAACACGCAGTTCTCTTAAAATATCAGCAGTCATAGCTGTGTTACAAGTACCAAGACCACCATCTGTATTACCAATAGCAGCATCTAAGTTTGCATTGGTTTTGGTATACTTTTCTGTACCAATAACCGTTAAGGCACTGGATACATTTGCATACCAGTTCGGATGATATCTACGAGCGAGACCGAGTCCGTCACTAGATGTACCAATAGAAAGGTTAGGCGATACACCTTCATAGAAGGTTTGAAATACAGCCTGGTTTTCCCATTTAGTAAACCATCGTGCTAATTGTGGTCTTGCTTCGTCCATCAGCTTAAACACTTTTTGACGTTGTTCTGACATAGATCCAGATTTCTTCATGACTGCTTTTCTATACTGATTGCAGTAGGCACGGAGCCACTTCATAGCCTGGTCTTCACCAGTGCCTTTTAAAGTGGTATCACCGTACACAGGTGAACCAGAAAGTTCACTCAAGAAAGGAATAAGCATATTATCCCGTCCCTGAGCAACATAGTCACTCAAGATTTCCATTGGATTTCCAGAAGGGCGATAAACGGGGTTACCGTTATCATCCTGCGAGATATCCACATTGCCAGAGAACTGTGCCCAAAATGTATTGAACCAGCTTTCTTTGCGGAGCAGTGAGTTTAGAATTTCAACATTTGCAATCCAACTTTGTGAGGATTCCATAAGTTAAACTCCTGTGGTATATAGTTAACGATTAACCTGTTGATTGACCTTTTGTAATTCCTCATATGAGAGATTGTCGAGAGTTTCTCGGAGTTCTTTTTGGCTAAGATCAGCGATTTTAACCATTTTAGCATTTTTGCCAGTACCACGAACATCAACCTTTTCAGAAGTTTTTGCTGTTGCCTTCTGAATATCGCTTCTAGCTTTTTGCTCTCCGTTCATCTGGTAATGCTTAACAATTTTGTCTACACCAAATTTGTCAATCATCGCCTTCTGAAACGACCTCTCGGTTAACAGCCCATTCTCAACGTAGGAATTAGCAGAATCAACCACAGTATTGAACTCATCATCAGATAACTCAATTCCCTGTTTCTGATAGTCATTTTTCATCGAGTCGATAAAATTCTGATTATCACGGGAGTTGAACCTGGTTGCGATAGCTTCCTGGGTACGTTTATTGATCAAGTCAGATTCCATCTGCCGAACAAGCTCTTTTTGCTCATTCACAGCGGCATCATCATACGGATCAATTATATCCAGTTTCGCTTTTTCCTCAGCCAGACCAGTCTCGATATCATCACCCGACAGCTTGGAGAACACTTCTTCATCAGAAAGTTCTTCAGGCTTTTGAGCAATTTTTCTCAGCTCACCAAGTTCGTTGCCCTGCTCGCCAATTTTCTTTTGAGAATTAGTAAGCATTTCAAGTAGATCTTCCCTTGATTTGCCCTGGAATTGTGATGGTTCACTTTCAGAGGTTTCCTGTCCCTCATCTGATGCAGTTGGACTGTCCTGCTCCGCTGCTTGTCCCTCATCGGGGTCAGCTACAGGTTCCGCTTCATCGGATTCGCTTTTGAGGTATAGGTCACCATCCTTTTCAATTATTAAATTTTCTTTTGTTTCAGCTGTCTCAACAGCTGCCTCTTCAGGATTAATTTTTTGATCCAAATCATTTAACTCTTTTTGCAAGCCTGGATCTACTTGTGTTTCTTCAGCCATTATTTGCCTCTCTTTTTAGTTATGTTATCTACTTTTGCCTTATAAATATTCCGCATTGCATTTGACCTGGTGTATTTTACTCCTGGCTGCCGATTCGGTTTTTTCAAGGCAGGTTTTAAAATAGGTATATTTAAAATCTCATCGAACATAATAAGCTTTCTTTTTCTTTTTCTTCTTCAGTTTTTTCTTCTTCGACTTTTTATACATTTTCATATATTTATTTGCCACGCTTGTCCACCATTTGGTTTATTTTTTGTGATTCTAATCTTAATTTTTCTTCATCATTCATCATGCCCCGTTCTGTTTTCATATTATCGAGAAGACCTTTTGTCTTTTCAATATCATTCTGCTGCCTTTGAAGCTCTCCCTCTTCACCTTGTTGAGCTGCCTGAGCCTGCATTGTATTGTCAATAAACTCCACAAATTTATCTGAACCTGATATTGGGGCACTTTCCACCAGTGTTCTTATATCCACCAGTGCAGGATTGATCTGACCGATGATATTTGTCAGTGCCAGCATCCTGTTAAAATTATCTTCAATGTTAGTAATATTATTTTCACCTTCATCTAGTTCTACATACAGTGACGGGTTTCTAACATCGTTCATCATTTGTCCAGCCATTTCTAAATTAATAATCATTTCAGAAAATACGCTTTCTTCCTTTGTTCTGATAATTCTATCTTTTTCTGTATAGACAAATGCAAAATTATCTACAAAATCTTTTGCCAGTGCTTTCCTGAGCCTGGATAAATTCTTAAAATACGGATTAATTGCTGCGGCTGCTCTCTGCACTTTCTGCTCAAACAAGACTCCTGACTCTCCTGATCTTGCTGTTTCCCCTTTCATTGCCTCAGATATCAAAGAAACACGCTGTGCAAAACCAACGCTGTTTTCTGCATTCAGCATAATGTCGGGGGGCAGTGATCCAGGTGGGAGTTTTTGCGGCATGATAGCAGGATTATTCAGCTCATAAACCATATTAGGCTGATTCCCTTTTTCTTTTAGTGCCTTAATTGTTTCTTTTTCCCGTTTGTCCACGAAGACACCCCCCGACAGTATCTGGGTGACATAGTCTCTTACTTGAGACTTTGCTTTATTTACATCATCTTGTATGTCGAGAAGGAGGTCGACTAAAGACGTTTGCTCATTTACCTGGACATTGTAGTTATAGCTCCACACGGGAAAACAATCGAAGTTAGCAGTAGGCTGATCTGCATCCTCATCTTTAACAACCAAATTTTTAAAATAAGGAATGATCGTTGTAACATGAATTTTATCCTGGTTAAACTCCTGCAGCATCTGCAGTCCTGGATTTTCTTTTTTCAGTTTTGCCATTTCACTGCGAGGAACAATAGTATAATCTACACCATCAAACAGTTTAACCATTTTTGTTGTTACCCGTTCCTGCATTTCCAGGATACGGTAACGGTCATTAATTTTATCATAATTCTCTAAATTAGCTGAATAAACCTTATCGGTCATTCTGCGGATAGTATCAGACAGTGCGTTCCACCACCATTTACCACGCTCTACTTTTACATCATAGGGATCTATCGTATATTTTTCACTGATCACATCCATAGGTTCCCAGCCTTCTTTAACGATCCAGCGGCAATGTTTTAACTCATAATCATTTCCTCTGGTCTCTGGATCTATATAGACCCTGAAATTATTTAATACTTCATACTCATAATCTAAATATCCATCATCACCCATTACCCAGGATCTTTGTATCCAGCCGCCTAATTTTGTCGTTAATGCATCAATAAATGCAATCTGCAGTTTATCTTCCAGATCCTGCTCATCATTAATCGCATTCCATCTTTTCTGGATCACATCTGCAGTATTCACACTATCTACGGTAATTGGTTTAAACCGTGCCCGTCTTCTGTTAAGCTGTTCATTACCGACCAAGGTAGAAATAATCGGTGCAATAATATTATACTTTAAAGTTGGTTTTTTATATTTTTTGGCATTGGTCTTTTCATCCGCTGTCCAGGTATCATTATTTAAATACCGCACAGCTTTCTCGGATTCTTCCCTGGCATTCTCAAATGAGTCACGGGAAAACTTCCAGCTTTTTAATACTTTATCTGCCTGTTTGGATAATACACCAGCAGCATATTGAGAACCTGATGGCTGTGTCTTACTGTACTCAGCCATTATGCTGATTTCCAGTTAGTAGAACCGCCACCTATAGGAGCTGATTTAAGCACTCTATATCTCCATCCTTTTTTCCTTATTTCTGCAGTAACCAAATTAGGAAGAACCTTCAGGCATCCATATCTTGTGGCATCATAATGGTGATCTGGTGCATTCGTATCGATATCTTCAGGATCATTTTCTGCTGATGGTAAGTTAGGAAATGTTTCAATACTTTGGCTACAATTTTCTGTAAACCTCATTCTAGGCACTCCTTCATCGGGCACAGATAATGCTTCATAGACGATCTTTGCTCCTGATTTACGATCATTATTTGCCTTGGAAAGATAGATTTCTTCATCACTGTAAAAATCTGCAGGACTATAAAGTGCCCCTTCTTTCTCCGAATGTTTTGTCCAATATGCTGGATCTGCGATATCATCATCAAAGTCTGTTGGTTTTAATTTATATTTATCCCAGGTGTACTTATTAACAAACTGTGCCTGCTTTGATGCAGACAGTCCTATTTCGGTAATTTCATCAAATATTATCATATTCATATCACGGTCTACCGCAGCGAACAAACAAACAAAAGGAGCTTTTGTGCCATAGTCATAGAACCGATACAGGGCATGGTTGCCTTTTTTAAAGTGAACTCCATACTGAAAATCTGACTGAGGGATCACATGGTGCATCGGGTTCCAGTTATCAAAGAAGGTACCAGCAAAAACATCCCAGCGACCTTCCAGCCACATAGCTCTTAGAATAGGATTCAGGTTTTTTAGTTTCCTGACATAGGCTGGATCGTTATGAAGTAAGGTAGGATTATCGAAAACAGTCGCTGGGATAAATTGCCAGGAAATGCCCTCTTCATCCACATACGCATCTCCTGACTTGTTTTTTTGATAGTATACATCAAACTCATCATTATACACAGGTTTCCCTACTGTAGTTGGTGGGCATACATCAATAAATTTTTTCTTGAGCCAGATATGTCCAATATTGCCTGGGTTGGATGTCAGGCATATCTGTGGTTTTAATTCTTGGTTATCTGTACGGGCTGAAGTACTTAATTCTTCGACCCAGTCCTCTGGGAACTGGTTGGCTTCATCAATGCCGATAAAATTATAGTTACCCCCGATGTAGTTATCTAGTGCCCGTCTGTCCTGACAGTGTACGAGATAGACCTTGGCTCCGCTGGGAAATAAATAACACTTGCTTCTTTCCTGCCACTTAGCCCCGTACAGTCGGTATAGCTTATCACATTCAGGTTTAAGGTTTCTTTCAAGCTGTGGGTATGTCCTTCTGATGAGTAATGCGATATAATCAGGGTAGTCAATTGATATTCTTTCAACTTTAACCTGACAGGTTTTACCCTCCTTTTTAAGATGATCCGCTTGCTCTTTCGTAATTTTTTTCCTGTTACGCTCATAATACCATTTCCTTGGGGTTAGTGCTGCTTTCCAGGATAACATCAAAGATTTGCCACCTCCTCTGGCTCCTCCGTAGAATATCCAGCTGGCTGAACTCTTTAAAAATTCAGTCTGTTTTCCTTTGTGTGGTTTAAACGCTACCTCAGAAGGGGAGGTCATCATCTTTCGTTTTTATTTTATCCTGTTCCTCTTGTTGTTCTCTTTTAGTATCTTTATGTGCAAATCCAGCTCCCAGCTGATGCTTCTCAACTTCTTTATCTCTTGCCTCTGGATCTGTCAGCTGCAGCGATAAATAATTTTTACCTGCATCTGATGTTTTTTCCCAGCCAGCTATTCTATATGATTTGCCTTCTACATTTAATTTTCCAGTTAAGTCAGGCTTATTATCGCCCTGCTCTTTATAATCATTTGTAAACAATGCTCCTCTATTGGTGTCATCGTATTTAGAATCCATGATCCATACCCTCGCTATTCTTGTCTATATATACTCTACTATTTGGTTTATTTTTTTTATCATTTTTTTCCCAGGTTCGCACTGCTGCTTTCCAATCTACCATCGGTACCTTGCCTATTTTCCAGCCATTGGATTCATAATGATTCAAAAACTGCTGCGGATCCACTTCATTTTTTCGTTCCTTGCAATATTCTTTCACCTGCTCTAATGATGGTCTAGTTAATTTACGCCTGGAATAGGGTTGTTTAACAACTTTCTTTTTTTCTCCAGGTTCTGACTGAACAATAAAATCACCCTTCTCATTTTCTTTCACCAGCCCAAACCGTTCAAGTGACTTGATAATACTATTATGAAAATTATTATTCGGATGCAATACTTCACCATGATGAAAGTCAACATACTTTGTAAGATACCATTTATCACTACCCAAATCTATGATTCTATCTCCAAACATTTTAAGTACTTCATCTTTATCACCAATCTTATCAGCCTTAATAAAAAATTGTGCCAGAGGCAGGTTTACCTCCCAGATTCCTGCATGATCGCATTTGGCACATATATAAAACCAAAAGCATTTATACTCTGGTTTTAACAGCTGAAACCATTGCTGATCAAATATTCCTGTGTCTGTGTGTCTCTTTGCCATGATTACCTCTCTCTTGTTCGTAGGTCTCACTATCGGATTTAATTTTCCGAATGAGTTCCTGTCTAGTTGCTGCCTCTGCGATAATTATATACCGCCCAGACCTTGTTCTTTTTTTAGCATAAAACTTTGCTTTATCTCTGTCTCCGACCATTCAGCCACTCCATTACATCACTATACAAATATCGGATCGTTTTGCCTCCTCTATTGCTGTTATCTATCGCAACTGGCATTGGATCTTCCTCTAAGTTACGCCATTTATAGATAGCTTGTCTAGTCACTCCTATCTTATCACACAATTCTGCTGTGCTTAATAAAGCTTCTTCTGTCATTGTTATACTCATTTTCTCTCCAATTTAGTTGATTTCAGGATTGTCTGGCAGTGGAAGTTCTTCTCCGCAATCTTCACAATATAAAAACTCATGTGTATTTGTGTCTTTTTCTTCAGGTTGATATTCAATATTCTCATGTGGGCAAATCCGAATATTCTTTTTTATTTCTTTCATAATTTTATATGCAATCTGCGGAACTATGGCGTTTCCGAGTCCTGTAAGTCTGTCCATCCTGCTGGGAATCCCATGATCTTCTCGGCTAATTTCGGTGTTATCATAAATATCCTGCCATTCTTCTTTAGTACATACGGTATGTGACCACCGCCTTTCGGTGTTGTCAGCGTTGGGCAATGATTCATATATATCCTCGGCTTGCCTTCTAACCTGATCCAGGTCGTTTTTATAATCACCGCTTCCTCTTCTAATACACACTGCAAAGTAACGTCTTCGCATCGTAGAGACTCCAAAATCCCGTGCATCAAAAACTGCATCACCCCAGTCGTATCCAATATTTTCGACTTCCTTGCGGAGTATTTCTTTCCACTTTGTGAATCCTTGAACATTTTCAAAGATAATTGATTCTGGTTTGCATTCATCACATATCCTTAACATTTCATAAAATAAATCATCCTGATTAAAACCACCCCTCTTTCCTGCTACACTAAACGCAGGACAGGGAAAGCCACCTGTAATAAGATCAACATTATTAAAATCATAACCGTTTAATTTGCGTATATCCTCATAAATAGGAACACCTGGAAAGTTCTTGTTAAGTACCTTCTGACAATACTTGTCTATCTCACAAAATCCAACAAGATCCAGGTTATCCTCCCAAACCCACTTGGCTGCCAGTGCAAACCCACCAATACCACTGAATAAATCAAGGACTCGCATTTGCTTTCTTTCTTTTCCATTTTTTATTCTGAATCGCAGTTCGACCCTCTGTCTTCCACTTGTTATTTAACTTGATACGCCTTTGTTTCTTTAATTTTGCTTTTTTATTTGGCATTTTTATAGTTCTTTCCATATTACTTTATCTATAGGACAAAAATAAAATTCCTGATTAACTCCAGTGTACCTACTGTCAGTTCTATAATTTATATCCCAATATTTTTTAGTCTTTCCATAAACAATAGCCATATGACTTTTACTCTTATTTACAATCATATAAGCATAAGGTTTTGGATGTGCCTTGTCCCAACTATGTTTTGCACACACAATAAACTGATCTTTATATTTCCAATCTGCAGCACAAGTAAAATCAACACTAACATTTTTAACCTCAATACGCTGCCTGATAAATAAATCACCATTATCCTTATGGTCTTTCCAATCTTCATGTTTATCTGCTTTTGTCATTGGCTGAATCTCTACTGGAATACCTTTTTTATAAAAATATTTTGCACAGATAAATACAGCATCACTACTGTTATCTAAATGTTCTAAAAATTTTTGATGATTATTGTTTAACTCACTCATTTCCTACCCTAGTTTCCTACCTTTCCTACCCCTTCTAGTCCAGGGTGCTTTTACTGTGTTGTTATTGCTTTTATCCGCATTTTTCATCAGTTTATCAATATGAGCGTTATCTTTGTAATTTATGTAAACACAATAGCATATTACTGCTGCTAAGGCTATTATGATTAGGATGTATGCTGCCATGTTTGTATTAATCTTCTTCTATGTAGCTAGCACATATAAGTTCAGTACGGTCTTCGTCAGAGTAATCTTTCTTTCTTTCTATTCTTATACCGCTGCTTATTATACCATCTTTATCTTGTTCGTGAACTTCTTCAACACAAAATACTAATTCATCATTTAAATTCCAGTTTAGTAAATCTTTCCATATTTCAGATGGTAGATTAACTATCCTTGATGAGGTGCTTCTTAAATTACATTTAAATAGTTTATTCTTCATTTTATCTCTCTCTCTTTTATTGTTGTTTGGGTTTTCTTTAACATATTTATTAGTATTGATATGATAGATTTTATAGAACAGTTGTTATATTTGTCAACTAAAACCTTTTTTTTGTTTTGTGTCAGTGCCATACATATAAATGAAGAGCCGCCCCGTCCCGAAGTCTGGGTGGGTCACCCTCTATAAAAAACAATGTTTGCGATCATTATCTATCCTCTGTGACCTGTCCAGATTGTATGCCAGAGTGACTGAAGATCCACAATATATAGTATAGTATCCTGTTTCTCCTCGGTGGACAGCACAACATTCTTGGAATAATGTTGTGTTTTCTGGGGCTTAGGGAGGGGCAGGGGTAGGTATTAGGTAGGGGCAGGGTAAGGTATTAGGTAGGGGCAGAGAGGGGGCAGGGGTAGGGGTTCGGTAGGGGTTGGTCAGGGGGGTCTCTGCCCCTCCTCTGCACCTTACTAGGAGTCCACATATATATAATAGAATAGAACAGTATATAATAAGAGAACAATATAATAACACTATATTGTACTATATACTATATTGTTACTACTGTCGATAGATCTATTTATTTTCCCTCGATAGCACAACATTTTTAAAGATAATCCATTGTAAACCTTAGTTAACTATGTAATATAGGGCTCAACAAGAAACCCAATCATGGAGATTACAATGAAGAGAACAATATATTTAAGTGGACGTTATCAAGAGAAGAAGTCACGGATCAGGAGATCTGACTTATATTGGTATGCAGGACGAACTCTGGCTGTTGTCAGTTTCTTTGTCTGGGCAGGAATTTAACTAACTAATCATGGAGGAAATCATGAAATCAAACATCAAAAATACAGTAAAAGTTGGTGACATCTTAACTGTCAAACCAGAGGAGCAAATCTGGGTATCTAAAGTAGTGAATGATGACTGGGAACCTAAGAATGTTAAGTGGGAGTCAGCAGAAGTAGTAAAAGTATACAAAACTGCAGACGAGGTGAATAACGATAAAGAATACTGTGAAAATATAACGCATGAGGATGGAGACCATTTTCCATTATTCAGAATAGAAGATCCTCGTAGAGGAGAACTTGTTCTTTATACTCACAGATTCTTCGTGGACATAATTAAGAAAGCAGGGAGGAAATCATGAAAAACATACTATTTGACGCAACGCTTAAAATCTGTGGATGGATCGAGGATAAACTCCTTGGTGGTCATGAATACCACGAATGGTCTACCGAGGAAGGTCATGTCGGACACTCTTCTGGTGGTGGCAGATTGACCTATTGTGATGATACCGAGGGTGATGGTCTTGAGGGGATCAGGTTTGGCAGGATCCACTGGGTACGAAGTTATTCACTGAGCAACTATAGTGTTCCTGTCCTCACTTGGGTCATCCCATGTGGCGAGAGATGGAGGATAGTCCGATATCTGAAATACTTGGTCTGCAGGATCTTTGTTGACAGTCGGATCAGGATCATTCGTAATTACTGTTACGATTATGTGGCATTTGACTGTCGCTTTCCTCATTGGGACAAGGAGTATATCGCCAATAAACTAAAAAGATCGATCACGGGTTAACCGAGGATCAGGGTGAATGGTTTTTGAAGGGTTCGATTCCCTTCCCACCCTCTACGACAATGAGGTCGTAAACTAAATCATGGAGGATAAAATCATGAAAACAATAGAACATCAAAGAGCAATCCAACACGCTATCTGGTGGTACGAGGATACATTTGGGTATGTCGATGAATCAACTAAAGAAACGCTAAACCTGATCGGTGCAAAGTACAAATGCATTGACGATGTCTGGGGTAAAGCTGATCATGTTGATGACGAGGATGGAAATTATATATATCCAGAATTATCAGGTGGAGAATATGATGCGATAATTTACGGATTGGAGAAAGTTCAAACTAACAATCATGGAGGTAATTAATCATGAAAGATCGTGCAATAATCGAACTAATCGATAAGTGGCTTGACCTGAGATTCCCCAATGCTGATAGTTTCTATCGTGCAGAGTGGCATCACAGATATGAGAAATATGGAATTGAGTTTTCAATTCATATGGATTCAGAAAGCAGACTCGTCTGGAAAAAACTGTATCTGGAATTTCTGGATGCACCACAGACTGAGGGTGCTAATTGGATTGTGGTTTATTCCACAGACCCAGATGATGGTTCATGGTTTAAAGATGCGTGGGCTATCTTTGAAAATGAAGTAGATGCTAAGAGACATTTCGAGAAGATAAAAAAGCGTGACGATTTATGTTCTGTATCTTTAACCAGAGTAGTTCAATCTACAGATTATGTCGGGAATCCTGCCAGAACAACCAGACCAGATCTGGTAAGCAGGGAGGATAAATAGACAACAGGGCAGTATGGTATCTGGGGAGGTTCGAGTCCTCCCCTGCTCTCTACGACAATGAAGTCGTAAATTAAATCATGGAGATTGAAATGAGAAAATACAAACACATTTTTGATCAGTTAGGCTTGTCTGAATCGACTAGCAGTAATGATCTGGGAGTGAATTATACTCTGAATGAGAATGATGGTAATGATTTGTATGAGATAAAAATACATATCGCTAATTCTGATCATACCAATGAGGATCTGGAGCAGTACGCTTACCATATCATCACTCATGGTCAGGAGTTACTAATCAATTATCTGATCGATGATATCGATGAGTTATTCAGCATAATAAAAAGTAACAGAGAATTGCTGTCAGCCCTGCAGAAAGGGAAAGATAGTCTGGAGAAGATAACTGTCTATACAGAGTCACCTGTATTGATAAAATACGGGATTGCTGTAGACGTATCTGATGATTGGTCTGATCCTATTATTGAGACTTATTCATATTGGACTGAGAAAGATAGAGATCAGGCGTACAGGGAATTGAAACAAGAACAAAGAAACAGATTTGGAGGAGAAGAATCATGAAAAGACAACTCATAAGAACTGAGGGTGGAGGATTGTATTCTGCCAGTTCAATAAATAACAAAAATAAAACTGTGGAATGCTTTCCTAGTGGTGGTGGTTTTGTTCGCACAATACCATTCTCTAAGATTGTAGACTTCGATGCAAAGCCAACAGAGATCTATAAAAAAGTCGTAGTCGGTTTTGAGGGAGTACCTGTTGTCGAGGCATTCATCAACGAGGATACCAATTGGAATGGTTGGGAGATACCCCATGTCACTCTGGAAGGACTGAGAAAATTCGCAGACAACCAGAATCAGCATCTGGATGATACAGATAATTGGGGCAGAGTCGTGATTAGAGAAGAGGATAAAACATTCTCATTTAATGACGAAGAGTTCGCCAGAGAAAATTGGGTATTCTATGGATCAGAACCAATCATAGACACCGATGGTACAATACATGACGTTTATAACATTGGTCTGGGTCTGATCTGGGAAATCATAGAGGAGGAATCATGAAAATAAGAAAAAATAGTATAGTCAGACTTAACTATCAATTTGACAATGCAGTAGTGACTGTCGATGATTACAGCATCGATGATGATGATGGCGATGGCAACGACAGACCCGTAATTGAGTTCAAACTCGAAGACGGAGATGGCTATTACGCATACTTTGACCAGATATCAAGAGTAGTCAAATACTAAAGTCGAAACCCCAGAGCATTCTGGGGTCGCAGGGAACTGATCTACCCTGCCTGAAGAAGACAGATCAATTAACATAAACATGGAGAATAAAATGGGATACACACATTATTGGTATACACCAGAGAACCTAGATAAAGCAAAGTGGAACAAGTTCAAAGATGAAGTGTCAGAACTCATCTCTGAAACTAAGTGTCTGCGTTTTGAATCTGATAGTCCAGACTCACCGACTGTATCAAGTCAGGCAATACGTTTCAATGGCATTGGCAGGAACGGACACGAGACCCTGTACATACCCAGATGGAATGACCCAGAGTCACTTTATACTCAGGTCAATGAGAAGGGACTTATATTCAACTTCTGCAAAACTGCTTATAAACCATATGATCATTATGTCGTTGGCGTACTGATTTTATTGGAAAAGCACTTCGGCAGCCAGGTCGAAATTCGCTCGGATGGCGAGTGGGAAACAGTCAAATCTAGTTGGTACAAAGCAAGGCATGAACTTAGAAATGATAAGTATGATCTAGGAAATGATGAATGGGTAACATCAGAAAGGCTGTTAAACGCCCAAAAATAGCCTTTAAAGGCGATAAGTGGTGTGGAGCCTAGGGTATCTTAGGTTCCACACTTCTGGGATGTAAAACAAAAGATTTAAAGTATTTGCACTTGATAGTAATTTATGGTAACTTATGTAAACAATAATCATGGAGATAAAATGACAATATCAGAAATAAAGAAACGCACTCAGGAAACAGCACCATACTTTTTCAGCAAGGATACGATGAAGTTTTTTGGTCAAAGACTGTATGACTTTAAAGTAGAGAAACAGCCAGATGGCAGATATAAAGTATCAGCACCAAGTGGTGACAATTGGGATGGCGATCATGAGACAGTACGCTATTTTAACCCAGATAACAATGAGTTAGAGACTAAGTAACATGAAAAATAAAAACATAATAGAGGCAATGAAAAGTATATTTATGCTTGGTTTTAGTGGGGCTGAATTTGAGATTTACGAAGATAGACTTGATTGCACACGCAAAGAGTTATTAGAGGCTGAAGACCTACTAAGAAAATTTATTGACCTCTGTGAAAAGAAACTAAAAGATTAATCATGACTGTACAACCAATTAAAGACCCCAGAAAGATCAAAAGAATGATCGCAGTCCTTGAGAAATCAAATCCAAGGAATGTACTTATGTTCAGAGTAGGGCTTAATACTATACTAAGAATCCAAGACATTCTGGATCTCAGGGTCAGCGACATATTTCATCCAGATGGATCTTTCAAAGAGTATCTATCTCTATTTGAAAGAAAGACCAAGAAGAGTAAAGCTATCAAGTTAAATAGCCTGATCAGGATAGAGATCAAAAAGTTTGTAGATCGTTATGATCTGAAAGAAGATGATTATATATTCTTCTCACTACACAATCCTGCAAGAAACTTAGATCGAGTGGAGGCATGGAGGATCTTAAAAAAAGCCTCTGATAAAGCAGGTATAGAAAATTTCGGTACTCATTCAATGAGGAAAACTTTAGCATGGACAATCTACCAGAAGACCAAAGACATATCTCTGGTAATGTATATGCTGAATCATCAAAGCCCCACAGCTACAATGAAGTATCTGGGGTTAGTACAGGACTCTATCGATAAGACATACGAAGAGTTCGCAATCGGATAATCATGGAGGTTATAAAATGAGAAAAATAAATAATGTACGCATCACAATTAAAGACATTACTGAGGCACTGCATACTATTCATCAGGGTTATCTGGATGCACACTTCGACTCTGAGGAATATTATAGATTAACTTATACAGGAGATCTGGACACAGAGGATCGTGGTATCGAAGTTAGGTTACAGGTAGTGGATGATACTTATCATGTACTGTCTGGAGATCCTCAGTACGATACTGACCACAGAGGATTCTGGGGCTGTGCTTTTATTCCTGTTGGATATGGTATGAACAATCATCACAAGTTTAACTTAGAGCGAAAGTTAAAAAAAGTAGCTAGAGAATTAATCGATGATGCCTGTGAGAATTATTGGGAACTTAAATAAAATATAGAAGAGTACGCATCCCCCAAGCCCCCTGCTTTAACATAATGGACTTCGCAAATCCTTTACAGTTGGCAGGGGGTTTTTTATATTCAGGGATCAAATAGAGGTATATATGAGCGATTTAAAGAAAATGGATGAGTCCAGAGCAAATAAAATCATAGAACAAGTCCAAGAAGAACAAGCCCAGAAAGAAATAAATGATATTAAAGAAAAAGGCAAATCAATTGGTTTGTCTATGGAGGGGTTCAGTGATCTGGATGTACCTGTAGATCAGGCTCCGCTGCTACAGCCTATTAATGGCAAATATAGAATAGACCAACAGCACTTCGCTTTAATGTTTCTGGAAGTATTCCAAAGAGAAAGCCCTATGACAGGGGATCTAATTCCTATGTACGCTCATGTTGCGAGGATGCTAGACATACCGAAGACCACCCTGAAACAGTGGTGGAAACGCAAAGAAGAGATCCAGGCTCAACAATCAACCATGATGAATAAGGGAATGGATTATCTGGGCACAAACTTCATGGTAGAAATGATACGCATGACTCAGGCTATGTCTACAATAGATTATACTGAGATGCTCAATGGCAAACCTGCAGACGTTAAAAACTTTATTACTTTATTAAATACTCTGGTAAATAAGATCAGATTACTTACAAACCAATCGACCAATAATGTGGCTCATGAGCATAGAGTTCAGATGGTTATTCCAGATTCCGATTGACAATAAATGTAAACTGATGTAATTTCTAATTATAATTTGTTAACTAAATCATGGAGTTTACATGAAATATAGAAAAGCACCTGACAACTATACTGATTGGTTGCAGGACAGATCAGACAATCCATCCATCGGTGCATCAGCATCAGCTAGTATCTTAGGATTAAATCCTTGGCATTCCGAAGTAGATCTATGGGATGATCTAGTAAATGGTATAAAACCACAAGATGATAATCTGGCTATGTGGCTAGGCAGGGAGATGGAGCCTATAATTAAAAAGCTATTTATGGATAAGACAGGACTGAAGGTATTAAATGATAACAAGATCAGGATTGATGAAGAGTATCATTTTTTAACGACAAATTTGGATGGAATGGTGGTCGGTGAGGGTGTTCCTGTTGAATATAAAACTACAGGTATGCCTTGGAATGGGGATATACCTGATCACTATTTTGTCCAGATACAGCACCAGATGATGGTTACAGAAAGTCCATCTATCTATTTTGTATCTTTATCTCTGGGGCAAAGGAAAGAATTGATCGTGGAAAAATACAGTCGCAACGATGAGTTCATTGCTGATATGAGATCTTCTTTGGTGAACTTCTGGAACAATCATGTTGTCACAGAAATACCACCAGAGCCTAAAAGTGTAGAAGATGCTAAAAAGATATTTGATGTTGTAGAGCCTGAGTCTTCAGCTATGGCACAGCCAGAAGATCAATTAGTCTGGTCATCATTGACAGATTTAAAGAGACAGAAGGTTGAACTTGAAAAACAGATTAAGGCTCATCAGCTTGATATCATGAAGAGACTGGGAGACAGGGAGTCTCTGGTGGATCAGCATGGTCAGACTTTAGTTACATGGAAAAAGACTAAAGACTCTCAGGTGTTTGATGTCAAGGGATTTGAAAAAGACAATCCAGAGTTATATAATAAATATAAAAAAACCAGAAACGGATATAGACGTTTCACAATTAAAGAGGTTATCAATGGTTGATATAAAAAAAGCAAAAACAGAGTCCAGGTTGCTAACAAAAGAACAAGCAAGTCTGAAGACTACAGTACAAGGTAAAGAGTTCTATGAACAGATCAGGAATGCTCTTCCACAGGGTGGACTAACAGCTAGGAGATATATCTCTGCCTGTTTAACTGCTCTGGCTGTTACACCCAAGTTAATGCAGTGTAAACCTTCATCAGTATTAAAGGCGTTTATGGAGTCAGCACGGTACGGTCTGGAGCCTAACTCACCACTGAGTGAGGCAGCACTTATTCCTTTTGGGAATACAGTACAATTCCTGATCGAGTATCGTGGCATGATGAAACTAGCCTGGAATACAGGACTTTTAAACAGTCTTGATTTTGATAAGGTTTGTGAGAATGATCATTTTGTATATAATAAAGGCAAGGGTATTCAGTTTGAGCATACTCCAAATTTAAAAGGAGATCGTGGTGAAGCATATGCTTACTACGCTATTGCTGAACTAAAGAATAATGGTTATGCACTTCATGTGATGAGCAAGGATGAGATCTTGAAACACGCCAAGCATTTTAGCAGGGCTTTCAAACAGAAGAACTCTCCTTGGCAGACAGATTTTGATGCTATGGCGTATAAAACTGTGATCAGGCAATTATGTGATAAGAAACTGCCCAAAGCTACGACTGAACAGTCTTTGTTGCTGAACGAGGCTGCTCATATCGATGACTTTGTCGATAACAAGGTTATTGTCGATGAAGATTATCATGTCGATATAGAACCAGAAGTAGAGGTAGTTAAAGAGGAGCCTCAAATAGAGGAGCCTAAGATAGAAGAACCCAAACATGAGGACTTTATTTCTCCGAATGATCCTGGTGATGAGCATCAGGAGGTTCAGACAGAGATCGCAGAAATAGAAGGTTAGATCAACTGATCTGATTCTTCTCCAAGGTTGGGGTGGGTCACTCCATGAACCTGCCCCAACTACCACATACCAATGGACGAAGATAATAAATCAATTATTGAATGGATTTTATTCAGGACGAGGGACACATATTCCAAACAGATCCTACGCAATAAAGCCAATGCAAGAGTCCCCAGATTGAAAGTAGATGAACATATTAAATATTGTAAAGGGTGCAAAACTACATGGTATGAACATAAAATGGGTGGATCTTATACAGGCAAATGGAGCCACAATATAAGAGACAGTATGCCGACAATAGGGAAAAAAAGAGAATTGTGTCCTGACTGTAGGGATGCTAAGTGAAATTTGCTGAGGCACTTGCTGATGGCAAAGGTTCAGAGAGAATTGTATTATATATTATTAAAAAGAAATATAGCACAGCATTCATCAGGGATGGATATAGTAAGGAATATGATATCGCTATACCAGAAATAGATAAAACCATAGAAGTTAAAAAAGATTTCAAATCCCAGGAAACAGGGAACATTGTTATTGAAACATCAATGAATGGGCAGCGTTCTGGATTGTCTACGACCCAAGCAGATTGGTGGGTATTTCATCCAGAGCCTACAGAACTGATCTGGATCACACCAGAGACTATAAAAGATATGATAGATATTGAAAATTATAAAGAAGTTGAATTTACAGGTGCTGGAGATAAAGCAAGTAAAACAGCTTATTTAATTTTAAAAGAACATTTAGTATTATATTCAATTAGAAAACAGGACATTAGTAATTACATTGCGTAAAATTAAATTAGTTGTACAACAAAGCCCAAAACCACAGAAAAGACACAGGCATACAAGCAAAGGATGGACATATGATCCCTCATCTGGGGATAAAAAGGCGTTTATTCTAATGCTACGCTCAGAAGCCTCAATAAAGCCCTTTAATGGAGCAATTACTGTTAAGATTAGGTTTGCTATGCCTTACCCGAAGAAATACTTCAGAACAGGTAAATTTAAAGGTCAATTAAAACCAAATGCTCCTTTTGAATTTATAAACAGACCTGACATAGATAACCTGCTTAAATTCGTGATGGATGCAGGTAATAAAGTGCTTTGGCATGATGATTGCCAGATCTGGAAGGTAACAATGGAGAAAGTATACAGCCTGGAACCAGGTACAGAGATAATCGTGGAGGAAACAGATGAGTCATTTCAAAAAGATTAAAGATCCTTTAAATAAATTTAAAAAAGGATACCAGAGAAATAATCCTAACCTGCTGAAACATTTAGAAAGCAAACTAATCAATGGTGAGCCTTTTCATTATTTGTTTCTAGGTTCTGTTGGCTGTGGCAAAACCTATCTGGCTAGACATATAATGTATTATAGTTCAACTCGTTGGGAATATATTAAAGTATATAAATTCTATCAGGAATATTTGGGCATTATTGGCAGTAATGCCTATGATAAATTTGATGCACTTCGATCACATAGTGTGCCTATGCAATCTGAATCATTATTGATTGATGATCTGGGGAATGAGAAACCATCTACAGAAGCAGCACATGATTACCTTGGTGGTTTAATCGAAAGAAGGTATGACTACCTGGAACGCAAAGCGGATATAAGCAGGACTATTATTACTACGAATTTAAATGGTGATCAAATAGATGATATTTACGGATCTAGAGTATTAGACAGGATCAAGCAGTACTTTATTATCTGCAAATTTAATGATATCAGTTTCAGGGATAAGAAAAAAGAGATAATCTCAGGTTAAAGAACCATCCACCAAGCAGCTCCAACTTCTACAAACACATCTGATGCTGTATTGATTGCCCACTTCTGTTTAGTCCCATAAGTTTCTTCAGTGCCCTCTACATAGACCTCGAATATCTCCCAGGCTATTCCTATTATAAGTACCCATAGAACTGCCCAGAGATCCGATGCTCCAAGCCATTGAGCTACCTTCGCTATAAATAAACCTGCTGCTATGTGGTAGGATGTCCAACCATCTAGTGCCCCAGAGCTGATCTGCCATGAATAAAAAGTTGCTAATGGATTTTTCATATTATACCCTCATTTTAATTCTTACCATTGATACGAGAAACACTGCCTTTCACCTCCATTATGACATCCGAAAGATCATTGACTTCTTTGACCATGTCCAAATGCCTAACATCACGAGTAGCATCTGAGGCGTTCCACCTGTCTAACATTTTAAGTAGAATACTTTCGATGTTCTCAATGTGTTGCGATTGACCTTTATTTTCTATGGACAATTCCTCCAAAGCATCTGCCTGTTCATCAGCCCTTTGCGACTGTTTCAAATAACTATAAAAAAATGCACCCACTATGAGAGCAATTGCACCATATTCTGCATATAATTCTAAAAACGATTCCATATTACCTCGAAATTACTATTATCCATATTATTAAAACCACTAAATCAAAACAAAATTCATCCATTATTCTTCTTCTTCTTTTGTTTTACAATCGTCACATAAACCATGCATGGGTATGCTGATAGACTTATCACATTCTATACAATGAAAAGGTAAAGGCATTACTTCCCCTTCAATGTTAGATCAATATAAACTTTTAAATCAGACTTGATCTCTGCATTCCACTTTTTTATCTTGCCAAGTTCATCCATAATAATATCCATCCGATGCTGTAAATTCTCATGTTTCTCATCAAATCTTTTTAAAGTATCTTCTACTTTTTCTTTTAATATAAACCTGACTACACTATATAAAGCAAAAGCTAAACCAACACTAATAGCAACTGGAAATCCTAGTTCTTGTATTAACTTTATAACATCATCTGTCATTTTTTAACATCCTTATTAAATTAATATAATTCTTTAAATCTTTCATTATTTTCGTTTCTTTTTTTTCTTTCCCCAACTTAGAGGATTGAGATTTAATTCTTTTTCGTACCAATCTAACTCCTCTTGCATTTGTGCAATTTTAACTTCTTCCTCTGCTATATGTTTATCCATTAAACTCCTTATTTCAACAGCAGCTGATTCCAGCTCTCGCTCAACTGATTCAAGTCGAGACATAACTGAATAGAACGAATAAATAATTGAACCGAATACAATAAAGGTATTGAGCAAAAAACGGATATTAATATGCAGTATAAAATTGTCTGATAGTATACTTCCTGAGTAACTCCTCGCAGTTTTAAGTTTGTTCTCCTCACTCATTTACTCGAAGACTTCTATAGTCTCTAAACCTTTTTTAGCTTTTAGCGTATTAATTAAACCATCTATTCTCTTAGCAGAGATCCTTGCTAATTCAGCTTCTCTACTTGCATTAGCAGCTTTTTTATAATAGACTTTTTGCTCTGCAGATGTTTTAGCAGCTTTTGCTTTTTCAATTAACTCCTCTGCTGTTTTAATATATCTTGTTTCTTCTGCGTAATAATCAGAAACCATTGAATTATAGGTCTGTGTAGCTATCTCTATCCCGTTTATTCCATTAACATGACAGCCTAATGCTATTTCCCTGACCATATTCCAATCACCTCTATGCAATGCTATCTCATATAAATCTTTTGCTCTTCTTCTGGTCATACCCTTACTGCCAGGAACAAATAAATTTGATACACTCCAATCTTTATCTTTCCTTAACATCGATTGTGTACTGAATGGCAATGGTGATTTCAATAATAATTTAACTGCACCTAGAAACCAATCCATCTTTTGTTTATCCTTTAAATCATAATTAACAAATCCACTAGGAGTTTTATCTGTTAATATTTGAGAAGTGATCTGAATCACTGGAGATGCTTTTGCACCGACTCTTCTTATTGCTGCTTTAGGAAAATTGAATCCTGTGTCATCATAAAACAATTCTGGTAATTCTCTGAACTGTTTACCCCATCTTTTATATTCTTCTGTACCATCTTTATTTCTGCCTGTGAACAACCTGGTTCCATTGCCAATGGTATTACCAAACATCGTATAATCCCAAAAAGTCATATCCCGATCTTTATAGTATTCTGGATTTTCTTCTTCATCTCTTTTTCTGTATAAAGCATTAAGCATATTGATACCTATTCCATAGTATATAAATGCCTTAATCCAGAATCTTCTTCCTATTTTTTTGCGAATACTTTTAGCTTCTTTTGTCATTGCACCCATACCTGTAGGAGCGAGTGCCTGTCTTACTGTGGAAACTGTCCAATCAGGAGATAATAAGAACCAACCCATTATCTGCCTCATCTTAGGACTGACCATTAACAATTCCCATTCTTGACCACCAAAAGTATCATTCACTATCTGAGCAATCTCTCGTTTAGCCATTGCCATATCTTCTACTTTTGCAGGATCTAATTTTGAAACAAGATCATTGTATGCTGTTATTTTAAATCCATCATGCAAATAATCCCACAGAGCAATACTCCATCTATCAAAAAATGAATCCAATAATCTGTATACTGGTTTCATTATACCAGTTCCTCTTAATTCTCTAGTCTTCCAGAAACCACTAATTTTATCTACTGGAATATCCATACTGGCACCTAGCTGAACACCATGCTCTACACCATCTTTAGCTAAACTTTCTCTTCCCCATAGAAATCCTTTACCTTTAACAAATCCTTGCCAGAAAGTGTTCCATAATATTTTAGTAGTTGCTTTAAATCCTATTAAAGGAACTGCTGTTTCAGATAATGCCAAATGATGAAAAAATGATATAGTTAATTGAGTTGTTTTTAAAAAAGCATTTATAGATTCTAAACCATTTAATAAATTTCTATTTGTTCTTACTATCTTACGCTGTTTTATAGATTCTAAAATTGCAATACCCTTAATATCAGGCAACGTAATTCTATTATCAAACAGCACAGTTAAGGCTCTAACTATATCAGGATGTATTTTATAATAGCTAGTTAAACCAATGCGAAAAGCAGGATGCCTGATTTCTTTGTAACTATCTGGGGCACCTTTGGGAGGTACTAATAATTTATATTTTTTACCATCGGGTGCTTCAATCGACAATTGTTTTAAATCATTAATAAATAATTTGTTAGCAATAACATGGTTTGTCAAACTGCTGTATATTTTTAATATATCACTGATATCTAAATATTTAGGTGTTAATCCAAATTCATCTATACCTTCCGTCAGTGTTTTAACATACCGTTGTTTTTGAAATCTATTTTCAGTCGGAAATTTGAACCAATTTACAACGTCTTTAGTTTTATTTTTATCAATATCCCAGATATGAGTAACATAATTTTCAACTTCCTTATCAGAAAGTTCTGGATTAAACCTCGTTTGCAGTGCCCACAATTCTTTAAATCTTTTTCTAACAGCCTGTACCATAGGTTCTAATCTGTCCCTGGTAGCCTGGTCATAAAACATTCTTTCAAGCTCTGTATCATCAATCTGCTCAGGGAATGTATCTGTCTTCTCTAATAAAAAGGTGATTAATTTTCGTTCATTGGATGTTGTTTTTTCTAATAATTCATTTAAAAATTGATTTAATTCTAAGGAAGCTAACCTAATATACTTTAATCTGTTCCTGATAAACTCAGATACATTTTCTGCCTGTAGATCCGCATCTTGTTCCATAACCTCTTTACGGGCAGCTTTCTTTTCTGCACTAAGTTTACGCTCGTCAGGAGATAATGGTTTAAGTGAGTGAGATATAGACCCAGGTCTGCCTGGGGTAGGTCTTTTTAGATTTTCTTTTTCGTAGCCGAATTTGGATTGGTAGTCTTGGAAGACTTCCCAGATCGGTTTGTAAAGGAAACGGTCAGCGGTTCTGAGTAAATTGGGTCTTGCGGAGAAACTGGGGTGATTCCTCGCTTTCTTAATATTTTTTGTATAGCTGTTAGTTTTGTTGCCATGTTCTATTAAATTTGAATCTGTGTTATAATCATGAGTGACAAAATTACCATTACTAATATAATAATCCAAAGCATTTAATACAACCTCTGCATGAGCCTCATCAAAAATAAGAAATTTCATAGACATATGATTAACTGACTCTGTAAAATTTGCTCCATAGGGCTTAGGATTAATTCTTTTATGTACTCTATCGATATCTTTTTCTGTAAATGGTGTTCCATCTGCTTTTCTAAGTAGCATACCTGAATCTTTACCTTTTGGGTTAGGTTTTTCTGTGACCATACTATCCTGCAAAGTTGCATCACCAATCATAGCACCTACCATATTCCCCATATTTATAGTCGCTCCAGGTAATACAATACCAAGATTAATTTCTAAAGCACCCCAAGATCCAAATCTTTTTGTGAGACTATGTGGTATATTAAGTTCATCGAGTAAAGTTATCTGACCCCGATCATTTGTAATTGCAGATACTATATCAGACCAATAATCCTGCTTTGTTTGAATACTTAATTCGGTACCAGTTTTTAAATACAATCTTTCTGAACCTGGATTCAAACCAATGATAATTCTTGGTGCCCTCTTCCCTTCACGCTCCATAATATCATCGATGTATGCAGTGTTCGTCCACATATCCCTATCTTTCACAGCTTTTTTATCTAAAATTCTTTTCTCACCTTTTACAGTATATGTTTTTTTCTGTCTGGGTAAAGGTGCTGTTATAAATTCTTCATTTAATGTTGCTGATGGTGTCCATTCACCACGATTTTTCATTTCCTCTATTAAAGCAATTTCTGTTTTTGAATAATCGGTAGCAGACTCCCAACTGCCATCTCCTATCATTGTTTGATTCTTTTTATCTTTAGCTGGGGATAATTCTGTTTTACCATATTCCCATAACATTGCCTGTATCATTTGAGGATACATATCAAAATGTTCTGCTAATTTGCTGCTAAGATACTGGATATATCTATGTTCAGTTTCACCTAAAGCTTTTGGTAAATTTCTACCTTTTTTATTTTTTCTGGTTCCCAAATATCCAAATGTTCTTTGCACATGAATATCATTTACCGTAAAAGGCATGAACTCATTCTCGACAGCTCTTTCAAAACTTACCATATAATTACTTACTTTTATACCACCTGCATAAGATCCTGTTTCATATAATTGCTGTATAGCATTTCTTTGATTTTCATTAATTTTTAATTTGTTCCCATTCAGTTTGGGTCTATCTCTTAAAGCCTTCTGAAATTCTTCTTTATTTGTTATAGGATTAATTTCCCTGGCTAATAACATAATATGAAGTGTGTCCTGCAAATTAACTTCCACAGCATTCTGTGCTGAAGTAACACCAAACAGTACAGAAACTTCCCTCATATTTTCTGGATTAATTAAATCAGCCAAACCTTTACCAAAATCATAATACCAAAATCCCATATCTGGATGCTTGGCTATAACAGTTTTTACTATATCAATTAATTCTTGAAAGCTTCTGGCTTTTACAAATTTATCACCAGTTCTTTCATAACCTTTACGCTTAACAGGGGCACCTTTAATTTTCTTTAATTGTTCTGTCGTTGGTGTCTGATCATCTACAAATAAATTTTCAAGATCAGTTTCTATATCACCAATCGGTAATGATGGAACTGGTTCACCTGGTTCGGGGATACCTAACTTTTTACGCCTCTTTTTTAACTGATGACTTATATCTGTAGGTTCTTCTGCTATAGTTGGCTGTATTTCCTCCGTAATTGCCCCTTTAAGGAGCTTTTGCAGGTCTTTGCTAACATTACCTTCATCTACTTGTTTTTTAAAATTTTCAGCACTTTCTAATAATGACTCTGCGTATTGCTTAAATTTTTCTAATATATTTTTTAATGCTGTACCTATTTTACCTTTAGGTGGAGTTCCAACAGCATAATCAATAGCAAGTGAACTGAACCATTCCATGTTGCTTTGTTCTGTTTTGATACCAGTAGACTTTTCATATTTCGCTCTTTCATCTTTGACTTTATTCTCGAATCCAGTGTCTGCTTCAGTTTGCCTTTTATACCATGTCTCTGCTCTTTCCTCAACTACAGTACCAATATCAGCACCACGATTAATAACAACTATATCATGTAAAACTTCATCTCTTATCTCTTGATAATTAGTTCCTGCAACTTGTATTTGTTCTGGTTTCAGTCCCGTAAGATCAGAATCTTCAATTGCTTGTCTTGCTGATGTAGCACTTTCTGGATTATTAGGATCATCTACATTGTCCTGTAATGATCTTATTTCATCTACATACTCATATGTCTGCTGGTCTTCTGGATCAAGTTCTTCAAATACTTTAATAACTTCTTTTATTGCTTCAGTTCTGCCAGGTTTAATTTCTTCTAATTCAATCTTTTCAATTTTTGCTTCATCAGTTACAGCTTTTAATTGTGTTTCTACATTAGATAAACTTTGTTCTAACTTAGATCTTTGGGTAGGAGTCAAATCTTCATTGGCAAGTGCAACTTCTGTCCTCTCTTTTGTTTGAGTTAAGTTCTGATATTGAGATTGTAATTTTTCTGTTTTCTCTGCTTTAACTCCTGCTGCTGTTGGTTTTTCATCTTGCTTTGCAATATCTTCATAGTGCTTTTCAATAGCATGAGCATAATCATATTTAGATTTACCAAGAGGTTTTAATCCTAATTCTTTAACTACAGCACGAAGAGGTTCCATCTTAACATCAACCTCAAGCATTAAATCTGCTCCGCTTTGCATTCCCTTTCTTGGTTTAGATAAAAATGTTTTAATTCTTTCAGGAGTAAACTCTGGAGTTGGTTCTCCGACTGTTTCAGTAACTTCTTCAGTTTTTTTAGCTTGCTCTAAAACCTTTTTTACTAAATTTATATTGAGACTAGCATCAAATGAAGGATCATCCTTCTTCTTTTCAGCTTCATACTCCAACCAGCTATCTAAGTCTTTTTGTAAATAGGCAACTTTGTCTTTATTAAATTCTTTTAATTCTTTTTTTCTACGTTTATAATTACTCTTAGCTATTTTAATAACATCTTCTTCTGTTATATCGCCAGATGCTAATTCATCACTATATAAATCTTTATAAGTCGCTATTGATTCTTCTTCAGTAGTTTCACCCCTGGTAATATCCTGTTCATATTTATCTAAATCAGTTACTTCTTCTTCAGTCACTTCTTCAGCTTCTTCAGCTTCTTTAGTTTCTTCAGTCACTTCTTCTTCTTCCAAAGTTTGTGACCTAGATCTTAACTTTTCTAATTCAGATGCTAAATCTTCCTCAACTTCAGACACAGGAGTAACAGGAGCCTCACCAGTTACTTTTTCTTTAGCTTTTGCAGCCATTCTAATTGCAGCAACTGGAGCAGCAGATCCTATTTCAGCAAATGCTTCAGCTAAAACTGCTGAAGGTTGTATTTCATCTCCTGCTACTAAAGTACCAGCTACTTCACCACCAGCACCTAATGCTGCCTGAGTTGTAAGTTCTTTGGTACCTGCTGTTAAAATCTTTCTTCCTGGTGCTGTAACAAACTTTCCAGCAATTCCAGCACTAACCATATCAAATATTGCAATAGGAACACCCTTTTTAAGTCCCTTCGTTCTTGCTTCTGACATAAGCTGTTCGTCTTGGAATCCTTTCAATAATTGATCTGGGTTGGTGGTATCTATTCCATGTTCCCCCATTGTTTCTAAAACCTTACCAGAATATTCCAACGCTAAAGATGCCATTCCTGCTGTTGTTATACCTGCATATGTTGCTCCAGCTATTGCACCTGGGGCACCTGCTACAGTTGCTCCAATACCAGCACCAGTAGCTATACCTGCCGCCTGATATGGTATAAATTGAGCTAATGATTCAACTACTAATTGACCCACAATTTCAAAAGGATCTAATGCTAATCTTTTTAAAGCATCTCCAAATGTTTTTGCTTCATTAAATTCTTTAAATGCTTTTGTTCTCGGTATCTCTCTTGCCTCTGCCTGAAGTGAAGCAATTTCTTTCACTCGCTCTTCCATATCCCAATCCATTTCTTCTTTGAGAAGAGCATTAGTCAATTTAAAATTTTTCCAACCAGCTCTAAATGCATTTGCTAATCCTACAAATTCATCTCTTATTCCCCACTCATCTACTGGTTCTAATGGTTCTGTTGGAAGAGGCTCTTCAGTTTCAACTCTTGGTGTAAATTCTGAAGGAAAAAACTCAGAACTTTGCTGAGGTGGAATCCGAGCATCTACTGTGTTTTTTATTTGCTCATTTAAATTATTTAATTCAGGATCTTCATAATTAATAACAGATTGTTCCTGAGCTTGAACTAATGGTTGCTCAGTTTCTATTAAATTATATTGAGCTATACTGTCTTTATAATCAGGGGATTTTGATAACGCAGAAAATAATTGATCATCATTAAGACTTTCATATGGATCTATACCTTCATTTTGTGTAACAAGACTTTTTCTGAATGCAGATACAAATTGCTGTGTTGTAAGTTGTTGAGCCACTGTTATTCAACGTATTGGAATAAATTAAGTGGGTCTGCTTGTTGTGATTGCTCTTCTGGTAAAGTCTCAGTATTCATTTTACCAAGCTCTGCTCTTGCTTTTATTATTTGCCCTTTGTGTCTTTCAAACCATAGCGTTCTGATCGCTTTTGGTGATCTCTCTTCTCTAGGAATTGATACAAACTCATTTGTACCATCAGAATTCCAAAGAATAAATCCCTTTTGCTCTTGTATATTTTTTACTGGTATTCTCATAGCTAAACCATATAAACTAGTTATTAATGTATGATAGTTACCTGATAGTATATTCCCACCACCAGCCCCCATATCTTTTTCTATTTCTTTTGTCAATGCATCTCTAAATTTAAATAACTCTGCATTTTTTTTAACTTCTTCTGTAGTCATGCCTTCAATACTAATATCTATTCCCTGTGCTAAATCAAAATATCTATCTTGTGCAAATGTATGAAATGTTCTATTTTTTTTATTTCTTTTTTCCTGTACAGTTTCTGCTCTCTCGGATGCAATTTCTTGTCTTAATTTATGATTCCGTATTCGACTTAATGCATTCATTTCTGAAGTATTCATTGTACTGCCATGAGTTTTATAATATGCTTCTATTTTTTTAGATGTCATATTTTTATCAAAATTAAATTTATTAAGTATTTTCATGGTGCCTGACTGCATTGTTTTACTATGTGCAACAGCCTGATCAAGTGTTAATTTACCAGCATTGACCTGGCTCATTATACTTGCAACATCAGAAGAATCTAAACGAGATGAGATTAGATTTTGTGCCCTGTTTTTAAGTATCTGGTTTCTGAGCTGTATAGGATCTACACCCCTTAATGTTTCATATAAAGTTTTAGGCTGTTCAACTGTCTCTTCTTCAGTCATTAAACCCTGTTGCTGTCCTATTGGTTGCTGATTAGTTACTAAACTTGTTTGATCTCCGTTAGCCATAATAATTCCTATTTAGCTGATGCTAATGTTTCTTGATCACTAACATCAAATTCTGTTACCGTTGATATACTTTTTAATAATTCTCTTAGCCTTTGCTCTGAAAGACCTGTTTCTCTTTTTAATGCAGCATAAAACCCTTTAGTAAATTTAGGATCAGAAAGGTTACCAGTTGATGGATCAATATAATCTCCTACCTTAGATTTTAAATCCGCAGTAATCTTATCAATTTTTGATTTTAATTGTTTTGCTATATTTTTAGAAGTTGGATCTGTCTTTTTACTTTCTACATTATACCTTTTTAAAGACGTTTCTAAATTTTGAATATCTCCTTTTGCTAGAAACTTTTTACTTATCTTACCAGATAAAACCCCAGGACTATCAGAATACAAACCCAACTCAGACACTGATTTTATCTTTTTACCCTTTGGAACTGACGTAACAAGTTTAACACCTGGAACAGGTTCAGGCTTTACATACTTACTTAAATATTTTTGAAGTTCAGGATCTGTTTCTGAAACCCAGTTCTTAGTACCATCTTCACTTTCTAAAGCATAATGATAACCTGCTTCTTTGCTAACTTCTTTACGACTTCCAGGCAACAATTTAACTTCTTCACCTCCATAAGCTATATTTACATATTCTTCTCCAGGATAAGCTTTTTGTATATCAATAAATTCTGGAGCTGTTTTTTTAGCTGGCTTATCTGCTGTAACAGTTTCAACATCAGGATCATAAAAACCACCATATAGATCTTTTCTTGTTTTATCTGCAATATCTAAACTCTCTGGTCTTTGAAGACTAGACGAAATCTCAGAGTCAACTGGTTTTACTGTTTTTTTAACTGGCTTAACTATTTTACCACCTTCACCAACTTCAATTTTCATATCTTCATTAACACCAGGAACAACACCAGGTTTAACTTCAGGGATAACTTCACCAGCAGGAACTTCACCAGCAGGAACAGCACCAGCAGGAACAGCACCAGCACCACCAGCAGCATTAATTTGAGAAACAGCTGTATTTATTTCCGCAAGGGTAGCATCTGCACCAATTTTATTCGTAACAATACGCTCCAAATTTCTTTGATCACTAGCTTCTTTATATATCTGCTGTCTGCTCCAACCTTTTCCAAGATACTCTTTAACTACATTCTCACCTAAAACTGTTTCAGAAAATTCCATTTGATCAATCACTTGTTGTCTTGCACCACGCAGTTGTACATATTCAGAAGGAGAAACTCGACCTACTGTATCTACACCTTCACCAGTTAAAGATGGTAATTCTCCAGTTTCTGCCGCTGTTTTAAAATCATCATAAGAACCTTCAAATTGACCACCAGCAACTGCTTCCTGATATGCACCTTTATTCGCAACACCTTGCTGTATACCAGCACTGGCAACACTTGCACCTAATCCAATAATATCACCAGCTAATTGTTTTTTCCATTGGCTTGTAGCAGTATCAAACGCTTGTTCTGACCGTTGTTCTTCTGCACCTATTCGTGCTTCTACATCAGCAGCTTTCTCGCCCAGCCTTGCAGTTTCTGCTGTCTGAGCTGCTACTGCTTTTTCTGTAGCTGTTGATAATGCTTGTTGTGTTTTCTGACCAGCAGATAATCTCATTTGAGCTTCAATGCCAGAACCAGTTAAACCAGTCTTAGCTACATCATAGCCTACCTGTTGCTGCATTTGTCTACCTTGCTGACCTACAGCACGAAGTTGTGGCTGCATAGCCATGTGCATAACATCCCTGTTTGCTTGTCTGCCCCTGAGATAACTCAGGTATTTTTTCATATAATCAGTTTGAGGTTTATAATCGTCTTGATCAGGTTTGTTTAAATATGTTCCAACAGTCTTTGCTGCTGCTGGTAATGCTGCTGCTAATAATTGCCATGCCATTATACTATTACCTCTGCTTGTATGTCTAAGTCATATATGATAGACTCAATTGTGTCTGCATTGTCAACCTGGAAAACTACGGATTTTCCACGATTATATCCCAATGGAACTCCACGCCACTCATCTCCATCCATAGCTACTTCATGAGTTCGTGTTATTTCATTCCTGCTTGCATCATCTTTTGTGATGATTGTAGAGAAAGATTTATCCTCTCCTGTATATCCTGCCTTGACTTTTCTTAATACACCTTTTTCAAAAAACATTTCTTTTGTTTTTATCACAGAATCATCTGATGTATAAGATGAACCTGGATATTTTATAATACTTTTATTATCATCATTCTGGTACATTAAATTAACATTATCCGTTTGACTGCCACCAGTCATACTTACAGAGGCTGTAATACCTCCTTTACCTAGATCTATAAATCTTGACCATATTCCTCTATCAACCTGGAATACATACTGATACTGAGTCTCCCCTTGAACATATTTCTGACATAATATATATTGATTTCTAACACTGTTCTCATAAGCAAAATATTCTTTACTTAGATCTACATTAATAATGTTTTTGCTGATCAGCCTGAGTGCATCCTTGTCCCATAAAACAACACCGACCTCACTAAGCCATAATAGTACATCTCCAACTCGTACTAATGTTTCTGGTGCAAATAAACCATATTGTGTTTTTTCTTCTATCAGTGAACTTGCACTGCCCTGCCATCCGCTTGCAGAGCCTTCAAGAACAAAACGATTAATACTGTTTCGGGTGTAAATAAGGAATGTGTTTTGGTATTGGTATTGTAGAAAAGAAGGTGCTGGCACAACCCTTAGTACTGGTTCCCTAACAGTTTTAAAATATAGATCAGGAAAAGAGTTATAATTAACATCCGACCATCTGACCATGTTCTTTCGTTCTTTTTCTTCAGTTGCTTCAGTTTCTGAAAAAGAAATATTATTATTATAAGATATATTACTTAAACTATCTGCATTTTTAAATCCTAATATATTATCGTAAGCAGGAAACTGATTAACAATATTAGAGAATTTCGCATAACTATCCGCATCACTTGGATCAAGGTACTCACCTATTTGTAATTGTATATCATTATATTGAACACCATAAGGACATAATTGATTAGTGTCATGCGTTGCTCCAAGTGTGACCCCACCAAACGAACCATCAGTAATTTTATTAAAATCCCATTCCACAGTCTTTGAATGAATCTCTCCTAATCCATTATAAGACCAGACAGATACTTTTGATTGGTCTGAATCCCATGTCATCAGCATATATCTAACACCATCTGTTGCATTCACCGTAGAACCAAACGACCCTGAACCTACTTTAAATCCTTCACCAAGGAATACTTTATCTGCATAATCATCTTGTGTCCATCCAAGTATAGTAGATAAATTATTATCAGGAACTGACATAATCCTGTAATCATCAAGATACATATAACAATCTGAATATGCCCCAGTCAACCCACTGGTTGGTTGATACCTTTTTATAAAAAGCCTCAACGCTTTTATCTCTCCAGAAGGATCTTTTGCTGGTGCTTGTCCCCATATTGTAGCAATATTATATATATAATTTTTCTCCTTTTCACCTGAACCATCTATTACCCCAAGATAAGGGATATGTTCACCAGATACAACTGAACCCTCAGATGTATCAACATGGGAATATAAATCTAACCAGAATGATATATATCCAGCCTTTCCACTTAATGATGCTTCATTAAATTGATCTCCATGCAAATGTATACCAGCATCGTTATCATTTAACTTTAGAGAATAATTGTCAACAGTTTGTGTACTGGTATTTATTATATATGCCCAGTTGTCATCGTTACCAGGATTAAAGCCAAGCATGAATGCTTTTGAATTTCTATGTATAACTATGTCACCATCAACAAAAACATCATCATCTCTTTCAGTTTCTATTTTATTATTCACATTAACCCTGTTGCATCTTAAACCACCAGATGCCAATTCAATAGGATATGAAAGATAAGTACCGCTATTTTCAATCATTGCTCCTTTAAAAAATGATTGTCTACGAAAATCAACCTGATTAATATTTAATACTGATCCATAATGTATTCCAAAATTTTCTTGATAAGTAATTGTATCACCACTTATAGCAGATATATCATTATATGTATTTGATACACCAGCATAACTACCCTGATCAGCTTGGGGATTCCAACATAAATATATAGTCCTGGGTGAATTTGCTGTCAAATAAGGTACTTGTATAATAAGATCTACATACTCACCCGTTTCAAAACTGACTGGCGATCCATCTTGATTAGTTGCAACTGAAAATCCAACATATAAAGGAGTAGTTAAATCCTGATCAAATATTCTAAAATGAGGCGTATTTGTAAATATTGCCTCTGAAGTTGTATCAGTTAAAAAGTCTGATACAGAAAAATTTTCTATAGGAGTCACTTCAGGATAGGTAGTATCTTTATCATACAATCTAATAATCATATTTGCATCAATATAATTTGCTGTATCTGTATTATTTATAGTGATTGGATGGAAATATTTAAAACTCCAGGGAAACCTTATATTGGACTGAACATTACCAAGCATAGTAATACCGCCTACATATGCAGCAGTTTTTGCAATTGGAGCTACATCATTTTCATAACTGACTATACCTCCAGCAGGAGGAATTGTTAATACATAACTGTTACCAGTGTCTTTACCTTCAATTGTTTTATCTACTATTTCCTGCTGTTCTGAATAAGTAAGTGAATATACACCACTACCTGACTTATAAGGTATGACCCTTATATAAAAATTAAAATATTTTAATGTTTCATTTATATTCTCAGGAACATCTGGAACTGTAAGGTTGAAGACCTTTATCTTATCTAAATAATGTTCAATAGTACCATCAGCATTAATCTTTTGATACTGCATATCTAAAGTAGGACTTAGTGGAGAAGGATTACTTTCATCTCCAAATTTAGTCACTGCTGTATAAGCAACCTGAACAAGACCAGGAGTAGATATATATGTTTGTGTAGATGCTGTTTCAAAAAGTTCAGTCTCTACGCTAGTCATCTGTTCTATTTCAGGTCTATTTCTAGGAGCAGGTAAACCAAGTTTTCCAACTCTCACAAAACCATCTTTATCAATTGCAACAAAATGAGCATTATTTACATTGTCTGTTATAATAATCTTATCATCAGACAATACAAACTGAGGATCTGAATTTGAAGTATATGTTATTCCAGCAGATGATAATAGCTCAGGTAAAGTAGATCCAACACCATCAGAAGCAAATTCAGCAGAATTAGTCCAGGTAGCCCCATCAGATAAATTTACTTTATAAAGCACATGAAGCTCATATACACCACTAACCTCGCCATATACCAACAAAATATAGTCCGTAGCCATAGATTCATATTCAGCTTTATTGCTAAGATCTATATCTGTAGGAAGATAATAAGGCTCACTGATAGATATTATACTGGAACCATCCTCCCAAAATAAACCAGACTCTGCTGTAAATAAAAAATCATCGAGATCAGAATCAAACTGCTCAGGATCTTTTCTCCTGTGCAGAGTGCCATCACCTATAACTTCGTAATTATCGCATTGCTGAAGCTGACTGTTTTCTATTAAATCAGATCGTGTAAGCTCGTTTAAGCCACCCGTAAGGAGAGGTAATGCACGCTTTGACAATTACTACTCCTTTTAGAATGTGTGTTGAACAATAGTCCAAAATGCAGACCATCTCATAGTACCAGCATTTGCACCAGAGTCGATTACTTGTGCTACAAGTGTGTTTGAATCTATTGCTACTTGAGCGTTTAAGTCAGTATCTTCTGTTTCATGTGTCCTAACAACTGGAGTCCCAACTATTGCATAAGTTCCACCATCATTCTCACAAATAAATTCAATAATATATCCAATAGTTTTAGCAGCTCCTGTCGTAGAACCAACAATATGGACTGTGCCACAAGCAACTGTATCACTATCAAAAGTTATACCACCAGTACCACTATCTATACTTTGCCAACTGGCTGACATAGTAAGACTATCAAATGTATGAATATGAACGCCTCTTGTATCGCCAGCAGAGGCAAATGCACCTGCAGCAAATGATAATTCAAACTGTCGGTCTGCCTTGGCACTTGTTCCAAGTGCAATAGTACTTTTACCAGATGATGTGCTAGTATCACCAATCGCTACTGCGTTTGCTCCACTTGCTACACAATTGTCTCCCAATGCTACACTATCTACTCCTGATGCTCTTACAGCTCTACCAAAACCAACACCATAATTCCCTGCTGCTACTGAACCAGAACCGCCAACAACCGCATAATCTCCTGAAGCAGTTGCACCAATTAAAGCTACCCCTCCAGTTCCATTGGGAGTAAGAGTAATATCGCCATTGCTGTCAGTAGATGTCATTGTATTCCCGTCTAATCTTATATTATCCACATTCAACTGACCGCCAGTAATAACATTTGTTCCTGCTGCTATTGCACCACCAAATGTAGCTGTTTTATCATAAGTAAGAGTTAATACATCATCTGCACCACCAACAGCAGCTAAAGAAGCTCCTGAAGTAGAATCATTAAGTCTAAATATCATTTTACTATAATATTGATCTTCTGTTTGTTGCATTACAGTAATAGCAGATAATTCATGTGCTGTTCCTGTTGCACTTTCACCTTTAAATAATATTTCAGAATCTCTACCACCAACAGCATTTTGTTCATCAGTATTGGTCATTGTCAATCTAGCAATTGTACCAGCTGTTATTGTATCACCTGCTGGCATTGAGCCAGTAACATGAAGATCACCTGCAACTTTTAAATTATCTCCTATTAATACATCTGATGTTGCATTTCCAATTGCAATATCACAATTTGCTGTATCTGTACCTATTCTTATCACTGCATTAGTAATAGAAGAAGTAGAGTCTGAAGCCATATTGGTAATCGCACCAGTCTTCCCAGATTCAATGCTTATACCGCCAAGATCAGATAATAAATAAATCGAATCATCACCTGTCCCCTGGTCTACATAAATTTTAATTGTTTCACCTGTTCCACCATCTGCATGAAGATAAATTGCATTTGCTGCGTTTTCACTAGCTGCAAGATTAATTGAAGCTGCTACAGCAGTTATATCAATATCTAAACCAGCAACTGAACCAGGTACTCCACTTGTAATATCTATACCTCCTGTTGTAGCCTTAATATCGACAGCATCTGCAATAGTTTCAGTTGATGTAATTTTAACAGATGAACCTATAGCATAAATATCAATATCTTCACCTGCCGCAGCACCTGATGCAAAAATATCAATACCACCAGCAGTTGATGTGATAGTTAAAGCATCAGCAGCTGTACCAGCTGAACTTAAAGCTAATTTTTGAGTACCACCTCCAGCAACAGCAAGAGTTAGATCTTTTCCTGAACCAGTAACTGTCACATTTGAATCATCCGTTCCATCTATAGACACGGTGCTGCCATCTAATGTGAATCCAGCAGAATCAATATCTACTGCACCTAAAGTTACAATATCAATTTCCGCTGAGTTACCCTGTATTGTAACACCACTATGTCCATCTATTTCTACTGTGGATGCTTCTGAATCTATATTAATTGAACCTGCTGTTGTTTTCCAGGTTGATGCCGCAGCACCTGTTATATTTAATGCACCACTACTTGCAACAGCTAAATTTGTACCATCACCCTCAATCTTTTCACCATCATCACCAAAAGTAAGACCTATATTTGCAGGGATGTTTACATCTGATGATGCTGTTAAATTAATATCCCCCGATGCTCCAATGGTTAAATCAGAACTATTACCAGATAAATATTCATTTCCATCAACAAACTGTAATTTTACTCCAGTAGCCATTGTTACAACTCCTGTATGAGCTGTTGTGCCTGTAACGGTTAAATTATCATTTACTGTTGTTTCTGAAGTAGTATGCCCAATAGATACAGGACTTCCAGATGTAGCTGTATTAATAACCACTCCATTACTGGTATTTGTATTATCCAGTGCTAAAGTTGATGTAGCATTAATATCTACCGCTGCAGTAGCAAGATCAATCTCACCATCTGCAACCAGGTTTAATATTGTATCTCCTGAACTATAAATATATATAGCATCATCACGAAACCGTAATTGGTTATTGGATTCCACTCGTATTGCTGCAGATGAGATCTTAATAGAAGAAGCAGTTGCCCCTCCAGCACCATCATCTGTCCAGACAGATTTTAACGATGCAGTTAATCCTGCATGATCCGCAGCTGCTCCAACGCCTACTAGCTGTTTATAAATTGTTGCTGGTGTGTTACCTTTTAAATAATCAGTCATTTTTTACCCCTTAATATTTGTAAGTCATGTCTCTACTCATGTATGTTGCTTCCAGATTCGTATATTGAAATTTTAATGAAACCATTTCACTGTCAAATATTTCTTTATTTACAGCGAATATATCTGGATCTTTGTACTTTGGTCTACTTGTTAATGCGTATAAAACGCCTGATATTAACAATTGCCTATAGCTCTCTGGTAAATCTATGATTGCATCTTTACCTACAACATTCTCAATAAATGAGTAAGACTTTTTACACTTTAATTTTAAAATTTCTGATGAGTCTGCTAAATCTTTTGGAAAATAAATAAACCTTCCTATTTGAGACCAGTAATTTTCAGTAGAATTATTACTGTCTGATACTTTTTCATAGTCCACCTGAGTCCACTCCTCATTATCTAAATAAACTCCTTTTATCTCAATAACATTATCATCCAGCCTTAATCTCTTTAAAGCCACATTCCAATCCCATTCAAATGGAAACCTACCATAATCTTCTATTTCATCTGTAGTTTCTAAGTGAATTGCAGTTGTTGTCATTGCATCTATAGAGGCAGTAATAGTAGAAGGAGTAACTTGAATAAGCTCTCTCCAAAGACCAATTTCATGGTTTATCCTTCTGATTACTTTATTTACCTCAGCTTTAACAATACTTATATTAGGCTGTTCTGGAAGCTCTAAAGCAATATCCTGATATACATCATAAAACAATAACGGATTTACCTGTGTAGCACTGCCTTCTGTTACATTCGCTAAATGCTGTGCAGAAGTACTGGTTATTGTAGCTTCTAATGTAGGGGCTTCTTCGTGTAATTTTAGAGCCATTAACTATAAGCCTCCTCTGCTTTTGCTGGCTGACCAGTAAAAGATGGAAGATTTGATATATTTAACACAGCTTCACCGATAACTCTGTAAATAAAATTTCTTGAATAATTAAGTCCAGATATAAGATCAACATCACCACTCCAGTCATCTGGATTTGGATTTTCTATAAATTGAAATACAACAGCTGTATCTGCTCCATCATCAATTAACTGACCAGAAACAAAATAAACATTGTTTCCACGCCTGAAATAAAACACTTCTTCAGATGTAGGTCTGAATGAAACTTCCAAAGCCATGCGTTTAAACTCTTCCCTTGGTATTTCTTTCAAAGTTAAAGCCTGAACGAAATCCATACTTGGTCTTTGAAATACATCTACCAGCTTTATAACACTGCCAGAAGATGCAAGATCAGGTAACGAAACTGTAATCTGAGAATTTTCAAATTCAAGATTATGTTCAACTTCTTTAATTAGATCTGGAATCTCTACCAGGTTATAGCCCTCTTCTTTTGCAAGAAGACCACACATACTGTCCACAAAACACTGACTGACAAGACCCCTGAACCGTTGAAGATCTGGATCTCCAAGTCTTTTACCAACTTCCCGTAATATGTCCCGATACTTCATTCTCCAGTCTGCTCTTCCCGTATTCTGCCAACTGAATAATCAACAACCTTATACAAAAAATCTAACGAATATCCATCTGTCATAACATCTGAATCACCATAATCATTTGGAGCTGCTATATAATTAATTAAAATTGAACCAACATCACCTGTTCTTTCTAAAGGATAAAATTTTATAAAATCGCCTTCTCTATAATAAAAGATTTCATCAGCAAAAGGATATTCATCTTGATCAAATAATCGATTATATTCATCCAGACCAATTGGAATAAACTTATATGTCTGTATCCCTGCTGCTCCAGATACTGCCTGCTCATCAACAATACTTATTATTTTAAGTACCTGGCTTGATAAAACGCTGGAAGAACCACTGATCTGAATAGGATGACCACTCACTATTACATTATAAGATTCTGTTTTAGCAATTAAGGGATAGCCATCCCTGCTGTAACCGCCCAAAGCAAGAGAACATATACCTTCATATATCAATTCTTTTGCACGGTCTGAATAAGTATCGCCTAAAGGATCGTTAATACGAGTTAATACTTCACTTTTAACTTGATCAAATGTAAAGCTTTTAGGGCTAATTGCTTCTGTTGCAATACTCATACGCTATCAATTAACCTGATTAATTCATCTTTAGGAACAAAAGTTTCTTTCCAGGGTATACCTTTACTTGTTGCCATTTTCTTTAATTTCTGATATTTCACTTTCTTTAAATCATCTTTCTTATCTAAATATTGTACAGAATCATATTTCTTTATCATTGCTTCTGCAATATTTTTATCAACTACCAACGGTATTTGATACTTAAATATAAAACTCTTTCTATTCCATATCCAATTCTGATCTAATACAACCATTTCTTCTTTTCTAAGAAACTTTGAAGAAGGTGCATTTCTAATAGCTTCATTATCTATTATCTCTACTTGTTTCATTTATCTCTCCTCTTATTTGCTAACTCTAAAAAATGCTTTTCAGTTCCAGCACCATGAACGGTATTGTAAAATTCTTTCCATTGAGAGGCACACTCTTCCAGAGTTTTTGGTAATGGCTTTGGAACTCTTCTATATTTGATCCTGCAAAAAGCAGCACCAAGAGCTATATCGTGCCACATAATATCATGCAGCTCTTCCTCTGTCCAAGCTAATATTTCACTGGGCTTTCTATGAACCGCCTCACCAAAGCTTTTTAATACATCCTGTCTGTAAACTAAATAATTATCTATACAGTCTTTTGCTGTAGCAACTTCTACCTGGAAAAATGATCTGGCAATATCTGAACCAATTTGACTTATATATTTATATCCAGACTCTACCAGCCCAGTTAAAAATACAAGCTCCTCAGCTTCCTCCGACCACATATTCATTTTTTTCAGAACATCTGCGATCAAAGCCCTGATCTGTTTTTGATTCATTTTACCACAGTTTCCATTTACTCTGGATCACTGCTTTAGCGACATCAAGTGCTTCTTTCATGATTTTATCTCGTTCAGATTTATCAAGCTTCTTATCTTTGTAACCATCTTCTAATGCTTTTACCATTTCACCAATCTGTACAACAATATTTCTATTTTTGACAGTTACAGTCGTAGCATATCCAGCTACAACTAATCCAACCATATAGAATAGATTTGACCAACTTACCCACTCACTAAAAAACTCACCCATATTAACCTCCTGGATTTGGTTTTAATGTATCAACCGTTTCTAATAAAGTAGTTTTACTATCACTACTTTTATATGAAATACCCCTGGCTGATAAAAATGTTTTAATTTCTGCTACAGTATTACTACTGGTAGGGATCTCAGAAAATAATGTAGCAACACCATTTACTAATTTATGTTTACCTATAAGTACTCTACCGTGTCCGTCATCGTGTTTATCTGCACATTTAGATACAAAGTACGTTTCTATAGTATTAAAGTTATCTGAACGCTTTACAACTGATCCATCTACTTCTACAAAATAATCATAACCAGATGAAGGGTAAGTCAAGGTTTCGACAGTTCCGTCTGCATATGTCTTTGTGCGAACAGCATTCGGAGTAGTATTGCGATGCAACCTAACTCGATGACCTTGACTACACCTTCTGATAATCATACTTAGGCAGCAGCCTCT
>Ga0098040_1000102_pt1 | contig 41080 bp, 16 predicted proteins | sample 7_EtaG_FD_75065 | JGI IMG/M metagenome (GOLD analysis project Ga0098040, IMG submission 75065) | Marine viral communities from the Subarctic Pacific Ocean - 7_ETSP_OMZ_AT15161 metaG | ecosystem: Environmental > Aquatic > Marine > Oceanic | place: Pacific Ocean | collected 2015-01-08
GTCATCATTAAACATTAGTCCATTTTCAAATCTTCCGGGGCGGAAATCTAGAACCCCCTCATATTTTACATCATTTGGATGCAAATGATCACGGCCAAGGATCCAATTCCCAAAAACTGATTCTGTTATATTTGGCTCAATATCAGTAAATGATTCAACTAATAATTTAAAAGCAGGAACTGTCGGCCCCTTTGTAAACGCTTGCATCGTTCCTGCGAGGGCACTTCTGTAAACTTCTCGATCTGAACTTTCGCCAAAATTACTAAAAAATGGAATTTTAGTTAGAACCCCAAAATTTCTCCTAAGAGCCTCTCTTAATGCTCCATATTTATATGTAACATAATAATCTTCATCCTCTTGAACCGAATCGCTTATCGCCCAATTTATCTCATTATCTCCATATTCGTAAGATATATAAATGTCATCATAAGAATAAAGATAGTCAAAATAAATGCTTCCGGATCTTGCATCTACATTTACCTGATCTCCTACTTCTGGAACAGATTTTGTTTTATAAGTTATATCAATTGGATCAAAGGGGTTAACAAATGAATCTGTTGGAAACTTTATAGTAACGCCCTTATCCCCGGCATCAACTGTAGCTTTTACAATAATCTTGCAGGCACCTGTGGCTGGCAAGGTTTCTCCAGAGTCATTTACCGCCGGACTAGATATATCAACTGTAGACAAGTCTAAGTCAGCAGAAAGTATTTCAAAGTACATTCCGTTATCATCTATTAAATAATCAGCAGTATTGTCTACTGTGCTTAGATCAACACCCGACTTTATACTGACTACTGCTGTATCTTCATCTTCATTTAATTCAGATGCTGCTATTTCAAGATTATCTAGCTTTAAAATATTTAATTCACTATCAAATACCTTTGTATTAGATGGCGTATGGATCACCGAAATAAGCTTATCAAAGTCTGAATCCTTTACAGCGATAGTAAAATACCCCGCATCTGCAAGCAGTCTTGTAGAAAAAACCTTTTTCAAATCAATAATATTTTCAGAAAAAGACATATATTTAGAATTATATATATTTCCTCCGCCCGCTTCCAGAGGTACATTGACATTATCTTTATTAAAATCTTCTGCCCTATTACCTTGCTCAGAAGAGTCAAGACCCTCTCCTTCTAATACGCCATCTGTGTATACTCCTTTGACATCAACTATATCATATGGAAGAGCGATTATATAATCATCTAAAATTTCACATATATATTGAAGCTCATTATTCTCATCAAAGGCGGTTGTTTCTCCGTCATATGACGTAATTGTATTTTCAAGATCTAAAATACTAGCAGTGGTGCTTGTATTAGATAATTTTTCATAAAGCCTTGTTGCATCTATTGCAACATCAGAGGAAATTAATTTTTTCGCCGCCTGTGTAACATTTAATATATTGTAGTTTAAAGTTGTTATAGAATTATGTCTATAATTAATTGTTCCAACCTCATACTCTTGCTCATATTCAATTGCCAGATAAATATGCCCATTTTTATAATCAACGGCATAGTCTCCTACTCGCCTGAGTCTGGATAGATTGTCATAAAAATCTTCTCCTTTTTCTGCGGATATTGTAGACTCCAGAGTATCTGTTGATACTCGACTAAGCCCAGGATTAGAGTCAATTGCTTTAAAATATTTTTCATTTATAAATAAATCTGTTCTTTCTAACGAAATAGAAGAATTATTGTGAGAGCCTATTGCGTCTTGTGATTCATTTAATATCATGCTATTTTCTAACGCAAAGGTTAAGCCTTTTGTTCCAATATTTGCGTCACTTCCAATATCTGGAGTCGTTGCCGTAGAATTTATGGCGAAAGAATTTATTAAATTATCTGAATCTGGATCTCCAAAATACTTTATTTGCAAATCTTCTATGCCGCTATCATTTGAGGATCCAAAATCTCTAGCAAAATAGTTTTGTGAGTTATAATCAATTAATTCTGCCGGTATTCCTGGAGAAAACGCAATATAATTATTTGATGCATTTTCGGTTATTACAACAGAAAACGCGGGACAAACGAATTCGCCTATCGGCTCAAGCCTCTCTAGCTCAATCAAGTCAAATTTTACAAGCTCATTTGATTGCGTTTTAAACTCTGGAGACCTTGTGCCGAAAAAATGTATTTGCTCTTTGGTGTGATATAATGACTGATAAACCTCCCCAGTTGTTTGATTATATATTCTAAACACGTCTGTTACGGGGGTATTTGCAGGACTTATAACAAACGATGACTCAAAATTATTCTCAACATGCTCGTTGAACACCTCAATGTGGCAAGGCGCATTATAATCGATCCCTTCGATATATATTTTGTCATAATTAAAATCTATATTTACAGACTCACTGGCCAGGGTTCTGCTTGAAGATGGAACTAAATTATTGTCCTCTATATAATAATCTAAATTTTCTGTAAAAGAATTTCTATAATAATAAGATGCAAAATTATTTTTTGTTCCAGTTCCATCTCCAATTTCTTCTGCGCCAACTACAATCACCTCTCCGGTGCTATAATTTATTGTATATTCTCCAAGCAATGATGGGAGCTTTGATGCGTTGAATACCAACTCTGTTCGAAATTCTTCTGGAATTACTTCTGAATTTTCACCATCTGTAAAGATAACTCCATCTAATTCATATACTTCATTTTCAGAATTTACAATTGGTGCATTTTCTAGAAAAAATCTAGTGATATTTGCAGGAACAGCTTCTGTGATAGCATGCTTTATATTATATACCTCTATAGACTCATTGTTTACAGAAACTCCCAGGTCTCGATAAAGATATGAGATTGTAATCTTGTCCGTAATCATCGGCTCTGTTATGTTTCCAAATTCCGACAGAAGCACCTGATTGCTGTCTAGCGCATAATAACTAAACGCACTTTGTGGATCATATTTATTATCTTTTATAGAATACTTATATCTTTCTATATTATATTCTGTGCCTATATTTCCATCACAATCTTCTTCATCATCTTCTTTTTCTAAAACTAAACTTATAACTTTAATTACATTTTCATTTGCAAGATCCAATAAAAATCCTTTAAATCCATTATTTTCAGAAGAAATTGAAATCTCTTCCTCAGCGTATTCTTCTTGTAGAGAGATTGGGTTTACTGTAAGTTCCGTATGGTTCTCTATCTCAGAATCTACATTATAATTTAATGATTTAAAAATTAAATTATTGCCCGTTAAATTTGGAGAAATTCTTTCTATCAAATATGCATTTTCGTTCATTAGCCTATCTGTAGCTCCAGAGCCTCTTATTCTTTTTTCATCAACGGCTCTTACAGATATAAAGTTATCACTTAAAATTTTGCCTAAATCTTTTTGTGCTTGATAAATTTCAGTTGCTTGTGCCGATAAAACAGTTGTTAGATTTGAGTTTTCAACATTATATATCTTTGGAATGTTTAAAAACATTCTTTCTTTAACTGGATTTAGATTATCAATTCCCGTAAAGTACAAATCTCTGCTTACATCGTCGTTTACTAACTCTTCTCCAGATTCTGATAAAAACAATACATCGTCAGAGTCCTGAAGTTTTAATATATAAAAATTTCCAGCAATTTGGGGGCTAGTCTTTATGACGACTACGCTTTCGTCTATTGACACCTTGAGTATGTCTAACCCATCTGTGTGCCCGCTTACTGAGATAACTTCAAAATTATCTGTAGTTACAAGCTCGCTTATTGAGCTGTTAAATGTTACTTTTAATTCTGTACTAGACGGAATTGAAAAAGATATTGGCCTTAATAGCATCTTTAAACCTAACTTATCCTAAATTTATTTCTTGAAATTGTTTCAAAGGTTACCGCTCCGGGAGAAATCGTTTGATTATCAAGAGCTTTTATAAATGCCTTTCTCCCCGTCTTGCCTGTTTCATTGAACAAAGATATATTCACAGAGTCCACTCCCGTAATTGCAGCAGCAGAAGAGATAATGTCTGAATAATCTATTACAGACCCTAGCTTAGTGGAGCTAAGGCGTGAGGTTACTGCGTTTGAAACATTTTGAACAATAGTTCCGGCCTCATTAAGCGCATCATCATTTATTAATAATGTTCCAGTGACATCTACAGTTATTTCCTCTGCTTCCTTTATTAAAACATCTGCAGTCACAGGTCTGACAGATTCTATTTCCGTGGTTGCATTAATTATAAGGCCATTTACATTATAAGAAACTGTGATTCTTTCTCCTTCTTTTGGAGATAAAAACTCATAGTCAACAAAATATGTCTCTCCGGTTCCAGGCTGATTAGCAGGCCGAACTTCTACCATTCCAATAAGATTTCCAGTTGAAGATCTAAACCCAGAAGTAACAGAGATTCTGTCTATTCTGCCGAATCTGTTTTCTGTTGCCCTAGAGCCTGAATTCGAATAATATAACTCTTCAAAGCCATCCTCATTATATACCAAAAGATGCAGCTGGACAGTATCTCCAGAGCTAACAGATATTGCTGAATTATTCTCTGTAGACGGAAGGGTAAACTCATAATTATTTAAATCTGAATCTAATTCTGCAGATCCTACATCATAATCTATATTATTTAATGAGTAGCCAAGTAAATCATATTCGTCACTTACATCTCCATATGAATCCAAAATACAAACCTTATCAACCCGTGCAATCCCTATGTTTGTTGGTATTTCACTTAAATCCAATTCTGTTTCTAAATCCGAACCTATGTCAAAGTTCGTCCCCGTCATTGTTGTTCCGGCAGTAACCTCTAAGATAACCCTGTTGATTGTTGTTCCTGTTATTTTTATCTTCCCAGCACTACTGACGCCAGAAGTAGTTACAGATAATTCAGTTGGCGCAAATCTTAAAATAGACTCTATATCTCCAGCATCATCAAAGTTAAAAAATATTGGCTGATTTGTTCCGCTTAAATTTGATGCTCCAAATCCAAGCAAGCTGTTTGTAGAAGGTCCCCCAGTAATGGGAAGGCTTGCCAAAGCAATATTCGGATGAATTATAGTTATATCTGCAACATATTTAACATATACAGATTCCGTTGCAAAATATAGATCCTCTACTGATTCGAACAATTCTTCTGCCTCAAGAATACTTTCCGAAGGAAAGGCTACAACGTTATTATAACTAGAGCCGTCTGTTTTGTTGATGTCAAAAAACTCAACCTTATTATAGTGCACAGTAACTACATCATCTATTGCAACCGGAGAATCAGATGGAAACAAAATAGTTCGACTAGAGAAAGAGCCATCGTTTTCTTTAGTTATATATAGCTCAAGATTATCACTATCTCTTCTTATGGAAATTACATTTTCAACTTCATCATCTTCGGAAGCTAACTCTATACCAACAGCGGTTGTGTTATCAGAAGTGGCTATAGTATCTACTGTCGCGCTTGCTTCCGTCTTCTGATACACAGAGATAACCTTTGATATTTTATTCTCTAATTCTACAGAAAATTCAGAAGTTGCACTATCCTGCAATATAGTTGCCTCTTCTTCAAGGATGCCACCACTTGAGGTCCAATCTATTGCATCAACTACACTTTCGTCTCTAAATTGAGACAAACTTTCAGAGCCGCCATAATCTATATACGGATCAAAGATACGCCTCCAAGTGTAATTTACGCTCAATATGTCAGAAGCAGTAGGCAGGGCGCGCCCAGAAATTTCTATCAGGCCGGTTGAATTTACTCCAGAAGAATCTATATTTTGTGACGCAACTATATATATCTCGCCAGTTGTTGTGTTTTGGACTCGACTTACTTTGACAACTGGCGTATGATTTAATTGAATATAATTATTTCCAGCAATACTTATAGTGGAGTTTTCTCCTATTTCACTTATATCTTTATAAACTTGACTTATTTCGTCTACTTCAGAAAATGATAGAGCATCTATGCTGTTTAATTCTGCCTTTATAACGCTCTCTGAATCTACAGCTTTAGTATTTGATACAAAATGTATTTTATCGAATCCGAAAGGACTTCCGCCAGTTTCTGGATTTAAATCTTTTTCTAATTCATAATTGCCGATAACTACGCCATTTTCATCTGTATATGCTTCAATTAAAATTCCAGATGCAGTTCCTGACACTGATACCATCGAATCAACTGGCTGTGCAGGCAAGATTCCATTTTTAAAAGATAAAACTCTTCTTTCTTCCGAAGTTCTGGTGGGGTCTTGTCCCGTCTGTCCTAAAATGTAATCATTTCTTTCATCAATAAGGTTACCAGTTCCAGACAAGTCAGTAAAAATAAAAGATTCTGAAACTTGCTCTATCTTTCTTCCGAGTATATATACATCAACCTTGCCTCCGGTGCCAGAGTTCAATATTCTAAATGACCCATCATCTGTTTCTAAAGTTTCTGTCCCATCTCTCAACATTAGTGTATTTCCCGGCTCTACTACGAGGGCGTCCACTACTCCCTCGACTCCCAATAATACATTCCTGTATCCGGCAGAAGTCCCAACATTAGCTCCGCTAAAAACAGCTAAGATTCTAGATCTAAAGGAATCATCTGTTTCTCGGTTAGATCCTCCGCTCATGCCGACTAAGTTTGTTACAGAAACTCCCGAAGCATCTGCACTTATAATTTGTAAAGACGCAACATTTCCAGTTGTTCCAGATCTAGTTGCTTGCACTGGGATCTCTAAAGCATAAGAGCTATTTAACCCAGCTATATTTAAAGCTCTCCTCATTCTATTTGCATTGGCAGCAAAAGTGTTTTTTTCTGCCGGCGTCATTGTAAAATTGCCTATTGTTTTAAATTTTATACCATTTCTTGCAGCAACTGTTGTTCCGCTTGGTATTGATACATCAGAAGTTAAACTATTTGTTGTAAATATAACTATTCCACTCGCAGCAGTGCCGGTTCCTCTTGCTACTCCAAAATTTGCAGCCAATAAATCTAAATCTCTACCTGCAGTTGTCGCTAAAGACTGCTTCTGAGAAACTAGAGATAATGATGTATATAGCCTAGAAAGTTGATCTGCAGAAAGATCAACAAATAAATCTCTAGCTACAGATCCTGGCTTTGTATCAAGATTTGGCTGAGTTAATTTTAGCCGATCTATCATCGTTGCCACTATTTCGCTAAAAGTTCTATTTGACGCCATTATTTATTCCTTAAGCTATTCTTACTGTAATATTGTTTCTTACTTCTGTCAACTCTTCTGTCAAAACTGATACAAATATATTGTACATCCTTGGGTCTAAAGAGTCTCGCTCTACCAGTACGCTCAATACTTCTATAATTTTCTCTCCAGAGGAAAGAGCCTGTCTTCTAGATTGAGATCTTTGCAATGCCATTAGATTTCTTACAGCTTTCATGGCCGACGATTGAAGGTCTAAGTTTATAAGAGCTTTGTCTGCATAATGCCCTATCTGCAAAGCACCGACATGACTACCGTAATTTGGATGAAATTTATTATCACCAAGCTCTGTTAGTAAAATTTTTATAATATCCTGTCTAAGCTTAGAGTTGCCAGTAACTATGGATAAAGCTCCATCGTCCTGCACTTTTATGTCGCCTCTAACTAGTGATAAATCAAAAGACATAAACATCCCTCCTATCTCTGTTTTTTACTTTAAAAATAATAGAAAAATTTAAACACAAAAGATAGTTATAACACTAATATTAGCCTTATTAATAAAAATATTTTTATTTACTCCGCATCTTGGTTGAATACAAACATATTGGTTGGGCCTTCCAATATTCGCAAAAATAACTTATATACACCATGAGCTCTGTTTGTAACATCATTAACTGCCTGAGCAATAGGGGTTCGGTTTATTTGCTCAAAAAAGCCGCTTGAAAACTCACGTTCTAAAGACTCAAATTGCTCTGGTGTTAATAAGGATAGCAGCGAATCTTCTTTCATGGTAAATAAGGCAATCGCAAATGCCAAGATATCTATTGCCCCTGTTCCTTTTGAGACCCCTAATTGTGAAGATATCTCTGACTGTATTTCATCTGCAGGTCCAGCCGCAGCATCTTCTCTTTCCTTCTTTATTTCTCCAAGCCTATTATTTAAAAACTTTTGAGGCAAAGTAACCGCAGAAAGTACAGCGCTCATAAGATGAGAGCTTCTAACTCCGGAATTTCTATGAACATTTGCTTGCATCTCTAGACCTTCTGGAACAGAATTATCTCCAAATAACATTAATAATGAATCTTCTATTAAAAGTGCAGTTTGCAATTGCAGCACCTCTGGATCTGTCTCCTCCCCCTCTTGTTCTATCCCGGCATGGGCGTTATCATCATCTATGCTTCTGTCTGTTCTTGGCACATATCCTGTATGCGCTTGGGCTTTATGAAGATCTCTAATTCTTTCTGATAAATTAATTGCAAATCCATGAACTGAAGACAAAAGCCTAACTATAATCAATGATTCTAAAAGCCCAAGAGAATCTGCTATATCTTCATATGTTAATTCAACATTTTTATGTCCTGCAGAGACAGGCGGGCTTTGTCCGGGGTCCCCTTGGGCGCTGGGGGCTGGCATATAGGTTGTAGTGCCACTAATTGTATCTAATCTAATTCTTATTATAGCCTCTAATAATGTTGATTTTAAAGGCTGTCCATTAACCGTTCTTAAAGATTCTTCTAAAAATGGAGGAGCTACCATTTTTCTTGGCTCATTAATACAAGAGGCAATTCTTCCATCTTGAACGGGCGGATACAATAAATATGAAAGTTTAAAGAAATTTGCCGGAGTAGCAATATCTTGCATCGTCTCAACTATATTGCCGAGAATTAATTCTTGATATAATCCATCTTTCAAAGTTTGATTGATGGCTTTAAATGTAGCCTGCCTATCTTCAGCTTCTGCGCGAACTACAATGTCTCTTATGAATACAACTTTGCTTTGATCTGACACTTGATCCTCCGTCCTGGAATAATCAGTGCTGCTATCTATTACGCCTACAAAAAATTCTAGGGTAGGCTGAATAACCGCTTTATCTCCACCCAGTGACACCAAATTGTTCAGCAGAGTCTTTGCTGTAGTTCTAAGCGTTTCTGCGGCATCATCTCCCTCTATATTTGCGCCACCTGCTCCCGCCCTAACTATTTCCGAAAGTAATTCAGAGTTAGTTATAAGGGTTGCCGTGGCTTCTGTCGAATAACCAAGAGCTTGTAATTTTTTTAGATATGAGTCAGATTCTGCTACCATATTATACATGGCATTACTCGCCGTAAACGGCCTACTAGTTTTATCTAGCTGCCTTGTATCTAAAATTGCCATATATTTTTCTTTAACAAAGGACGGATCCTCCTTCAAAACTCCATCCATAGTTATATATGCCAAATAATCAGAATCATCTATATCAGTTGTAGATGGCATTCCAAGCAATCTAAAAAATGTATTTTCATTAGATTCCATCAGAGCTTCTGCGTCAATAATCTCCTCAAGAGTTTTATATTGTTGATCTGTATCTACAGTTTCTGTCGCTAAAGCAAAAGGAAGATAGCTAGATCTCATGCCTTTAATTTCTCCAAATAAACTTTCAAAATTTTCAATAACCTCTGCAAACATCTGGGCAATTTGCGCTCCTTGGCTATCTGGGTCTGTCAGCATTCCAAAGTTTGAATCTGTAATCTGAAAACGAGTTTGCAAAGTGCCAATTGCAGCATCTAGCGTAGCCTTTAAATTATTGGACTCAAGCTCTCCCAACAGTTTGGACATTCCCTTTAAATCATTATCATTTAAAGCTTCTTGCGATGAAGCTGTTGCTGTCAAATCGGGTTCTTCTGCCATGTTTAGTTCTCCAACTTAGTACCAAAGGTTTGTGGGCCGGGCTTCGCAGATCTGGCGCTTTCATCTCTATCTGGATCACCAAGCTTGCTGCCCGCAGACTTCTTGGCCGTAAAGAATATAGTTAACAATCTATCAACCTTCATTAATGCTCCTGGGGCAAAAACCTCTTCGCCTTCTGATGTTTCTCCAACTTCGGGAATACAATCTACTTCAGCCAAATCCTCTGTCACAGACTGAATACCTCTGTCAGTAACGGCCTGAATTACAACTCCACAAATACTCCCTCTTATTACCACTTTTCCTGGAGTTTCTGAAGATACAGCAAGAGTATATGTATTATCTTCCTTCACAACAAGCTCTTCGGTTCCATCTACAACGGGAACCAATTCTGCCCCAGTCTCTGTTTCGTCTTCAACAAAGTCTATCTTAATTTTTTCACGCTCAACTAGATCTAAAGCGCCTGAAATTTCGCTATCATCAGCCTCTCTTGGAATTATTGTAATATAAGCTTTTTCTTCCGCCTCTAGAATAATCATATCTCCAATTCCAGAGGCATATTCCATAGCTCCCGTTATTTGCGGCAATCCAGACAAGTCATCGTCTGTAGCTGCTATATCTGCTAGCTGAGCAAGGTCGGCCTGCTCCGGATTAACAAACTCCGGTAATGGCGTTTCGTCTTCATCCCCAGAGAGCATAAATGTTGTATTTAATGGATTTATAACAAATTCGCAACAATCATCTATAGCGGTATTAACACAGTCTACAAGATCATCATACTTCTGCTTTATTGAAACCTTAAATGGACCATCTGGATCTATATCTCTTTCTTGAATTGGACATTTCGGAGGAATTTTGCCTTGCGCCAAATAAAATCTTGACTTCGGAATGAATCCTTCTGGCTCTTCTGTTATTGGATCTATAATAGCTTCGCTCTTAAAAAAGTTTAAGAAGTCTGTAAAGCAATCTTCTACAGGTGAAACTACTTCGGCTGCAAAGTCTCTATCTGAGTCAATCAGGTCCATTAGAAGCTCTAGAGGGCCAGAGGCACCGCAGGCTGATGCTATATCGTCCGCTACCTGCCTCATATCGATCATGTAAAGCCTTGGGAAGTCAAACACCCGTATGGAGTCTAGGGCGGCATTCAGAGCCTTCTGATCGCTTTTTGTCCCATAAGCAAAGTCTTTAGCGCCGTAACCGGGGAACGGAATATCATCTATCGTAAGTGGCTCCCCCTCCTCTCCCGTAAATGTATACGACATTTCTGATTTCGCCGTTGAAGGCCAAGGGATTATTTCCCCACAGGTGGTATCCTCATTTATCCAAGAAACTGAAAATGGACTTCCGTCAGTCAGGTGGTTTTTGATCGTACTCCAAGATATAGCATCGCCAGCAGGCTTGTCGCTAGCTAGCCCCTCATCTTTTGAATCAGGATTATAACCCTCAGACACTACAGATTCTCCAGTATCACAATCTTCCCCCGAGTCCACCGTGACGGGATCAGCTAACTTCCCGGCCTTGTCTCCAATTGCATTTGCATTTGCTTGCATTTTTACGAGTATTGATCCGTCTGGTTCGACTGTTGTATAATCAATAGTGTCATCAGCGTTGTACTCCGCACCAGAATGGGTTTCCGCAACAACAGTTTCTCCCAACTCTCCATCTGGATAGTCGTCAAGATCTCCCTGAGATATGCCCGAAGTTCCAGTAAAGTCATAAAAATCACCCAAATAAAACTCAAATACCTCCCGCGCTTCTCTTGAGAGCTTTTGTTTTGGAGCAGATGGCTTGTTTATCATCTTTGCAGATATGCTTGCAATCTTCCAAACTCCATCTTCTTTAATGGCCTTAATTCCATCATCTTCTATGAAATAAACATTAAAATCATGATCTATAAGAGCAACCATGGGAATGCCGCCAAATGTCTTCTTTACTGTTCTGGGAATGAATTCAACGTCATAAGATTCATTATCGTTTGACGGCTCCATAAGATCTATATCAACAGTTAAAGGTAGTGGGGTAAAGGTTGTAAAGTCACCATCTACGCCAGAATACTCAATAAATGTTCTAACATTATTGCTGACATCTCCTCCGGCCCCGTCAATTGGGCTTACAAAGTCTATTTCTTCTTTATCTATATCTGTAGTTGAAATTTTCAAATCGCCAGCGCCAACAGTTAAAAATGACGGCATAGAATCACAAGTTTGAAGCATATCAATATTCTTCTTTCTAAAGAATATAGCGATTAACCAAAATCCAAATGCAAGCGCATGAGTTTCGCCTCGCCCCTTAAATTCAAAGCTTACAATTCTTGGATCTGGTCCCGTCCAGATCTTGAATTCTTTTTTAGACTTTGTAAATGATAATCCAAATGTTGCCTGGAAATTATTTAAGCCATTTATCGTTATAGTTTCTCCATCTTGCTCATACTCTACTTCGTTAGCATGTCTGTCTGGCCCATTAAATCTCAAGTGGCTATAGTCAACATTGTGTATTTGCTCTAAATCATAATATGTCCCGGCTGAAGAGAAAAATCCACCTGCCTCTGTTTGCTTATTTTCGCCTGTAGCAGAATCCTTTAATCCAGGCAAGTCTGTTCCGCCAGGAACTTCTGATGCAACTATGCCTTTAGATGTCCCTGCAACTTCATACGGATGAATAAAGAAGTTTGAAGCGTCCGTATTGCCCATGTAGTTTCCGGCCATAAATGCCTCATCCTCTTCTATTTTATCCGGATCAGCATTATCTGGAGGGGTATTGCCTTTTACTCCAATATTTTCTAATGGAATAGTTGTATAAGTCTGAGCAAGCGGGATTAATGCATCAGGCTCAATTCTGCCATTTGGAGCAACCTTACTCAAGATAAGTCCAGCCAACATTGACGAATCAATACAAGCCTCTTCGTCGTCATCTGCCCCGACCTGACATGGGAAGGCGAATAATAGCTGTAATAACTCTAAGAATAGAGCCAAGATTGTCAAAATAGGCTCAAGAACTTCAAGGTCAGCCTCAAGGCTAAATAGGTGTTCGTTTATTGCCTCTTCTAGAGCCATAATTGAGGGATAATTTTTATTCTCAATCGCCAACTCTAATGCAGTCGCAATTTCATTTATTGCATTGATGATGCTCAAAATCTTAATTATGACACAAAGCAAAAGCTCCAGAATGTGAAGCAATAATGCCAACATCATGCAAGGAACTGATAGCTGCGGAAGTAGACATATCAAGTCATATAGGCATAAGAATAATCTAATGATTGCAAAGGCTAATCTAATCGGATGAAGCAGAGCGCATATAACATCAATAATACAGAAGATAATCTTAATTGGAATTAAGAGGACTTTAAGGTTTCTTAGCTGCAAAGATAGCTCTGCCGTTAGGTGGAACGAGAAATCGCAGAAGCTCTGCATAAGCTCTTTTGCAATATTTGCCTTATCTAATTTAACTGCTGTAAACTTTAAGAAGAACTTTTCTATCTTTGCCTTCAGGTCTCCTGCGGGGCCGGTCTTGCTCCTATTTCCACCGAACATCTGCTTTATCCAGTCTGGATCCAAATCAACGGGCAAGTTTCCGCCGACAGTTCTGCCTAGCCTCAATCTATTTTCGTTGGTATTTGAAATGCTTATCTTTATGCAAGGATTTGTTCCAAATATAGAAAAACTACTTAAATCAGGAATCTTTATATCGAAATCCAAATATATACCTGTAGATGTTGGGCTGTATTTGCCCTTAACTCTCTTGCCTCCCACTTCAAATTTTGTATCTAAAGTGGTCCCAATAGTTCTTATTGTTAGAGTGTCACCCTGGGTGATTTCCAAAGAAGCATATTTATTGTCACCATCTTGAGTGTATCTGGCGTCACCTTTGGTGACATCAATTATTTCAGGAACATTAAATTTTATAGCAGCAGTTTGATAATATGTAGTTTTCAAGAACATTTTCCATTCTAATGTCCCATCAGTCGGATGATCCCTAACTGCCCCAGAGCTTACAACTGCACCATCTGGAATGTATGTGTGTAAAATGTTTGCTTTAGCAAAATCACTAGGCCTAGACGCAAATGCACTAGCCGCATCTTCAATTGCCTCGCCTATTGATTGAACAATGCTTGACAACTTATCCGTTAAGGCTAGGATTGAATTCGCTAAATCAGCCAGCGCACCGACCGCATCTTCTACCGCATCTCCTGCATCATTTAAGGCCCCCAAGGCTGCATCAGCTGCTGCGGCAGCATCTGCCAAGCCAGACCCTATGGCTCCGTCACCGCTTGCAACTTCATCTGACCTTGCTTGTTCCATAGCTTCTGCTGCCGCTTCGTCTGCTGTTACAGCATCTTGTGATTCAGCAGCAACACTATTAAATTCACTTTCTTGTTCCGAAAAGCCATCAATGCTGTCCTGCAATTCCTGCGCAGCCTCTCCAAGCTCTTCCCCTGCCTCTGCTGCAGCGGCAGCCGCATCATCAATCGTAGATTGCACATTAGAAGCTACAGAGGTTACCTCGGCAACCAAGCTTTCACCTGCCGCAACAAGCTCGTCTAAACTAAATTCAATTTCAACATTTCCACTAGTGCTGATTGTTAGAATGTCTTCTTTTAATTTTCCGTCGTCATCTATTTGAAAATCAGATACTACAACGCCTCTTGTTTTTTCACTCGTGCTGGTTTGTACTTTCGCTCCAAGCTTTAAAGTTACGCTCGGAATCACCTTAATTGGAGAACCAAAAGTATAATAGGCATTAGACCCACCATCGTCTACAGCGGCTTCTCCTGGCAAATTTGGGTGACTACTCTGCGAAAGAAGCGGGAATGGCGAAAGATGCGAATTTCCTCCTGGAAAAATAACACTAGGAGCATATAAAGTATCGTCTGATCCTTCTTCGCCTTTGGTAATTTTAGCAATCTGCTTATCTCCGCCAATGTCTAAAACCTTGGTTCCTTCAGATGTCGTCAAGGGATGTGTGCCTGTTGTTTCACCTTTCGCGTTTTGTGTTAAATCTGTTTCATCAAACTTAATGGTTGTAATATTATAAACGGTGGAATCATAAGTAACATTAAACCTCTTATCTTTCTTCAATACAGTTACATCTGTCCATCCTTCGTCCGTTATTCCTGTTATGTTTCTGAAATTTGCAACAACATTGTTATCCCCAGCATATTTTATTCTGCCGGCTCTATATTTTTTGAGCTTTTTGGTCCCAATGTAAACTTTATATCTTGCAGACAGTCTTGGCTCATCTGGCCCAGTAAACACAACTGCCAATCTGGTCAATGCATCTGCGGCAACTATTTTAACAAGCTTATCGCCATCGGATTTCCCTTCAACTAAATGTCGTTTTATTCTAGGTCTTAAAGCGTCCTTTACGCCATCTGTAATGCCTGCGGTATCAATTGAAGAAGCAATTCTATTCTCTCCCCTGGCGGCTGGCAGTTCAGCTATTGAGCCCAATACCTGCGGAGGGCTTATAAATGCCGGCCCGGTCCCGCTCCTGGCAGCGCCTCCTAATGGAATTATAACATAATTTTTTGAGCCCTCTGTTACTCCGCCTTTAATCTCGCCTGTTAAAGATGCATTTGCTATTAATAAAAAGGCAGGACTAGTACTTTTTCCAGACTCTGCCTCTAGCTCTGTAAATCTGCTTAAGTTATAACCTGCACCGGCGGTTCCAGGAAATTTTAATATTGCTTTTCTTTTATTTTTTGAATAAAAATCAGACCCATTAAACTCATACTCTAATATTGTAGGAACTAAAAGTGTTTGGTTTAATCCAGAGCTTACTCCTACAGAAACCTCTTTGCATTCGTCAGCAGAATCTGTAAAGCAGAAGTCATCCAGAATATCTTTGTTCGCCGCAGTATTTGCTACGGCTATATAAGCATATAGCTTGCCGCCATCTTCGAAAATCTTTTCTTTAGACTTCATTTTGATCTCAGCACTTTGTCCGTCCATAAGAAGCGGAATTGAATGCAGGCCATCTTTAAACTTCGGAACCTTAAGATGAAAAGGATCTTTAGGCTTAACTGGCGTAGAAACCTCTTTGGGCAAATCTGGCCCCAAGGTGCCAGGAGATGCAACATAAAGAGCCTTAGGGGCGCCTACAAACCCTGTTGCAGATTGTAAGGCAAGATAAAAAGTTCCTACATTGCTTCCAACAAAATCGTCCCAGGTTCCAAATGTTTGTATAGTTAAGGCCGTGTCAGATTGACTTGTAAAATAAACAGAGTTTCCATTTATTTCATCTCCATCTTGAAACGAAGTAATTAAATCTTGACCGTTTAGATCTGAATAAACATTAACACTGGACACCTCTCCCATGGCTGTTCCTGACAGCCTTAGAGTAACTGTCTCACCAGCTTCAAAAACTGTATTTGCCGCCCTAAAGCCATTTGGAGTAATGCCGGTCACTTGAGCCACTGGCGGATATATAGTTACATTTTCCCCAGGCACTCTAACTATCTGCCCAACAACATCTACAACATAAAGGGCATATTCCGTTGTGGCGGATCCATTAAATATCTCTAATGCTCCCACCGTTTTTAATTCTAAGGCTATATTTGACTCAGACAAATCTGAATCAGACGGGGTCGCTGCTTTTAGCTCAATCCATAAAGACGGTATTTGCGCATCTTCATCTGTCAAAATGTTTGGCATAACAGAAGATACAATATTTTTCGATCCAGCAGTTTTAGGCTCAAAAAACTTTTCGTTATTTTTTTCATCTGCGGCTAGACCATCTCTGTATCCAATAAGAATTTCCGGTCTATTTATCTCTCCAAGAATATCTTCGGTTTTGTCTACCCCTATATCTGAAAGGCTGGTTTGAAGGGGCACTCCTAAGTCAACAATATTTAACGCTGATCCTGCCGTCAATGTAGTGGCAGAAGAGCTCATGCCGTCCAAAACGGAGGTATTGAACAGCCCCTGATTTGAAGAATCTATTTTTTGATCTTGCATATAATCAACAAAGTCTTCATATATTGTCGAAAGAGTACTCGCTGGAACTGGCGTTGGTGACTCCTTAGTATCACTAGATGGTTCAAAATATGTCTTTGTTAAAACAGGTGCCGTAAATACCTCTATCCCCTCATCAGATTCTCTAAAGCCACTTGCTTTAACCTTGCCCTTTGGAGTAAATATTGGCGATAAATAATATCGATATGTTCCTGTTTCCAGCCCATCTTTTGATATAATAATTTGCTCTTCGGGGGTGGTCCTGCCCTTGGGGGGGTAATTTAAATCATTCTCTATCATTTCCGGACATGGCGGGGCCTTATATTCAAAAGCTTTAGCCGAGTATAAATGATCTTTTAAAAATTCAAAAGTTAAAGTAAGAACTTCTTCGTCTGCATCATCTTCTTGAGATAAATTATACATATTTTGAGAAAATCCAGAGCTATCTCTTCCTGACATATCTGGCATCTTTACATATATAGAATCTCCATATGCTGTAAAAAATCCAATATCTTCGGCCAACTCTCTCCCAACAATTGCATCATCGTCAAGTCTTCGTATTGGAAAAAGCTCCAATATAGCTTTAGTTATATATTCATCGGCGTTTTCTTCGAGGTCTGCAAGGCTTTTCTTGCCGCCCAAATTGCCGTATAAAGTTCCAAAGGTTTCTCCAGAATACCCGACATAATTTTCTAATCCATACTCAGTTTCATCTTCTGCGCACACGCTGCCAAGAATCTTTTTGATAGTATCAATGGGAATAAACTTAAAATTTCCAATTATCTTAAGTCCATAGAACCTTGGGTTAATGCCCTCCTGATCTTCGGCATCTATTTTTTTCTGCAAAGTAGCGGCATCTTTTACGCTTCCATCTCCAGACATATAGCTAGACAATATAAATGATGGAACTCCAAATGCATGCCATTCCGCAGAAAGAGATGGCATTGCTAGCAGAGCTTTGTTTATCCTTACTCTTGCGTCATTAAGATCAGATAAGCTAGGTGTTTTTGGTGTATTTGACTCTATATATCTTTTGAGTCTATTCGTCTGCCTATCATATTTGCCGGTAAGATCTTTTGCATTTTTAACTTGCTCATGTATTGATTTCTCTCCAGTCGCGTCTGCATTTTTAAATGTAATCTTAACTATTGAGCCGCCGATAAGCGGAACCACCTTTAGTGTTCCAGCACCAGCGGGAAACAGTGTTTCTATTTTTTCTACTTCACAATCCGGGCGGCCAGCAGTCGCCTTGCTCTCCGGAAAGCAATTTACTTGTATTGTTGCAAATTCTTCATTTGTCTTTATAGCGCCAACAACTAATGGAAGAATCTGTGAGTCATAACCCATACTTTGAACCTCTTAAACTAACTTTACTTATTTTACCTAAATAACATTAACTAATTAAAAATTAGTTGATTATAAATATAAAAATATTACTCACTAGTAAGCTTTTCAGCCTCTTCCACAAGACACTCTAACATCTCCACTATTTCTTCAGGAGTAATGCTTTCTCCATTCTCCGAAGGAGTATCTTGAGATACAGGCGCTTTATACGTAGGCCTTGGCGGTCGATTGCCCTCTCTGCATTCAATTGAAGATCCTGCGAGGATTAATTTTGCAACACTCTCTAGCATCAAGTTGCCTTCATTTCGAATTATCATGGGGGCCGCCGTCATGCCTGCAATTACAAGGCCATTTTCACTTATAGATATAATATAATCAGAAGCTTGCGGGCCGCCATCGGGAGCGAAATTCTCATCGCCCACAATCCCTTTGTCTGTTATATTTACGCGCAGATCAAGCCTTCCGGGATTAAAACCGCCCTTGTTTGTTCCTCCTACATTTATCATTACACTTCCATCTGTCTGCATAATCACGCTCCTTCCCATCTTGTCTTTGCCGAACCAAGCAACTAAACTTCCGGCGGTGTCTAATACTATGCTTTTTTTATCATGCGCATCTGCTCCAACAGACATCTCTAAAGAGCCCTCTAGGTTTATATTCGCACTTTTGCCTGCCGGACTCAACCTTCTGCGGCCACTACTGTCAATATTATTTACCGAAAATTGTCCTGCGGAGGCTCCCGTTCCTTCTGATACAGAAAATGAATTTGTATATGGAACATTAATAGGGCTTGAAGCACGATCAGCCTCTAATGTATAATCCATGCCTCCAACCGAGACTCCGCCTCCTGGAGATATTGCTGGCGGTTGCGGCTCAACTTGAACTGTAGACATAAAGGTTACAATATTTGGATCTTTACCACCGCCAGTCAAATTGTCCCTCAATCTCTCAAAAGGCTCATGTATCGGAGAGCCATGAACCATTCCTGAACATTTAACTGTTGTCGGAGCAATATTCAGCCCTGTAATATAATTTGCTATTAACATTTCTGCCGCAGCATACATATTATGATGTTTTGTTGTATTTACTCGCACTCCATTTATAACTGGAGTCATGCCCGTAAAGTAACTATCATCGTTTGAATATCTAACTCCAGTTTCTCTCTGAGGCATGCCCTCTTCGTTCATAGAAGATTTTGCCGAAACTTGTGGAATAATGACATTATTCTTCTTGCTTCGCAACAAAACAGGCAAGTCTTCTGTGGTAGACTTGGTGTCACTATCTGGAGAAGATGTAATGCTTCCGTTCGAACTATAAAATATAGAATTTGTTACATATGGAATATTGCCAGAACTTGTAGATCTCGGAACATTAACTTTTAAAACGCCCTCTTTATCAACTGAAAATATAAAATTGTCTTTATCGTTAGCCAAAGATTCAGTGTTGGATGCCGTAGACACCTGAAAATGATAAGCTATTCCTCTTCTGGTGAGCCTTCTTGCCTTTTCGTAACTAACAGTAAGGTCTGACTCAGGAGGGCTGCCGTTAGTTTGCCCAATCATTATTGGGTTATAATTTATATCTAAAGACTCCCCTCTATAATTAACAACATTGCCACCTAAAACTTCAATTAATTGATGCGGCTCTAAATGTAAAATATTTCTAGAATCAAGAGATCTTATTTGATGTCTGAGTGCTCTCTTGTGAAGCTTTTTGTCTCTAACCTTTTTAGCCTCATCATCAAATCCCATAAAGTTTGATGTTTCGGCAAACTCATTAATTACAAGTCTATATTCCGATAAGGGCACGTTTCTGGCCTGGCCCATATATGAAGAGTCTGCCGCTTTAGTTCCTGGAAATAATCCCCGAACCTCTCCATATCCAGCTTTTATATTGGTTGTAAGCCTATGTCCAACTTGACCATTATCCCCAGATGAATTATACTTAGAGGGCCTAAGAACTACTCCGTGCCTCTGTCTGGAGCCGTCGCTTACCTGCTGTATTGTATCGCTAATTATTGAAGACTTTGTAGAAACACCCTTTTGAGATATAAAAATTCCAGAATTCATAGAATTTTTTAATGAAATTGATGAATTTGAAGGCCTTCCTTTTAAAGAGAGGGCAGCGCCACTATCTCCTGACAATATGGCGTCTCCAGCTTTAACATCCGGGTATCCTATGGAGCCTGAGCGCACATTTGCATCCAAGCTAACACCCGCAATGCCCTTATTTCTGTTTGAGCTATAAATTTCTCTTTCAATTTGGACAGGGCCTGAGCTGGCTGGCTGCACATATTTGCAAAGAACCTTTGAGCCTATCGCTGGATATCGATATAACCCCCCAGAGCCGACTCCGCCGAACGTAGCAGGGACACGAATTTCATTTTGCTCATCTGGCGTACCACTTAAAATTATTATTTCTTGATTTGGCTCATCAATCCCTATGACTGTTGCCTCAAAATTTCTTAATCGTCCTAATGCGCCACTAAATTCACTATTTCGTCTAGCCATTTATAATCCTAAATATTCTTAGTCAATATGCTGTTTGGTATATCAATAATACCAACTTCAATCGCATTAATTTCGCCAGAGAAATTAATGTTTGCAACTTCATCTCTAAAATCTAACCACGTATTTTGAGTGGGGCCTCCTTTCGGAAAAATCCCCAAAGTGCCCGTAGGGTCAACTTCATTACTCTCAAGGAGCAGTGCCGCCATTAATTTTCTATTCAAACATTTTATTTCACCGGTAGAGCTTTCATCTTCATCTTTACTCAAATATACAATTTGTTCAATTATTTTAGTTGCAGAGATAGGAGTTGCTGGCATATTATTGGGAAGCTGCATTGTATTTAAACTATTTGTTGTGCCTACCGAACCTCCGCCGAACACAGAGCCAACGCTTGTAATGGCTTGTCCAAATCCTTCTACTAAATCATCTCCTCCGGAATAGGCATGATTTTGACTAACCTGACTTGGGTCCTGAAGCAATGCACTTACAACAGACATTTTTTCTCTAATATTGTTTACTGCATCTGTATCATTTGAGTCTTTTACAAACCCTCGTATTAATACATAACTATTTGCTACAGAGCCTCCCGAGAGATCTATCATCATATTCGTAAATCTAAGCTGATTATCTTTATATGATAATAACTCTGCCATGCTAGCCCCACCTGTTGGGAATACCAAAGAGCAATCAGGCTGCAAAGCTCTATAATTATCATCCTCAGAAGATTCGGTTCTATAATTTATAGCCGGGTCCTCCATCTGGTTGCCAACATACTCCTGACCTATTACGTCTAATGGGCTTGGCAAGTAGCGGCCTGGAGCATGCCCATAAACCAATGACAGGTCTGTTGTAAAGTTGCTTCCATATTGAAATTTATGATTAACTTGCTGAACATAATATAGCAATCCCCGAGAAGGAATATAAACGGTATCTCCTGGCTGATAAAATTCATTGCCAACAACCGATAAACTAGCTGTATTAACGCCAGCTTTTTGCAAAATTAATTCTAACATCGCATATGGCCTAGCCTGACCCTCTGTGTCACTAATAAACGGAAGCTCCATAGAAGTATCTTTATATCCATACTGCCTCCATAAGTCAAAGTCTGTAGCTCCAGCCCAATAATATTTACCCTCTGTACTGCTCATTAAGTCTTCTCCTACAAATGGCGCAGTTCCTGATACGTTTATCGAAGTAAACTCAGGAGGTTTTTCTCTAAAAGTAGCAGTCACTATGTGCTCGTCAGTTATTATATATCGCTTCCCAGAGCCATACCCCAAAAGATTTCTAGTGTCGTCTTCTATTAAATGATCATATACGGTCCCTTCTGCAGCTTTGCCTGTAATAATGTCTACTGCACTTTGCATGCTAGTAGCCAGCTTTTCTAAAAAGTCAACCGCAGGGCCATCTATAGGGCCCTCTCCAACCTCTATGTCATCCCCAGATGAAAGATCTCCGCTCAAAATGCCCGATATTTCTTCAAGCTCTTCTTGCTTTGATATATTCGCCTGCAGCATAGAAACGTAACTATCCCTCTGAGATATTGTCTTGTTTATTTTTTCTAAAATGCCATTAGACCCAAGAGTTAATTGATCTAACTCATCCGGATCTTTATTCCATATAATATCTTTAATCTGGAATCCCTTTTCCGTATCTATGCCGGTCCCCTGCCCGGGATCTCTGCCGAATTGGCTTTTAAAATCATCTCGTATTGCATTTAAATTATCAATTGTAGACAAATGAGCCGCAGGTGGACGAATTCCGCCCGACGACCCGGCGGCCGGAGCAGGAGCCTCTGCCGCAGTTAGTAAGTCATTTAAAATACCAGCTTCTTCTTGGAATACTACGTCAAAGGTTCCGAGCAACGTCTCAGTATCTCCGTCCAAAACATCCCCTTTGTCTTGAAATGATGCAGTTATTTTTAACCCGTCTCCAAATAATTCATTATTTATCTCCGTTAAAGATCCCGTACTAGACGCATACTCTCTCTGCTTTAACTTTATATCTCCAACCTGAGGCGCAGTGCCTGCGCTAAAAAAGTTTGCAATATCTCCAAATACGCCTCCTGCAACGGGGGCTTGAACTCCAAAGAAGTCAAGAGAGTCTCCTCCAGTAAGCTTAACGTTTGGAATCATCGTCCTATCTGGATAGCGACCAATCATCAGGGCTAACAGTACTAGCCTGATATTTAAAGAATGAACTTCTAAATATAATGCTTCAATTCTCGTGCTAAATAAATTAGTTATAAAATCAGGCATTATAACCTTGCCCGTTTCTTCTTGTATTCTTATGGCCTCTTTTAATACAGTCAAAGGGGTCCTGTTCCAAAGTGGAGGCCTAAACTCCAGGTGTCCTTGGGTATTACAAAAGAATTCCATATGCATAAATTTTGTTGCAGAAACAGCCTGTGAATACGCATTGGCAAAAGTGCCAGACCACCTATTATAATTAGTGTTGCTAATTTTTAAAATAAAGGGCCTGATATCAGCCATGTCATACTGATCAGATACGATAAACAAGTTTCTGTCTCTATTTAGACGCACATCTTCGATTCTTCTTTGGGCTCCCACCAGCATCATGGCCCTAGTTACGTCGTGATTTTCATCTTCATCATCAGATACCGGCAAACCAGTGCTTGCCGAGGTTAAGCTAATTTGAATTCCAACCTCATCCATCGCATCAACTGCACCGCCATATTTGGTTCCAATTCGAACCTTCTCGCCTATTGCTTTGTCTACTGTATTTATTTCGGCCTGAAGAGTACCTATCATGGCAGAAGGGGGGATTCCCACTCCATCTGAATTACTTTTCTTGAGCTTTCTAATTTGTTTTCTCAATGCAACTTTTCGTCTTTGCAAAAGCTTTACTTGTGTATTCGCAGTTTCTCTCATTCCATATTGATTGACTATTTGCTCACTAGTAGCCGCGCTAACTGATAACATTCTATATGGAGAAAAATTCCCGTAATAACTGTTTTGTTTTCTAAGCGTTTGTAATACTGCAGTTATTGGATCAGACGGATTTAGTGTTGTCGATGTTCTCGAACTTACATTCTGAGCCATAACTGCTTGCTCTAAGAATGACACCATATTATAGGGTTGACCAACAATTAAAACGCTTAATATGTTTGCCATATCAAGATTATTTAGTACACCTGCAGACCCAGACCCAGACCCGGCAGGAGTTACAGAATAATTTTGAGAAAATGTTTTAACAACCCTTGACCCCTCCCCCTCTGAAGATCCTGCTTGCAGCCCTGCTGTTGCGGTTATAATTCCGTCCTTCCACCTATAAATAAATCCACCGGGATGCTGAAGAACCTTCTTTCCGTTTAGTGATCCAAAATCATTAAATTGACCTTGAAGCAAGTTTCCCTCTGTAGCATTTTGCCCCGCAAAAAGGCCAGAATCATAGCTCAAAAGGCCCGATTCAAGCAAAGCTTTGTTTTCATATAATAAATCTGTCTCAGAACTGATAACATTTCCTAAAGAATCTTTAACCAACTCATATGGAGTAAGAGGATCTTCTAAAATTCCTCTCGGATCAGAAAGCGCAGGATGAGTAGCAAACCTGCTCCACTGCAGCCAGCCCATATTATCTGTACAGCTTAGACTGAGATTCCAATAGCCTCCACTGTAAGCAACGGTTACCTCTCTTACAAATCCTCCAAAAATGTGGATCATCCCAAACGAATTATCTTGCCTTCTCCTTATTGCTTTATATTGCTCAAAAGAAATACCCTGATTTGTATATAGCTGATATTCTGCTTTTAGTATAGTCTGATCTATTTCTAGATATTCTTTATCAAAAGGAGAATCTGTTACAGCGCTAGAATAATCTGACGCAGCCTCTGTTAGGTCCTCAAGTGTTCTGTTTCCACGAACATATATGTGAATAGGGTCCGCAGCATTAATAAATGCTTTTCCTAAATAGAAAGTCGTTAACCTCTCACGAACATAATCCATGTCTAACGATGAGTCTAAATCTCCCGCGCCACCCATTTCTAGTGCCGCAGAAACAATAGAGGCCCCGTCTATAGGCGGCATTCCTCCAGAAAGGCCCTCTGACCTTAGCCCTCCAGAGACAAGATCATTTAATACTCCAATTGTTCCATTTAAAGCCTCTTCTAATGCCGTTTCTATATCGTCTTCTAAAATTGTTCCAATTTGATATGGATATTGCACAGTTACACTCGCAGAACTAGGAGCAGACTCTATGTTAGAGTTGCAATTAAATGACTCAAAAAGCGCAAGCTCTATAACTCCGGTTCCAGGGCCAATAGTATAATTTTCTGCACTATCCGGGTCAACAATCCATGTTGTTAGATGATTATCTATCGAAAAAGCATTTCTCTTAAGAAGATCTACAATATCTGCGTTTGCTGCATCATATTGCGTAGAATTTGTACTATATGCAAGCAAGTCTCCAAGGTCTTTAAAAAATCCTTCCCCATCAAAAATATCTTTGTATGTTAATTCATTATTTGTGCCGTCTGCCGTACCTTGCTCATATTCTGCTTTAAATTGAGTTTTCTTTGCATCCAATATAGCCTTTGCTTGCGAAGAAGAAAGTGTTGCAATATATTCTCTATTTGTAATTGAAACATTTTTATTAAAATAAGAAGTAGAAATTCTAGATACCGCATCTGGATCGCCAGGAACGCCTAAGCTTTCGGATAACAGCTTATCTTCTGTATTATAATAATTTCCAGATGCAACATCGTAAGTAACTCCGGTTCCATCATCTGAGGTCAGAGTTGTCTCCATATTGCTATCTAGCCAAGTTTGTAATTTCGCACTAGCGTATTCACTGGCGGTATATTCTAGCTTATCTAAATCTAAAAGGCTTCCTTCTTTTAAAAAAGAAGATAATAAATTCATGCTATATTCTTGATTATTTGAATAATATGTTTCAAATTTTGTCAAACTCTCATAGGCTCTTATTTGCTGAACCTTATAAGCGAAAAGCGCTTTAGTGGCCCTCAGAAGCATTTTTTCTGTTTTATCCATCCATCTTAAATCATTTACACTCTTTAATGAAGAAAATGCTTTCTTTTTTATTAAAATGGTTGCCTCTGGAGACATAGAGATAACGTTTCTTGTCTTAGGCGTAACAGAATTTGCATGATTTTGGTCTAAAAATACAGAAACTCCTGTTCCAACTAAAGATGGAGATCTAGCGTTTATTGTATTAAAATCTAAATGAAATGGATGATTTCCATTTATAATATCTGAAAATGCTTTATCCTTTACATGGGCTGCGCGTGTTGAAAATGCTTTTTTATCCATTATTATCCTTAAATTAACTTAACTAAGAGCCTTTTGTGCTTTTTGCTCGTCTGCTTATACCTTGATCATTGTCTTCTGGAGAAAATCTTTGCTCTTCTGTAAATTTTGATTTTGACCAACCTAGTCCAGTATCGCTTAATAAATTTTCATCTTTATAAGTAAATGCATCATCGTTCGTAGTCTCTATCGGAAAGCTCAATGACTCAACAGATGGGTAAAGTCCTTTTGAAACAGTTGGAATGTCTGCCATTCTCGTTCCGCCATCTGCATCTAATGGGTTTCTGTGCCATGGCATAAAGTTTTTTCTTTCTCCAGTTCTTCTTGTAACAACAAAAGTAAAAGTATAAGAAAATACTCCTGGAGTTTCGGCTGCTTCTTTTGAATTAAATGACTCAAAATAACCTCGAAAAAATTCACCCTGATAAAACATATCTATTCCAGTGGCAAGTGCCGCCAGAGTTGGGACACTGCCGAAAACCTTTCTTTCTGAATAATTTGAGCTTGAGCCAGAAAACGGATCGGTAATTATATCAATAGCGTTTCCAATGCCATCTACGGCCTGAGAAAATGCACCACCAGTTGCTAAATCTGCCATATTTGTCAACGTTCCCCCAAGCCCCGTTCTTTCTTGCGCCATAGCGGCCGCTTCTGCCGCAGCTTCTTTTGCCTTTTCTGCTAAATCTCGCTGCCTTTTTGCTAAAATATTTCTAAAATGAATTTGTTCATGTCTATATATGCTTCTTAATACATTTATTCCCTCTATACCAGAGGAGCCAGTTGTGCCTGCTGCTGTAATTTTCGTTAACTCTTCTCCCCAATATTGAACCAAGAAACCACCTTTGGTAAGGCTTTTTCTTATCAGTTTGGCGTCTTGCATGTCAAATGATTGTGGATTTAAATATAATTGACGACGATCATAATATTCGTTTTCATTGCCAGATCCTGTGTATGGATTAAATTCACTTGTCAGCGCTTCCATGCCCAATGGAAGAAAAAAGATTATTGTTTGTCTGCCTATTTCTGCCATGGCTTTCCTCTCTTCATATTAATGTAATATTATTAACTGACTAAAATAAATTTATTATCAGTCTTGATTAGTTACTGCCAAATTAGATCGAATCTCTGTAAGCATATGCTCCGCCTCTCCTGCAAAGCCAATCGTGACTGTTTGTCCAGCAACAGCTTCAGCTATTGCATCTGCTATAACTCTAGCAAATTCTTCTCGACTTGCAAATCCACCCTCTTGCAAAGTGGCCTTAGAGGCAGACGCGGCCGCCTCCATTGCAGCCCTAGTTATTTCATCTCCAAGCTCTTCTGAACTCATTCTTCTGGCTCTAGAAAGATTTTGGTTAACAGCTGTTGCTGCCTGCCTAGTCCCCTCTAAGTCTCTGGTCCCTCTTGCTGCAGTTGTTTGCAGATACCGCTCTCCCTCTCCAGAGCCAATTCTAGACCCTCCAGAGCCCCCTCTTGCTCCGGAAATTGTTTGCTGCATTCTTGCCCTTTCGGACTCGTCCATATTTTCTACTATTCCGCCCTCTATATCATCAAGCATCGCGCTAAATTTTGCCCCGGTAGCATTTATAGCGCCCTCTGTCTGACCAACAACGTGCTCGCCCATTCTTCTGGGAGTTTCTATCAATATTCTATTTTGTGCAATTAATAATTGAACCTGTGCATAAGCATGTTGCTGCACTTTTTCTAAGTTAGATACTGTAGCATCTTTATTTTCAGTAGCTCTAGTTAACTGCTCTGCAACCTCTGCGGCTCTATCTGTATTCCCAGACGCTTGAGCCTCTTCTAATTGTGAAAGAAGGTCTAAAACTTGATTTTGAGTTCCCGTATCACTAATTCCATATTGACCTTTTAACATTTGTTGCTGAGTAAAGAATTGAGCTTGTAATGATTGATCTTGATTAGCTTGCTCTACAGTAATTATATCTCCTCCGCCAAATTGCTCTAATACATCTCGCATTCCACCGGCCATCTGCATGGCAAGCTCTCCTTGATCAATTCCAGAATCTGGCCTCATCGCTGCCTGTAAGGCAATTCCCGAGCCAAGAACGCCGCCTCCAGTTGCCCCAGGAATCTCTAAAGCCCCAGATTGCATCGTCAAAAAGGCCTGCGCGTAATTTCCCGACAAGCCGATCAATGCTCGACTCAATGATTGCGTTACCTCTGCAGCCACCTCTACGCCAAATCCGGCCTCTTGAACAGTCTTTCCAAAGGCCGCCAATAGCGGTGCTCCAAAGGCTGCAGTGACACCAAGCTTTTCAAATCCTGACGCCATTCTATTTAAAGAAGTGGCAACGCTATCTGCAGACATTCCTATTTCTTTGCTTACGCTTGATATTTCAGCAAGCTGCTCGACCGCCTGAGTTGCACTCATTCCCTGCTTTGCTATCATCTGATTTAACATATTTGCCCCAGCTGATGCGCTAATGTTCATGTCTTCAAGTTGAGTATAAGCAACAGCAAGAAATGGGGCTGCACCAAGAACGGTATTAACACTTTCTGCTTGTTTATCTAACGTTATGTTTGTTCTGCCCAACTGTCCTGCGAATCCCTCCATGGCCGTAGTGTCCATTAGCATAGCGCGCCCAAATCCTGAGGCAGGAATTGTTCTTAGCATATCCCCAAAGCCCTTGGCCTCATCAGCGGTTCCGCCAAATCTTCTTGCCAGGTCTGTCATTTTTTTATCATATTCCAAATATTCTTTTGGAACATCAAGAACTGTGCCCAATGCCTCTGCGCTGGATGCAACAGTATTTGAGATTTCAGATATAGTGCCACTTAAAGCGCCAATTCCTTGCCCAACTAAATCAAAAGCGGGCCCGATGCCGTCAATGTGACCCAACAGGCCTGTGATGGCGCCTGCTGACTTAGCAAACCCTTCTTGAATTCCGTTTAAATGTTGTGCTGCGGTAGACAGAGGTGTGCTCATATCTCTAGTCGTTGACATAAAGGAGCCCATTGAAACGTGGGCATCCTTAATTCCGCCAGAAACGTCCCTGAGCGCGTCTCCCATTTGTGTTAATTTATCTAGATAACTCATCTTTTCCCGGCACTACTAGTCTGTATTGTCCTTAGTTATTTTCAAGATATTAGACAAATTTTTCGGCAATCTAATGTCTCTTGGATCTCTAGATCTACCAATATTATTAGTATTTTTATACTTATCCTTAATAGTCTTAACAAAGTCGTCTGCTTTATGCCAATCTTCCTCGGAAAATTTCCCAAACTCTTCATCTGACATAAATCGTTTATCTTCTTTTGCGTCTCGCATACTGCGTATGTGCTTAACTGCATCGGAATTGATAAATGATGCTAAATATTCTGTAAAGTTCAATTCTTTTTTATAGGAAGCTTCTTCTTCTCCTGAAATCATCAAGCTATACCAAGCCCACTGAGCTACGGTCATATCAGAAAATACCTGGTCATCAACTTGGCATTGCCAAATTTTACATAATTCCCAGCGCAGCCAACTTTCGGGCTCCGCGATTATGCTTTTAAATCATCTACCTCAAAAGTCTTGCTAGATTCTTCTATAAGTTCTTCATAAGCTTTAAACAAAGACTCTATAAGGCCAACTTGGAGGCTCATTATAACAGAAATTCTTTTATCAAAAGAATCTTCTAGATCTTCGTCTTCACAAATATCTTCTAAATTAACGTCATTAACGGTTTTTAGCGCAAAAGCTAATGTGACAGGCTTTGCATCTAACAGCCTAGTAACATCATCTACAATCATTATTTTTTGCATAACTGTTTTTTGCTCTTTTGTAGTCAATGTTGTTAGAAAGAAATTATATCCACCTATTTCAACTTCTTTTTGTAATCTTCCTAAAAATATTAAATCTTTCAAATTACTTAAATTTAAACTTTTGGAGCTGTTATCATCAGACTCTTCGCTCACAATAGTTTCCTCAGGATTATTATCCTGCTTTTTTGAAGAGCCTGAGCGATCTATAGTTGCTGTTCTCTTTGGCATCTGTTCTCCTTGCAATAAGCACTTTAAAGGTAATACTATTTTACTCCTTATAAAACAAAAACACCGCCAAAAAGACGGTGTTTTTTAATTTAATAGCTACTAGTATTAATAAGCTGCGGAAATAAGCCCAGGGAAGTCCAGAGAGCCTCTGCGTCCGTCGAGACCGACATCTGCTGCCTGCTCAATGTTATCTATCTGTCTATTTGCAACCTCTCGGCCACCACCAGTGCCTTGTCCATTCGCCACTGGAGTATCCTTGCCGCCACGGTAAGATGTAACATATTCAGCGTCCATTCCACAATCTTCCGCTACAACATAGTCTGTAGTCGTATAGCTCTTTTTAAGACTTGTGAACCAACAGTTATGATATGTTGTGACTATTGAGTCTTCAGATCCGCCGCCTGAGAACTTATCAATAACTACTATATCAAAAGGGATTCTCTGTGACTGTATGTTTACAAAGCCTCTTGACATAGACTCTGTTAGAGACAGTCCGTCAAACATGATTCTATTGCAAGTTAGGCCAACCTTCGTTGCTGAGTTTGGTATTATTTCTATAATTCCATCTGTGCCAACTTCTGTAATTTGCTTTACACCTCTTGATTGATTTGCTGCAAAAGTCTGAATTGCGCCAACCGGCTCATCGTTAACGTAAACAATTACCTGAGTCGATAAACTCGTTCTTGTTTTTGCTGCGGTTCCCGTAGGCCCTTCGACTGTTGCACTATCTAAAATGCTTGCTGTATTTGGATAATCTGCCATGTTATTCTCCTAATTTATATGACCCCAACTTCAATATCGATAAAGATATAATTTATTGGGTAAGCTGGTGAAAACTGCAAGAAAACGTTTATTTGTCTCGGATCCACTTTGTCTTGCTGAACCCTAATATTTTTATATGTTGTGATCAAACCCTGCTGAACTAATCCGGCTAGAATTGATCCAGTTCTATTCCCCACTAATATATTTGTATCAGCGCTCTGTACTCCCCCGATAAATCCTTTTAGCGAACTGCGCAATACTTGCTTGACCCTATCCCTAATAAACATTATAGAAATTTCTTCATCTTCTACGTATCCTGTATTGCTAGTGGTCCTTCCTGCTAAGACTTTCCCGCCGCCTGTAACCGGCTGAAGCACTGTTGCTCCAACGTTCCCAAGGCTATTGAGAGTAACAGGCCTTAAGACTTTATCTCTTAGTATGGAGAACCCAGATAATGATTTATGAGTTAATGGAATGGCCACATTTTGCTTGCTAGATAAAAATCCAGCTGCACAAGGCGCTATATAAAATCCGTCCAATGTAATGTTTGTTCCATTTACATTTCTCACGATGGAGTCCGGCCAGAAGTATACGCATCTAGTGCTGGTATAATTTTCATCTAATTGAAAGTTTACCAAATCTTCTACATTTTGGTCCAAAACCTCAGCAGGATCGTCCCCTTGGATTCCTTCTAATATTCCTATGTCTTCAACTGCCACTTCTTCTTGGCCAATTAGCGCTGCTGCTGTCACACCCTCGATTGCTCCAATGAATGCCAATCTTTCTTTTCTGTTAGCAATGGAGCTCATATTTTCACAGTGATTTACAACTGCTCTAAAAATAGATGACTTAGCCTGAAGCGGAAGCGGAACAATAATCTGTGCTTCTGCGGCCTCTAGTGCTTCGAGTGCATTAAACCAATTTGTATCAAAATAATCTGCATCATTTTCATCTATATATGAAATTTTAATTCCATCGCCTTCTTGTAAAACTCCGCTCTCTACCAAGTCCTGATGAAGCAATAGTGATGCGTCCACATTTGTTGTGTCCCCAACATCCTTAACAAAGAATTGCACGTCCTTATAGGAACCTGCAGTTAATGCAAATGCTGCGCCAGTATCATAATATGGTAAGATATAAGCCTTTTTGTCGCTAGCAACAGTTGATATTACAACTTCTGGATTATCAAGATGAGCGGCTGCTTCTCCGAATAACTGATCTGCAATTTCTTCTCCAGTAGTATATACTGTGCCATCCGATGGATGCTCCATACTTGTTATAACTATTGTCGTTTCATTTGCGGTAAACTCCATGCTTCCGTCAAAGTCCACCTCTAACGTTTGTAAGTATGTTCCGGTTTCATCTGTAGCGATATCGCCATCTATGCCATCCCCAAGGATATCAAAGCTTGTATTTGCTATAGTATAAGAAAAGGCATAATCAGAACTTGATATAAAATTAGTTTGCTGAGTAACAGACTCAAGCTGTGAGTTATAGAAATCAACTTTATTTGGAAACACTTGAATGTCTACGCCATCTCTAACTATAAATAAGTTTACTCTGCTATCCGGATCTGGCCTACCCTCTCTGAGCCCTGTTATTGGCCTTGGAATAATAAAGGTTAGGTCATCTACTTCGCAGTTGGAAGCGCTTTCGCTTGCGCTACTATAACAAGATGCAAATCCACCATTGCCATCTGAATCAACTTCTTCTACTAAAGTAGTTGTGGTTCTTCTTGGTATGGGCGGCTTACACTGAAGGGCGAGAATTCCAGGTGCTCCATTTTCAAGAGTCATTTGAGCGCCTAATGATAAAGTATTTGTTTCTCCAGGGTCTCCATGCTTTTTGAACATATCTGCTGCATCAGTAAAAAACTCAGGATCATCAAGATCGCCTTCGTATATATATTTTGCATCTAATTGATCACCTCGCGCCAAGGCTCGCCCTGCCACATCAACATAAAATCTATCTCCGACCTCAAAAGTAGTAGTGCCTTCGGCTATTCCCAGTAGTAATATTCCGTTTGTTTCTAACAAATATACTGTCAAGCTGCCTTCTGCGATACCTTCGGTCAATGTGCTATCTTCGTCCATCTCTGGGAAGGCAGATGTTGAATCCCCATAAAGGGAAACTCTGGCCCTTCTGGAGGAGGTTACAGCGTCTATAACATATTTTCCTTCTGCATCTCCAGAGCAAATAATAGCTATCTTGCCTATATCTTCGCTGCTAAACGTCCCAGCGCTAGCAGGGTCTCCCCAGTCGTCCTCGTCACTATCATCTTCGTGAGCAACAGTGGGGTCATCAATCAATACGTTTGTAGCTCTAATCTCCCAGGTTGTCAAAGCGCCAGATACCGTAAGAGTATCGGCTACAACTGTAACTGTTGACTTTGTAGTATCGGTAGAATCCGTAGTGGATCCCACCTCAATGCTTTTTATCTCATAAGCTGTCTCGCTAAGTATTAAATAATCACCGGCCATTACCTGGCCGTGAGAAACCAAGTCTTCACTTACAACAAACTTATTTGTACTAGTTGCCGTGGAGTCTCCAGACACCAAAGTTGGCGTACCTGACGCTGAACCTGCACCGCCTCCAGGCCCTATAGAGTCATTGGCGACAACTAGGCCGTCTGTTATAGGGTCTATATTTGCACTTACTGCACCAGCAGATAATGTCTCATAAGAACTTGTAAAAACCTTAGCGGCCCCAGATGCATCATAAAGCTGTCCAGAGCTAGAGCCAGTTGCCGTAAAAGTGGCCTGCCCTGCAATTGGAGTTCCCGAAGAATCTCTTTTGACAGCTACACACTTAATGGTCCATCTTTCAGGAGGCGCAGAAGAATCAATTACCTGCAAGGTATTCCCACCCGCACCAGATGTAGTTCCGCAAGTTGCCTCTACAATATAGCCATCGCCAACGTTTGATGAAGAAGCAGAATATCCATCTCCGCCCTGATCTTCAATATATGCGCCCTGAAGCTCTATAGCTCCAGTGGTAACGTCAATTCTATAATCAAATTGTGTATCAAAGCCGCCCGAAGTCCACTTGCTATCCGAGGAACCAACTGTGTCTTGCACTCCAAATAGCAAAGTGCCATTTAGTCTTAATTCTGTTCTTCCGCTTACAACAGGAACGTTCTGTAAATCAAAATATCTTCCATCTCCAGAGCCTGTGGGGCTATAAGTTGAGCTTCCGTCTGTGCCGCTTCCGGCTGCGGAGTCAATAATAGTCTCTTCTCTGAGACCCTCTCCCATTACACAAACAATTCTAATTCCGCCAGGAATTGAAACTCCTCGCGAAATAACCCTGTCTCTAGCGAAAGCCCCTGGCTGTATGAAGCCTGAAATTCCGGGTATATTAGCCATTTAAAATCCTCCGAGCTTACAATAACTTACCAAATCATTTATTATTAGTAGTTTCATTTTTAGCATTTTTAAGTAATATCTGTCATCTCAATAATATCGTCAAATTTAGTAGATAAGACATCAGCTGCCGTTTTAACACCAGGAATTGGAGTTAAATCTGACTGAAATCTAAATACCATTTTTTCTACAACATTATCTATAGGGATTTCAACTCGCCACTCTGATAATGTACTAGCAGTAATACTTGTGCTATAGACATAATCATTAGCATATTGTTCAGATGATTCTGCCCCAATTTGCAATCCCTTTATAAATAACCCACTGGCTCTCAAATCGTTCCATAGAACATATTGAAGCGCCAAACTAACTATATCAACTAACTCTTGTAACTCACTCTGACTTTCGGAATAAATGCCTATTTCAAACCCAAGGTCCCACATTCCTGCATAAATTCTATGCGTTGGAGAGCTAAGGATTTTTACGGCCCCATAATCATTCTGAACTGCTTCCGTCTTATATTTATAAGTCATGTTCTGATTAAAAGAAACAGGCTTATATGATCCGCCATTTGACTTTATAACTATAGCCGGAAAAAACTTTACTTCATATCTAAAGGTATCGCTTATGAGTATTTTTGTTGTATACTCTGTATCTACATCAATCCCAGTTTGATCTGGAGTTAAAGGATACCCATATTCATCATCTCTATACGTAAAAATAGAATCATTTCTAAAGATTTTCCTTAATCCGTCAATTAGCAAAGTTTTTGGATGAACAATTGCCGTTTGCTGAACTATATGATTATCATTAAAAAAGCTAGAATAAACTACATGATCGCCATTAAATCCTGATCCTGGCAAATTCTGTTGGTCTATCATTATTATTCCTTTTTAAGTTTTCTTAAGTAAACAGGTGTATACTCAACGTCTTCAATTATAGCAGCTTGTTTGCAAAAATGCTTAATTTCTTTAATATACTCATCTAACTTTTCACGATCATTTAAATCACTTGACTTAATTGTAATAACTTTCTTGAACATTAACTCGGCAATAACCTCACCATTATTAATATCTAAATTACCAGAAACCATTTCGATTGAATTATTATCTAAAATAATATTTACATCTCTACTCATATCTTTCTTTAGAAAATCAGATATATTTTTAATAGTCTTGTTTAAAATATTATTTTTTCTAATTTTATCATTAAAAATTTTTACAGCAAACATCACCTAACCTCGTGTTCACGAATGTCCTGTGCCAGCTTTATTGTTCTATTGATTGGCATGAACTTCTTGTGAATATATTCTACCCCATAATCTCCAGAAGGCAACCTAACTTCCCAATATCCATCATTATTGGTTTTTACATTTTTAATTAATTTATTTTTATTATCGTAAATATTCACAACAACACTCTCTAATGGTTGCCGCGCTTTATTTACTATATATCCGAATGTTTTTACTTTCCCCAAAACAACTCTATCTATTTGTGTAGAAGAATCATCCGCCTGAGGTGCGGCCGCAGAAGGTCCGCTGCTCGGCGCTATGGCCTTCGGGCTAGACCCTGAGCTTAGTTTAACAATCTTGTTGTTTAATAACTTTACATTATTATCTATAACTTGAACTTTTTTATCTAAAAACTCAAGCTTGTCTAAAATTTCATATATCGCATCTATTGCGGATTGTTCTCGTGTTTCAGACATAATTTATCCTTATGATTCATATTTAATAACATTTGAGGTTTCTTGGAAACCTGTTAGCGTCTTCCCAAGGCCGGCACTGTCTACGTTTCTATAGCAAACAAGGCCATGATCAGAATGAATTGCGCCAATTGAAATATTACCAAAAACATTTATATTTTCAAAATCATTATCTGGATTTAAATAAACCACACCTTCTCCATAGCCAATCCCCTCAAATTGGCAGCCAGATATTATTATATTGCTGTATAGGCCATCCTGGGAATTACCAATATGTATTGGCGTCTCATTGGGAGTAGAATCGTTATCCCAATCATTTATATTAGAGCTTGAATTATCAACAACATAATCACTTGCTCCGATAAATTTAATATTTCTAATAGCAAAATGAGCCTCAACATTGCCTCCAGAACTATTTAAAAGATTATGCTTCAGCATAATAACGGAATCTCCAACACCTGCGCTAAGATCCTCTAGCCCTTTATATGTAAAGTCTCTAAGCTCTACGCCACTTACGATGAGATCGTCTGTTGAGAAATATCCAATTTTAAACAAGGGGTCGCTTATAGACCTCGCGGTGGTGCCTCCGGGAGGATATGATGGGTCCCTGGTTATAATCGTATTTGGTCCAGATCCTTTTAATATCAAATCATGATAAATTTCTATAGCTTCTGTAATTTTATACTCCCCTTCTCTAATATGAATAGTTGGAGTTCCAGAGTTTGGAAATAATTTTGTAAAATGTTCACTATATATAACTGCTTCATTTATTGAAGTGAAATGACCCAATTCTCGATTATTTGCAACTATAAGATTTTTTGTAACTTTATAGTCTAGACGACTAACATATAGTCTTAAATCATATACTGTATTCTCAGTAGAGCTAGTTACATTTATATAGGCTAAATGCAATATATCTTGATCTTTAAATGGAGAAAAATATTCTCCAGGGTTATCTGGATCTTCTACTTTATTTTCAACCTGTATACATCCTTCTCCGTCTATTGCTATATAAAAATCATCAGTACTAGCAGTAACGGTTCCTGTAGGCGAATGTGTATACAACATATCTTGAATTCCAAGATATTCAAATCTTATTCCATTTACAACAAGAACTCCGGGATCAATTGTTATTAAGCAAGTTCCATCTCCTGCAGAGTTATCTACAGAAGAAACTAATCCATTTCTTATTACACCATTGCCCCTTAGATCGTTTCTTGGCCCCTGAATATATCTTTCAAGAAATGGCTCTGATATAATTGTGTCATCAACAGTTCCTGTTGTTCTTTTGTCTATAGTTCTCGGAACCCCCAGCCCCGAGTCCCCAAGCACCATTCCCATATCTGTTGAATAGGTTCCTCTACATAAATGCAGACAAGCCCTAGAAGGCTCGCTATAGCCAGTTATCTCTACTGTCATATTAGAGGTTGGAGCGCCCGTTGTATGTACCTCTAAAACTATATATGACATTTTATCGCTAGAGTATATCTTGTACGTTCCACCACCGGCCACAAATACAGCCTCTCCAGAAACTGACGTTGGGTCAGTTAGGGTTGCATATCTATCTGTAGTAATTGTCAAAGATGCTTCATCACCATCCGTTATGAATCCATATGAAGCATCAACAATAGATGCATAAAAATTTGGATCTTTAAAGCTTGAAGCAATAAGCATTCTTTTGTCAAAGAATATATCCATATCCTCTGTTAGAAAAACATCAAAAAGTATCGATCCATTCCCTGCAATTTCATCAAACTCCATTTCGCCAACTGGAGCGGAGCTTCTTAGGATATATAATGCAGAATCATCTCCAAGCTCTCCCTCCAAAACTGAGCCCAAATAATCTAGCGATAACAACTCATCGTTTACAGATGTAATCCTATATGTTCCATCGTCTGTAGAAACACTTGATCCGCTTATTACGCAAATATCTCCAATTCTGACTCCATCCTCAAAGAAGTTATTAGATGTAGTCGACAAGTTTGCAGTTCCCATATTAATTTGAATTGTTGTAGAAGTATATGCAATCCTTGTATTAAAAGTTTTTAGCAATGCGCCATTTATGTGGTAAGCATTTCCATACAACCCCTCTACTTCTCGGTCTAATATATAAGAAAGGCCCAGAGTGCTTGTTGCGTCTTGTTCAGAAGCTGCCGTTATCTCTAAAGTTCTATTTTTTACATCATCTGCAAAATTTGGAACAATATGTGTTATGGCCAATTCGTAACAACGCAACGAGCGCATCTTGTACGCCATAATATTTAATTTATTTTCTACAGAGTAAGTGTTGATCATGTTAACTATTGTGTCAAGAGTCTGAACGTCAAAATTTGAATCATAAACCTCTATTTTAACTGCATCTTCTCCATCTATTTTTATAGCAATAGTGTCTGAAGTGCCGCTTACAATTCCGTCTGCTCTCAAACCAGAAGATATTATTGTAGCTGCGTTTGGAAGGGCTACATGTATATCTGGCGTATTGGTTCTATCATATCTTGGCCTAACAACGCAATTAAACCCATTTTCATTATAATTTGTATACTTGCCCTTAGTTATCTGGCCCGTTATACCCGCCACATAAGAGCTAAGCGGCTGCCCATAAACGTCTATGTAGTCAACCCCTAGGCCATCCCCTGTTAGCTCAACATCTGCAATAACATAATCTCTATTATCATCCTCATTAGGAGACCCTATCATTGTAAATATATCAAATTTAGAAATTGTGCCATTAAAAGAAGGCTGCGAAGTAAAAGACACTCTATCTTTAGAGGCGGCATTTGGGCCGCTATATGTTATGGCAGACTCTTCTACCAAAACCGACCCTTCGTCATTCTCTTCAAACGCATCATACGTAGAGCCGGTTCGAACTATTCCATTAGAATTAAAATTTAGATTTACATTTTTTAAACTTTTTTCTTCAATTGCGGCCAGGTCATCCAACGCTCCTTGAACATCATCTGAAGGGATAATTGTGCTATAATCTTCATTATTATAAAAAATTTGATTTGCCAAATGAGAGCTATTAGTTGACGAAATCGATTCTCCAGTATAGTATATATGAGCGTTATAAAGTTCCTCTAAAGCCTCTTGCAGCGTTCCGTCTGCAAGCTCCATTGTAGCAGAAGTTGATGCATCTATATCTGCGGAGGCAACGGTTATTGCGACAGCTTTGTGCCTATCTATGGCATCTTCGTGAACGTGCGCTGAAACTATTCTGTTTAACTCTTCTAATGTATCTATAAGGTTTTGTAGTCTGTTTGATATTTGAGATATTTCATCTTGCAGCAATTGAGTTGGGTATTGTAATTTTAGCTTAGACTCATCGATGGCCGCCACTTTTGATACATCTTCATTTCCGATTGGTCCAGAGAGAATGCTAGATCTATCTAATGCTACTTTTAAAAGATTTCCATTTTCATCCAAAACATTCGCAAGACGTGCAGCAACAGTATTGCCTATAGCCCCTTGGGGATTTATTCCTAAAGTCTTTTCGATTTGAAATAATGCAGATCGCAAAGAGTTTAATACATCAGAGCCTATTTCTGTTATATTATCTCTAACAACAGGTATTTCTACAGATGTATCTAATTGATTTGGATATTTTGATTTAGGCATTATTACTCTCCTTCATAGCCCTCTCGGCGTCCCTCATGGCTATCGCGGCCTTTCGCTGCTTAGCCTTTTCTTTTTCCGGCTCTGTCTTTGCTCGCTCAACACCCTTCCAGAGCCTCTCCGCAGCCTCGTCTTTTCTTGTGCCAATAATCAAAATATTATACTTACCAGGCTCATTAACAGTTATTGTTGCAATATTATCATTAACGTCGCCATACCCGGCTCCGAAGTGTCCTGCTGGAGAAACCCAAACCATAGCATCTTTATTTAATAAATTAAAATAGTCAGGAAGCTCTAAGCTATTGTCTCCCGAAGTTAACTCTTTTGTCCACCTGTATAAATTGTCCCCTGTGGTCGGAGATTCAACAGCAGAGTGTTTAAGCCAATAGTCATCAGTTTTGGCTGGATCTGGATGATCAATAGTGAAATTATTAGTTTCAGAGGTAATACCACCCAAGGCAACAACTCCATGCTCATTCATCATATCACCAATTTCCAAAGGAGCATCTGCCACATTTACAATTCTAAATGGATTTGAATTGCCAACATCTCCGCAAATTAGATAGTGACTTGCAGTACGCCCGTTGCCGAGCCAAGTTCCTGAAAAACTAAAAACTAAAAACTGAAATTCGCCTGTTTGTATAAAACTTCCAGAAGAGTCAAATACTTTGAGCATATATGGGCTACTGCTAGTTGAGCTCTCAACACTCAAGAGAGCCACACCATCTCCTAACCTTCTGTCTCCATAAATACGACAAAATGGATCATCATCAGTTGGTGGACCTACCTTTAAGCTTCCAGATGCCCCAGAAGCTGTAGAGACAACGTGAAGCATCGCCTCTGCATCCTCTTCTCCAATCCCAACCCTTCCTTCGATTGCAACATTTGTATCGGAGCCCAGGGTGCCAGAGGCTGTCCAGCCTGAGGTGGACTCATTATCTGCGATGGCGACACGGCCAATGGAGGAAATAGCCCGAGTAGTGTTTCCCATCTCGGCCCCATTTATGCTGACCTGGCCAACAAGTGTTGCGTTTTGATCTGAGTCTAATGTAAGAGCTACCACCTCATCGGCAGTTTTAAAGCGTACTTTCCCCGAAGAATGGTTGGTGGCCAAAGTTAATTGAGGGCTAGCGCTATTATAATTTCCTCTGATATAGCTATTTCTATGCAAAGTTGGGGTGCCAAAATTTATCTGGCTATAATTGGCATCAGGACAAAGAAGCATCACTCCCACATGGCCGCTATTCTCTATAATCACATCATCAGCCGTGCTAATGCCAGAGTTAATAACTCCGGAATCGCCAGCTTTTATGTGTAGCGTAACGTCATCGTCTATATCAAATATAGAAGTTCCGATTCCAACTTTATTTCCTACGAATAAATTGTTGCTAATTCTATCTCCCCAGAGATGAGAGCCGGAGGCGTCAGGAGTTCCCGAGCTATTGGTAATTATATTCCCTCTCCATTCTATATTATTTTCAGGAGGAGCATCATTAAAGTCGAATATATGCCCAGCCCCCCCTACATACATAGCATAATCTGGCGCAGTAGTCTCTCCGTTGCCCCTAAAGGCATTATTCGATAACGTTATATTTTTTAACTTAGCAGCAGTAATACCGCTGAAAGAAGCTATAACAGAGTTTAAAAATTGGCAATTAGATATAGTTACGTTTCCTATATCATCGCTTGAATTTATCCTACTTAAAACAACGCCGAAATTAAAGGAGCTAAAGCCATCTTTTTCTGAATTATCAAATGTTACATTATTTATATTTACACCAAAATTATGAACATTGCTACTAGAATCTTCAA
>Ga0098040_1000111_pt1 | contig 38893 bp, 40 predicted proteins | sample 7_EtaG_FD_75065 | JGI IMG/M metagenome (GOLD analysis project Ga0098040, IMG submission 75065) | Marine viral communities from the Subarctic Pacific Ocean - 7_ETSP_OMZ_AT15161 metaG | ecosystem: Environmental > Aquatic > Marine > Oceanic | place: Pacific Ocean | collected 2015-01-08
GAATATGTCCCACCAGATCCCAGAGCCTCTGATAAGAGGATTCAGGGAGGTGTCCCCAATTGCTCTGCGTATTCGCTAATATAAAGATGTGGCAATACCTCGAACCTATATTGGTGTTGATCCTGGCACGACAACAGGATTAGCTGTTCTGAGGTTGACTGGTGATGGGTGGATTGCTGCCCATGATCAGATAGCTGGCCCTCACGATGCTGCCTACTGGATACGACAGCATTGTGAAGGTCAGTTTATTGAGCTTGTCTATGAGACATTCTACATAGGAGGTAGGACATTAAAAGCTGCGAACCAAGGAGTGTTCGATGCTTTACATTTAGTTGGTTGGATTACCGTTGAGTGTGATGGTTGGATAGGTACAAGGTTGTATCCTCAGTCTCCTTCGGAGGGAAAGACTATCAAGACTGCTCCTTTAAAAGGAATGGGTTTGTTTAATCCAGGTATGCGTCATGCTAATGATGCTATGAGGCACATTGTTCGACATCATTTGTCACATTTGCCTGATAGCAATGTGTCTAAGGCTTACATAAAAAATATAAAAACTTAATACGAAAAAGAAAGGAAATTATGAGTAGTACATCAATCAACGTGCATGCACGTGATGAAGGAGTAAAGCTGGAGATTTACCATAGTAATTATGGTTCTCGTTTTACTGTAAGCACAGGGCCAATGGAGATTACTTTCTTTGTTGATTCTCCAGAAGAAATTGCTAAGACTTTGAATCCTTTAAGTTGGAAGATCACTGATCATAGAGATGATGAGGAAGAATAATGGGAAGATTAAAAGATATTCAAACTGAAGCTGAGGAAAAAGCTGCTGATCCTGTATTTAGGTTGGCGGTTATTCTTATTATGGAGGATGTTTTAGTTGATTTGTTTGAGAATGTTAGTAGAAAGTTTTCTCAGTTTTTTGTGTTTAGGCAGGAGTTACGTAATTTTGTATGGAAGAAGACTAAATAATGTTTGAGCTTAAAGAAGATGACAGTGTTTTGTATCGTGCTGATCTGAAACATTTTCGTATTGTAAGAATGAAAGGGACTGATACTTTCTTACCTGATACGTATACATCTGCATGGGATATTCAGATGAGTGATGCTTATTCTAATGAGGTTGTTAGTAAGGATGCTAGAACACGTATAAGTGAGTGGGGCAAGATACGTCTTGAGCTTGAAACAATGGAGAAAATTGTTGACAACTCTGAAGATCTGTTTGGGTATCAGTGGTGGACTGGTCAGATGATTCGTGAACCTAATGATAACAAGTGTATTTTTATTAATGATGGTACTGGTTTAGGTAAGACTCGTTCTGCTTTGGCTGGTCTTTCTAATAACTTTAGGTTAGGTACTAATATTATTGTTTGTCCTAAGGTGGCTATTCCTATTTGGAAGCAGGAGATTGAGCTGTTATTCCCTGGCGCTGATTATATTACAATCGTTGGGGACGCTAAGGAACGTCGCATTCGCTTGAAACATGTTGAAGATGTCAATTTTACTATCATTTCTTATGACAATTTAATTAAGCATGTTAGTTGTAGGCACTGGCCTAATAGCAAGAAGCTACCTCCACGTGAGCTTGATGAATACAATTGGAATTCTGTTATCATTGATGAGTCTCATAGGATTAAGAGTCCTAAGGCTTTGCGTACCCGTTGTTGCTGGACTCTTAGCGAGAATGCCGATAAGCGTATAGCTCTAACTGCTACCCCTACGACTGGTAGTCCTGAGGATTTGTGGGCGCAATGGAGATTCCTTGCCCCGACTGAATTCCCTACTTTGTCTGATTGGCGTGAACGTTTTCTTAATATGATAGAGACTTGGCATGGTGGTATTGAGTGTGTTGGTTGGAATGAAACTGGGTATACGTATTACCGTCAGTTATGTGGTTGGCGTACTACTGCTCGTAACTTTGATGATCGGAATGTTGCTTATGCTATGAAGGGTATGACGATTCCTGAAGAAGGCCCTCATACTGTTATTAAGGTTCCTCTGAACACACTTCAGAGACAGGGATATGACCAAATGTTGGAATCCTATATATCAATGTGGGAAGATGATGTTCTTATTGCTAAGAATGATTTGGATAAGTTCACGAAGCTTAGACAGTGGGCTAATGGCAAACCTGTTTTGAATGATGGGAATCGTGTGATGGGTTTGGATACTCCGTCAGCTAAGGTGGATGCTTTAGTTGATTTACTTTCTGATGTTGATTGTAATGTTGTTGTATTTTGTGAGCATTCTAAAGTAGCTGGCATGTTTTATCGTGCGCTTGAAGAACGTTTGCCTGGTGATTTTATGTCACCAATGATAATTACAGGTGATACTAGGTTTGTTACTAGAGATGCTTATATTAAATTGTTCCAAGATACTGAGGATTTAACTAAAAAGATTCTTGTATGTACTAGTGGTACGATGTCTGAGTCTGTGTCTCTTACTAATGCTGGGTTACTTGTGTTTGCACAAGAGCCTACGAGTATGCAACAGTTTGTTCAGTGTCGTGGTCGTGTACGTAGGGTTGGTTCAACTAATGTTGTTCCTGCTGTTTCCCTTCGGGCTGAGAACACTATTGAGGATGGGCTTGCTTTGAAGATGAATACGAAGTTGAATTATCTTGAAGAGTATTTTATGAATCTTGTTAATGAAAGGAATAAGAAATGAGTAGAAAATGAGTAAATTAATTGGGCATATCCCTGTTGATTCGGGGCAGATGATGTTGATAGATCCTTGTTATATCTTGGCTGATAATAACACTAAGGATGAGAAGCTTAATAAGTTATACGAAAAGTGTATTGACGTTACTTGTAGCGATAATATGGCTGGAACTATTGATCTTGGTGCAGTATCTAGTACTGGCTATGGCGATGGTTCTTACCCTGTGTATGTGGAGTATGATGATGGTCGTGTATCCTCATTGACTATTAAGTTCATAGAGCCGAGTGATAGATGGTAGGAAAGAATATGACGTTCGGAGCTTGGCTTCGATACGGTATTGACCAGGGTTATTGTACTGATAGGTATTGTGAGAATCATCAAGCTCATGCTTATGAGGATGAGAAGCTTTTTCATGATCTTATGGAAGAGTATGATGGTCGAGATTTCTGTTGGCCTATAGTAAGATTGCGTACACTGGCAGAAGATGATTAAACTGTAACGTGAAGATATTATTCTATGACATAGAAACGGCCCCTAACTTATCGTATGTATGGGGTCATTATCAACAAGATGTCATAGCGCATGAGCGTGAGTGGTACATGTTATGTTTTGCTTGGCGTTGGGGTCATCAGAAGCGAGTGAATGCTTGTGCTTTGCCTGACTTTAAGAAGGCTTATGCTGAAGATCCTGAGAATGATTACCATGTAGTTAAGAAGCTGCATGAATTGTTTGATGAGGCTGATGTTATTGTTGCTCATAATGGTGATGCTTTTGATTATAAGAAAGCTAACGCTAGGTTTGTAAAGCATGGGCTTGGTCCAGCTTCACCTGTTAGTTCTGTTGATACGCTGAAAGTAGCTCGTAAGTATTTTAAGTTCACTACTAATCATTTGAATAGTCTTGGTAAGTTCCTTGACATTGGTGTAAAGACTGATACTGGTGGCTTTAAAACCTGGGCTGGTTGTATGCGTGGTGATCCTAAGTCTTGGAAGATCATGGTTAAGTACAACAAGCAGGATATTAATCTTTTGTATGATGTGTACTTGGCTTTGCGTCCTTGGATGACGAATCATCCTAACCATAATATGTATACAGAAGAGAATGGTTGTCCTACTTGTGGCAGTAATCGTATGATGCGTCGTGGGTATAAGGTGACTAAGACTATGCGGTATGTTCAGATGCAATGTCAAAGTTGTCGTGGCTATTCGCGATTGCGTTTAGCTGATAAAAGAGATGGGCCTGAGATAGTGCCGTAAAAATAAAAATAAAAAAGAAAGTAAAAGAGAAAGGAAAATGAAATGGAAATGACTAGAGAACCGTATTCATCGGATGATATGCCAAGAGAAACGATGAAGAGAACTCTTGATTATGATCATGGGGAGAAGCTCATTGTAAATGCTGAGGTTATTAAGCGCCCTGTTGAGGGAGTGCCTGGCGAATTTGAGTATTTTTATTCCATGATGATGGATATTCCTAGTAATGCAACATCTAGTAGTAGTTGTGTGATGGCAGGTAGCCCTGTTTATGATCAGTATGATGAGTGTGTTATAGCGATGAATGATCGTTTAAAGAAATGGGTTGATGAGAGATATGACGTTTGAATTTAAGTATTGCCCTGCATGTGGTGGTGAAATGAACCACCCATTTGTGGCATTGAGTAGAAGAGATAATAAAACAATCGTGTGTTCTGAATGTGGACAACGTGAAGCTTGGGAAGATACAGAATCCTACGCAAAAAAAGAATGGGAGAAACATGTCGCTGACAATAGTAAAAAGGTTTAATGATAAGGGTGAACGCCTTGATCCTGCAGAGATGAGTGTGTCTGCTACTGGGCTTGTTGCTTATAGCCAATGCGCTCGTAAGTTTAAGTGGCAGCGTGAAGATAGTTGGGAATATGATGGGCCGAAGAAAGCTAACGCTATGTGCCTTGGTTCTCTTGTCCATTTTCTTATAGAGGTGGGGTTGCCTACCTTTATGAAGCCTGAGTGTGGTTCTATGTCTGCTATTACTGTAGCTAGTAGAGAGATTGATTCTTGGGTAGCTGCTTACACAGATAATGAGATGGTTCAAACACAAATCTATACTGATATAGTTCCTTACGCTAAGTTCATGGCGACACAAACTTTCATTTGGTTTGAGCAAGAAAAGTTTTTTGATCGTTATGAGATTATTTCTATGGAGGAAGATTATGCTCACATGCTTGACTTGGGTTGGGAGCTTCGCTGTCGTCCTGACCTTATTGTACTTGATCGGGTCACTAACCAGATAGGGATCATTGATTACAAGACTGGTACGTCTGTTGATCAAGCTCCGATGAATTCTGATTGGCAGATGCGTGCTATGGCTATCATCATGGAGGCGAAGCATGGACCTGTTTCTTTTGGTGGTCATCTTCGTATTAAGAAAATTAAATCTACGAAAGGTAAGCCCCCTTATGTGCAGTTGAATCAGATGCGTTTTGATCCTGAAAGAATTCAGATTGCTGAGGATGAAATTAATCATTTGATGTGGCAGATAAGTAACGACGTAGTACACTTACCTTCACCTACTTGGACTTGTCCCTCTATGTGTAACTTTTATGATGCATGTGAGGCGAAGAGTGCTAACCAAGATTGGGAATATGTAATGTCAATCGATCATAAGAAAGGAAATGATGAGTGATTTAAAAGTTTACTTACATATACATGGTGTCTTTGGATCAGGTAAAACAGCCTTTGGGTTGACTGGTCCATCACCTACATTGATAGCTGACGTTGAAGGCGCGGCTTTCAAATCAAAACATGGCGGGTATAAACAACTCTGGTCTGATTGGGATCAAGAGAGTATACCTGAGACTGTTGTGTATCCTATAAAGAAAGAGGATGACCTTAAGTTTCTTATTGATTACCTTAAGTTAGGTGATCATCCGTTTGAAACATTTACAGTGGACAGCCTTACGCTGTACCAAACAAAGTTGAAGCGTGAACTGCAGCAACCTAATCAGAAGTTTAATCCTGATGCTGAGTTTACTTTTCATGCTTGGAATCGTGTGCTTAATCACATGCTTATGCAATGTGAGGATTTGCTATCGTTAGTTGAACCTAACGCTATTAAACCTATTAATGTTTGTTTGATCTCAGCTACAGATAGGGAGGCTCATTTTATGCGTCCTCTTCTGGAGGGACAGATTAGGAAACGATTGCCTGGTCTTGTAGATGTGCATGGGTTTATGAAAATGCAACGTGACAACGATGGGAAACCTCATACTGTCTTGCATTTTGAACCGACTGATTTGATAGATGCAAAGTGTAGGCTTTGGCAGATTGCAGAAGCTCACGATAAGGGTTATATTGTAGACCCAACTATAAAAGAAATAATCTCAATAATAAATAGAGAAGAATAGGAGAAATATATTATGCCGTCATTTAGTGACTTACGTTCAGGAGCGGAAGAGAGGTGGCAACCCGAAGAAGGTGGCCAATATACTGTCATCGTTGTTGAATGTCGTAATGGAGAAACACGGAATGGTTATCCTTCCGTGAACTTATGGCTTGAAGTCGTAGGTGAACAAGATAGTGGAGAACGTTTCTGGGATGGGACTTATTTCTCAGCTAACAAGCGTGCTAATTCAATGGCCTTCGCTAAACTTCAAGCAGCTAATAGTAATTTGGATGAGCCTTTCTGGGCTAAAGATCCTGATGATGTAGCAATTCAAAATGCTTTGATGGGTTCTAAGTTCAAGGTTCAAACAACTTTTGAAGAGAACCGTGATGGTGATCGCCCTTGGCTACGTTGTACATACATACCAATCGAGGACCAAAAGGTTGAATTCTAAATAAGGAGGAACAATGACACCGGATGTCGCTAATTCCATAGCTCGGCAGGCGAATGCCAAAGTAATAAGAAGGGAATTGCATCCAGCCATTGTTCTAAGTTATTTTAATCATGAACCTCAAGTTGTGGGAAGGTTACGCCTTAGTTACTCTTCCCCTTTTAGAAAAGATGCCAACCCTTCACTCGACGTATTCAGGAGTAGGTTACAAGAGTGGAGGGTTGGCGATTTCGCTGAAGGGTGGCAAGGTTCTGTCCTTGATCTCATCCTTCGTTTTAAATCAGAGTGGTCTGTCGATCAAGCTGTTGAGTTAGCTCGCCAGCTCTATGCTACACAGTTAGAGTCCGGCGTTGATTATGAAACCATGGAGAAGTCAAGTGCTTTTCGTTGGCCTAACCCTAAACATAATGAGGCTGCTGCTGAACGGTGGCATTATTACTACTCTCGTAACCATCCTTGCTTGCCTCCTGTTGGTTATCTTAGAAACAATTTTGATATTCATGTGATGGAGAACGAAATGGTTTGGACTCCTTACTATGATCAGGATAGTCGTGTCGTAGGGTATAAGACGTTATCTAAGAGTGGTGGCAAAAGAGCTGGTGCTGGTTCTAAGATGACTTTGTATGGGTCAAGGGAATCTTTACGCATGCTTCAGGAAAATGATGATCCTATAATTATTTGTGAGGGAGAATCAGATACTTGGGTTATGGATTATTTGTATGGGGATAGGTATGTTGTTGTTGGTTTCCCTGGTGCTAATCAAAACATTCAAGAGCTGTTAGGTATTTATGATCCGAGTGTTTGGCTTGAGCGTGATATTTCTATTGTCTTTGATGGGGATGCAGCGGGTACTTCGGGTAGGACTCAGGTAGCTCAGTGGCTTACAGCTCGTGGAGCTGATGTTAGTATCACTCCTTTGCCTGACAATAAAGATGTTGCTGATATGCAGGAGAAAGATATCCGTGATTTGTTTGACAAGTGGCAGATGCCTTTCGGTGAAGCGCAGAAAATTTTACGTGTTGGTAATTTGTATCGGAGGTTAACTTCTGATAACCAACAAGGTGCTGAGATTACTAACTGGGCTATAGATATTGAACGGTTTTTAATTGGTGAGAGTTCTGATACATGGGCTGTTGAAGGTCGTATTGCTCCTACAGGAAGACAGGTGACGATCACTGGTTCTCATTTTAGATCGGTTCAGAAACTTATTGATTGGTCGCAGGCACATGCTCGTCAATTTTATGGTAACACTACAGATGCTCAGAAGTTAGGTTCGTATCTTCTTAATGAAGCTACAATGAAACCTGTGGGTAGGATGACTACAAGAGTGGGTCTTCATCGTGGAGATTTTGTTTGGTCTAATGGTTCTATTGGTGATCAGGAGTGGCGGTACATAGCTAAAGAAACTGGTATTAAAATTGATGACAGTTTAACTATGTTACCTACACAGGTTACTAAGGAGCGGGCTAGTAAAATCTTAGAGAATTTGATTAACTTGCATAAGCATGAGGTTACTATGCCTATGCTTTGTTGGTTAGCTGTTGCTCCTTTACGTCCCCTGCTACACGAGTTTCCTATCTTGCACCTGTCTGGTACTAGTGGATCTGGTAAGACTACCCTCACGCAGATCCTTACTTACATGTTTTCCGGCTCTCGTATTAATTCCAACCTGACCACCACCACCCCCTTCGCCATATCATCTCACTTCATGGCCTCCAATGCCTTCCCTGTATGGTTTGACGAGTACCGGCCTGGCGCTAGGGATGATGCTAAGAAGACTTTGGATCAGTTACTTCGTGATACGTATACTGGTCAGGTATCTACGAAGGGTTCTATGAATCAGAATCGTGCGGAGGTTACGCAGATTCTTACAGACACGCCGGTGATTGTTACTGGTGAGGATACGTTGTCTGAGAAGTCTCATGTTGATAGATCTATTATGATTAATATCCCTATGGAGGGGAAGAATCGTGAGGCTATGGAGTTCTTTGAGTGGGAGCAGCCTATGGCGTATCTTTATTTGAGTTGGTTGCATAAGAGTTATTTAACTAATGAGGTTGTTCTTCCTAAGGTTAATCATTTGCCTGATCATTTGAGTGGTAGGCAAATGAATAACTTTAGAGTGTTACAGTATGGTTACAATTTGTTGCAGGACTTTGCAGAGTATTTAGATAACGGTTTGGTTATCCCTGATAAGTCATGGGATCTTGTGATACATGATGCTAAGACAGCTTCTGCTGAGAATCCTATACTTGAACTGATACGTTGGGCTTATGAATCTGAGGAGCGTGCTGTCTTTGCTTTGGAAGAAGAAGACAAGTTAGGTATCTCTACTATTGAGTTGATGCGTATACAGAATGCTCCTTGGGGTCCAAGGTTACCGTTACCTTTTGAGAAACATACTGCTTTTGGTAGGTGGTTAGAGGATCATATGGGGGCGAAGAAAGAAAGAGTTTTCCATCTTGGTAAACAGAAACGTGTGTATGTTATAGACTATGAAAGGGTGATAGATAATGCCTAAGATTGCTTTAGAAGATGCTGCTACAAGAAGTGCGTTACTTATGGCTATTGCTGTGGGTAAGACTAGAGCTGAAGCTTGTAGTGATGCGGGTATAACTGTTCAGACTTTACGTCGTCATGAGAAACGTGACCCTGAATTTGCTGAACAGTTACTTGATGCTGAGGAGGCTGCGTTTGATCAGGTTGAAAGACGTATGCGTGAGATGGCTGTTGCTGGTGATTCTTCTATGATTAAAGAGTATCGTTCTTTAAAGCGTAGGCGTGAGGCTCGTGAAGCTCGAACGTCTAAGGTTGAGGTTGAGTCTACGCATACTCATATTCTTGAAGCGGATAATACTATTCGTGAACTTATTGGTACGTTACAGGCACGTAAGGATAGGTATATTGAAGCTGAGGTTATTCCCCAATCTGCCATTGCCCCAAAGAAGATCCCGATGAAGCAGGTGGAGCAGACGGAGCAGGCGGAGCAGACGGAGTAAGATCCGGAGGTACTGGAGTTCCTGACATGGATGTTCCTAATGCGCTTTGAGCATTCATAGCATCACGTATTTTTTCTTCATCAGTTCGAGGGTCTTTCCTATTAGGTATCGTAGGGTTAGGTTCCAATGCTAGGAATGCAAGTTCAGCATTACTTAAGTTACGTTTTCCGTACAAAACAAAACTATCTATCATCCCAGGTGTTACTGCTATCCCAAGTAGGTTAGCTATTATTAAGAACTTAGCTCGCTGATTCACACCGCTTTCTTGTAGCTTTTTCAGCTCTTCTACGGTTCTGCTTTTATCATTATCAAATTCTGGTAACGTTTCTACCCCAGCTCCAAACAATAGTCCGGACATGACTGCCAGCTCTCTACGAGAAAGTTCATCTACAATCTTTAAGTATATTTCCCAATCTTCTAAGCCTGCTTTTACACCATCCTTATAGAATTGTTCTATCTCTGTAGTAACAGGACGCATAGCTCGCGCCGTTTCTTTATCTAATCCAGCAGCATTAAGCATAATCTCTATGTACTTGTTAGCTCTTTCGACATTCTTTTCTGTAGGGTCATCCCGCAGAAACTGGTTCTCCCTGAATGGCTGTATTCCTGCTGCTTCATAGTCCGCCAATGTTTGCGGACTAGTTAATGCCATAGCTATCTCTAATTTAATCTCAGGGGCTACTTGAATCTTGCCTGTTTCTTCTCCATCGTTTAATAGGATGCGGAAAGTTTCAATAGCGTACTCGACATTCTTTGCATAGTCTTCTTCGCTTACAAGATCCCTTGTAATAGCATCATATGGGACACCTATCTCATCCTCAAATTTTTCTCGAATCCCTTCAGGAAGATAACTTGCCAGCCTATTCTTATAGTCAGCTTTATCAAGCCCTTGGAAAATGAGCATCATTAACACATCGTTAGCTCTTTCAAGTTTGCCAGCATCAACTAAGTCAGACCAAGATGGGATATCTAGTCCTTCATCTTTTGCCTTGCTAATAATGTTTGCCCATTCTCGTCTGATCTGGCCAACCATATTCATTTGTTGATCTTTGTTTAGTTCATAAACATTAAGGCCACCCAATGTACTAAGCATTCTTATTTTCCAACCATCAGCATTTTCTTGCGGATTTAATTCCATGTGTGGAGGGACTAATCCAAGTGGATCTCCTAACCCCCATTTCCCAGCATCTTTAAAGTATTGTTTAAGTGCTGGAATGCCCAAATTTACTAACTCAAATAAAGTATTCTTAACACCCCACTCTTCTATCCTTTTTCCTGTAAACATATTTTTACCATCAGCTAATTGATAGGTAAGATCAACAGCTTGTTTCGGACCATTAGCAAAGATATCTAACAAACCAGAAATTTGCTGACCAATTCTTAAAGGACCTCTCTGACCTGGATACCTAGAGTCACGTATGGATAAAACATTTTCTAATTCTTCCCCACCAAAGAAACCAATTAATGGATTGATATCTCCCAGGTTAAGGACCCAACCTACTTTCTCTATGGTTTCTAACGCACTTATTAATGGGGTTTCCATCCGAACCATGAAATCATAATCGTGAGCGCCGAACATGAACCCATTATCTCTGTAGAAATCAGGTTCAAATTTTTCACTAAGCGTATTCTCCCACCCAAAGAAGTTCTGCATTATTCCTTGCGTCATTTTTTGCGCTTTCCATACAGAACCAGGACTTGAAGTAAGCATACGTGCTTGCAAAACAGTGTTCTTTCTCATCCACGTATAGAATCTACTCACATTTTTTATATGTTCTTCTGTTTTAGTAAGGTCACCGTAGTCAAATAGGAATTGTTTTGTACGTACTGCTGCTGCTGAAGGAGCAAGCCCTTGATCTAACCCATCGAGGAACATAGCTAGTCGAGCATTGTCTTCAAAGAACGTACCCATAGCACGACCATGTCTAGTAATGGTATTGTTTATGTATTTTCTTTGCAGAGTATTCATTGCCTGTCTTCCACGATTCGTTGTGGTTGCTTTTTCTCTTAATTTTCTTTGTTCAAATATTGAGATATCTTTTTGAATGTCGTTAAAGAATGAAGTTCCAAGAATGCCATGTTCTCTTGCTAAATTTAAATTAAAAACATCATCTGGCGTTATCTTTGTAAAAGTATGCCCATAACCACCCTGACCAGGGTCCATTAATCTTTCATTCCTTGCTAAGTCATCGAGAGCATCATCGAATTTAAGATAACCACCTTTTTGCATGTGAGTTCGTACTTGCTTAGATACGTATTGTAATCTCATGCTATCTATAAGTTTCTTAGGATTTTTAAAACCACCAACAATCATATTAAAAAGGTTACCGACTTCGTTACGTATGTGGAATGCTGGTTTGACAACAGTTACCCAAGTAGCCCAGCCTGTGGTCCAAACATTAAGACTTCGGGCAAGTTTCCCTGGCATTAGTTCACCAGTTACTTTAGGGATAATGTTATTTACTAACTCATCAGCGATATCTCTATCAACTAATTTGGCTCCAGTTCCTGTTTCAACTGCTACATACTTACCTTCTAACTCTGGTACAAGCTCTAATCTGTCTAGGAATTGTTTTTCAGGTTCATGAAGGTTTGATTTGAATTTCTTTTTCGTACCTGTAACTGGATCTATAAAATCAAATTCAAAAATAGGATCTCCTGGACCGTCGTACTTAACGATTAAATCCCCATCTATAACAGCAGGACGTTCCCCAAATACTGGTCTACCAACATTATTATCCATAAGTTTTCTGTCATGTAAAACAAAATCTTGCAAATCACCTAATGTGTCGTAAACAATTCGTTTAGGTTCTATATCACCTGCGTAACGTATCCATGCTTGTACTGGATCTTGTTCATAAAGGTTATTAATAACCCAATCTTTATTGCTTGAATCTTTAAGAATACTTTGGAATATTTCTCTTACTTTTTCATTCAACCTAGCTACGTTCTTGACATGAGGAAAGAAATCTCTTGCCTGTAAACGTCCGCTACTACGAAGCATTGTTTGTATCTCATCAGCAGTTTGAGCTTGACCTATTATCTTAGCTTTTGATGGCCTAATTACTGTATCTATAATCCCAGGCATGCTCTTAGCTATTTGAGCTGCTTCCGCTTGTGTTAATTCTCCAGCGATAACCATAGCGTCTAATCGTTCAGCTAACATTGCTTGGTTTGTGAAAGATTGAAAAGTATCCCAATTTTCTCCCCCAGCTTTACGGAGTTCATCAATTTGATTGTATGTTTCTGCTGAAATAATCCTTGGATTATATGTTGTTGGATCTACGTCAGCTATACGTTGAATTTTTCCGGTAACTGGATGCCTAAATCCGGTATCTCCCTTAGTTATTGAAGAGATCCATTCCCATTGTTCTAAAGAAAACTCATCTATTTGATCAACTATCCGCTTTACCATTTTCCACACTGGCATTTTTGTTACTGGGTGATATCCAGGAAATGCAGTTTTGATACTATCGTAAATTGCTAGTCGTTCAGCTCCGTCTTTGCCTCCTTTTCTAGTCATACTTCCTTGTGTTTTTCGTAGCTCTCGTACCCAGCCAGTTAATTTCTCATGTAACCCTTGAGTTAATTTTTTTTGAGTTAATGGTGTAGCAGCATCTATAAAGCTTTGATCAACGGTTTTCATAACATCAACTATTTCACCAGGAAATTCTTCTAATGTTCTCACTAGAAGCGCTTTGTCCGCTGTTCCTGCTGCAACGTTAGCGTTCGTTGTTTCCCTAACATGTTCAGCCAAACCCTTACCGTGTTTATCAGCTAAAGCATTGAACGTTCGGAGAAATCCCATCTTTCGTGCAACCCAATCATGAGGTCTAACAAAAGGTTTAAACATCGCCCAAGCTTCTCGACCCTGTTCCAAACCAATTTCTCTTTGTATGTTCAAAGTATCAGGGACACGCGAAGGACCGAATTCTGCACCTGAAGGGCCTGCCCTTGGGCCAACTTCGCTGACTTTATTGAGGCTTTCTGGCAACATCATTTGGCTATCGCCACCAATGTCGTAGACTTGCTTGCCTTTTAGCCCTCCTTCAAAAGCCCAATCCATTTCAATATCATCTAGTACGCTTCGCATATTTCCATAACCAGCTTCTTTTGCTGTCACAAAGAAATCTTCAAAGTCATCTATTGCGTGGAACATGCGGGCTACAAGATCGCTTTGCATAGGTACTCCAGATCCAGGGATATGTTCCCCTAAACCTATTGGTTTTGTTGGCGCTGCTGGACCACTTAACATTCCTTCCACAGGAATGCCTTGCTTATAAAGATCTTCTAATTCTTCAATTTGTTTGTTTAATTTATTTAAACTGTCTATATCTGATGGAAGTGGATCAAGAGTATCAGCTATCTTTTTTTCTAATGTATCTTTTTTCCGTTTAAGATCATCAAGTGCATAACGCATCTTGCCAGAAACACTTTGCCCATGCGATACTCCAGCTTTACTAGCTTTATAACCAGCACTATGTAAGTCAACATCAAGAAAGGTTTTACCTACTCCTTCAGGAATACTACCTTCAGATAGGCCTCGTGTTACAGATAGTTCTCGGTACGCTGTAGCTGTCTCATCACTTTTTTGCAACATTCGGTATTGTTGTGCAGCATTCCATCTACTTATAAGCAGCTCTGGATCTAACCCTGCTACATACATTTCTTGAGCTAAGTTTTTAAAATCATCTAATGGAATTTGAGCTTCAGCATAATGAATAAGTGGAGTCTTATTACCAGCATCAAAATGTTCTGGAAGTATATGCGCTTCATCTACTTTACCTACTTCCCATTGAGTGATCTTACCTGTTCCACCATACTTAACCATGTCTTCAGGTACTCGACTAGCATCAGGTATTTCCTTTAACATGCCATTCTCGTCTATCGACCATTTATAACCAACTCTTGGCTGAGATAATACTTCCCCTCCAGGGGTGATGAGCTTTCCGTCTTTCACTTTTAAAGTATCTTGGAGGTTCCACCATCCAACCAGCACATTTAGTTCTTTCTGCCGGACACTTATGTTTGCTATCTGTTCTTCAAGAAGATGTTTCTCCTGAGTTAAGTACCTTTCGTTGAGTTGAACTTCCCACTTCTCCAAGTTTTTATCCATTTCTTCTAACTGACCTGATCGATAAGTTGTATCGATAGCATCAATAGATTCATCAATCTCGTCCAGTTTGCCATAGCCATCTAATTCGGCATCTATTTCTTTAAGGCGTTCTATCCACTGTTTTTTTAAAACATCATTATGTTCAATACCTTCAGTTACAGTATCTATCAACACACGTACATCTTCTTCAAAAGGAGGAGGAGCTGTACCTTCGATAAACTCATCGTATTTAGTTTTTTGTTTTGCTGTATTAGCACGAAGTTCTGATACAGTATCTAGCTTCTCTCGAATAATCGTACGTTGCCTGTTAAGGTTAATCCACTCTTTATTATTAGCTGTTAAAGCAACAAATTCATTTTTAGGAATTACTTGACCACCATGTTCAAATATTATGTCTTCTTCTAACCTTGAAATTCGAGCATCAATAGACTTTATCTGATCTCGCATAACATCCTGCCGAGCTGTCAACCCAATATTCTCCGTTGACTCTGAAACAAACTGAGTTCTTTTAAGCGCTTCGTCAGCATTAACGTTAGCTAAAGTATATTTACCACCCTTAATGTTAAAAGCCTTATAGTTCTCTCTCATGAAATACAGTATCTCTGTCAATTCACTTAATTCAAGCTGTGATGGCAATGGGCTAACACGAGCAACATCTCTATTGCCTTCTACCTTACTTCTCAAATCGTCGTACACACCATCTTCATGGTTTTTCACACGCTTTTCAAATTTTGTAATTTTGCTATCAAGAACATTAAGATCTTTTTCTTTATTCCTCAAGTTCCTTCTAAGCTGTTCTTTTTGAGAGCGAAGCGAATGGGTATCGTCAATCCAAACACCTTTAAAATCTTCAGCAGCAGGATTGATTCGATAACCTTCCCTCATCCGGACAGGTATTTTCATAAAATCTTCGCTTGCTGCTTTTAGAACTGGGTCATCTGTTTTCGCAATCAAGTTATCAGCAAATGCTGTGAACTCTTCATTAGCAAATAAAGCTTGCCTATCGTTACCAACAGCAACATTTACTCTGGCAAAGAAATCATGTAACGGATCATTAAGATTCTTTTCCACAAGTTCTTGTAATTGTTTCTGCTTAGCTATAATCTCGCCTTGCAATGTAACTAGATCAGTTTCAAGACCTTCCCTAACTTTAATACCTGATTTTGAAGCATCATCTATCAACACAGAAACATCATCTTTTGTAAGATGACCTAATTCAAGCCCTTCTTTCTTGGCACGTTTATAAAAAAGACTACGCTTATCTATCGTTCCGTTCTTATTAAACCTAGGTCTTAACTTAGTATTCCCTGCTTCTATTAAATCCCATATCTCACTAATAAAAGCACGATTCCTTAAATCAGTAATTTGCTGGGCTAACGTCATAATTTCTACATCTTCAGCAATCGTATTCACAACTTGTTTAGGATTTTTATCTGCTAAATCAGCAAGTTTTTGCATCTTATCTGGATCTTTAAGCTGTCCAATGTCTTTACGACCAGGCTCATCACCCATTTTTGTAGCCATCTTTTCACCAGGAGCTGCTTCAGCTTCTGTCCTAGGTCGGTAATGCTCTATTTCGATTACTTCATCTATTGCTCTACTGATTTCATCATCAAAAATATTATCGAATAGGGGTGTATTCAGGTAACGTTCGGTTTCAACTGCTTCATGAGCGTTAATTACATGCTGTCTTAAATTCTTTTCAACGTTTAACTTCTCTAATTTTTCAGTAATTCTTGCTAATGCTTTTTCTGCTGCGTCAACTGTTCCTTGTGCTTGTTTTTCTAAAGAGGTCATATGTGAAGTCATCTTTGTTTTATTGCCTTCATTGACATGAGCCTTAGATACTTTGTCTAACCATTCCCATTCAGATTCAAGGAACTTTAACTCAAACATTTCAAGTTCTGTAATATTATCTTTCTTAGCCACAAGAGGAGCTTGTTGTTCCTTTATCGCTGCTTTACGATCAAGAACTTGTTGACGATTCAGAGGAGGATCTGGCAATCCTTTACCTTTTGAAGCAATTACCTTGCCATCAGTTATCCCTTTTTGCACACCTCTATAGAATGCTTCGATCTGACCATTCTTACCGAATAAAGGAACCTTTCCTGTTTTACGAATGCTTGCCCTAAGCGATTTGATAAGTTCAAGATGATGTACTGCTTGACTGAGAGTACTTCGTATTGTCAAATACTCTTGTACACCTTTCTGGTATTCACCTTCTAAAGTATTCCATTCAGATTTATTTCCATGACGAGCAGTTTCTGATGCTGCCTCGTTAGCAGTAATACCATCCTCTAACCGATCTATTTCTTTCTCAAGATTCTCTAAGACACCCCCCTTGCCTTGATTCTTGGATAGCTGCTTGTCCTCATTTGTTAATGTCGACCAGTTTGCCTCACCTTCAAGCAGTTCTTTATCACCCTTAGCTTTCTCAAGGTGAGCATTCACACCTGCAGGGCCAGTATCTTCAACGCTAGCTATACGTTTATCTATAGCATCGACAGCATCATCAACTGTAGTATTAGCAGGAGGCCCAAAACTTTCAGGGCTATCCAACCATTTCTGCATAACATCTATTTCTTCACCCGCTACTTGTACAGGTGGAGGAAGAACTTGATCTGTCTCAATAACGTTACCAGCGTCATCAACTTCCTTATTTTTAAATAGCGTAGAATCTAAATGATCTTTGGTAACTTGCTCTGCTTCATCGCTGATCTTTACTACCCATGCTTCAAGATCTCCATAGGTTCCTTTTTTTGGAGCGCCTTTAATCTTTGCTAACCTTGCAAGATGCTCTTCCGAAATTGCTTTGTTTAGAAAAACTGTCTCTTGTACACTAGACAATTGTTGCTTTAATATAGGATTAATCTCTTCCCAAAATCTTACAGCAGTTTCTACATTAGGATCTACATAATTGTAAGGACGAGCTACTGTACCAGTTTGTTCATCAAATTCCCTTCCAACAAAACGCCTTTGATTACCACCTGGAGTTAACCCATCCGCATCCACGCCATGTTTTTGGAGATTATACCAAAGTGTTTCTGGTTGACCTACTGGCCTATCTGCTGCATCAAGTTGCTTAAGTACTTTATTACCTTTATTATCCGTAATAACTTTAGTTGCTTTTCCTTGAGAAGCATTTAAAGCCATCTGCCGATAAGCATCCAACATCTCAGCAGGAGTTCTTGCTACCCCATCAGCGCTCAGTTCAAGAACGATACGCATTTTCGCTGCGAAATCAGATCCATGACTAACAGGAGCTGTTCCTCTTCTACCCGCAAATCTGGTTCTACCTAATTGCATGGTTGCTCTAGTAAGGTTAAGAAACTTATCTTTAGATCCAGTCCAACCTTTTCTCCTCCATAGTTGATACATTGGGCGTGTGAATGGCATCATACGCGTGTATCTGCCATGGCCGAATCCCATCCCGCCACCAGATCGCCTTTGTATAATTTTTAAATTCTTAGCTATACGTTTCTCTAAATTAGCGACAGTTTTCTCTGTCGCTCCTTCCACACCTTCACGTAAAGCACCGTACTTATCAGCTTTCTTTGCAGCTCGTTGAGCAAACGGAGTATCAGCACCATATCTTTTAGTCCTTGCTGCTGCTTTACCTGACCATTTAACTTGTTTAGTACCAACACCTATTTTAGGAGCAGCCCTCAACATAGCTTCGGCTACTTCGTCAGCTACATCTGCCCCTACCGCTTGTATTACGCTCTCTACGATACTGAGTCCATCAGGTTTTGATGTAACTGATAAACTCTTCCCCAACCATTCCTCTACACGATTTACTTTCCATGGTGCTTTACGAGCTAAACCAGCATTAATTGCATCGATAGCTGCTTGAAGTTGAGTATCACTCAAGTTTGCTGCTTTGCTAAACTTTCCTAATTTCTTCAGCGCAGCGTCAGTAAACACGTTTTTAACTGCTTGTTTACCACCAGTATGTACCGCTACTTTAGATATAGAAGTTAAAGCAGCTTTACCTGCTGGACCAACACCCAAAGTTGCCCAGGTTAACGGATCTAATGCTATCTCCATACCTAGATTCAGAGCATTACCAGCATTAGCCCAGCCCCAACCTATGTCTTTTCCGAAATCATCAGGTATTCCAAAGGCTTCGTAAGCATCTAATCTACCATCTTGGTTTCTATCTCTTGTAAGGAGAACATCGCTTTTTTGATCTTTCAGAAAATCTTCAGCAGCTTCAAAGATTGCGCCACCACTAAGGATATTTCCTGCTGTCTCACCTATAACTGGGGTAAGTATCTTTTTCATTACTCCGTCGGGTGTTAACAACTGGTAAAAATCAACACCTAAATGACCCAGTCTAGCATATGCTGACTTAAAATTGAGTTCCACCACATCCCCGATAATGCCCAATACTTCCTGCAGAGGAGCATCAACTTTTGAAAAAACCCAACCAACCATTCGTTGCCATCGAGGGGGTTCTTTAAAAAGTTCTGGGTTATAAAGATTATCGAAAGTTTGAGTGCCGTCACTGACAGCGTACATTACATCTTTGAAAGGCTGGTAATCTTTCAGCATGTGGAGAATGTATTGCATCCATTCCACTACTTCTTCATCACTTGATTGTGACATTTGTAATGTGAATTTAGCCAGCTCAGTATGGTTTAAAGCTTCATACTGATCCATATCTTTGAGAGTAGATAAGGTTTCAATGTCTTCATAGACTGCCTGCATCCGTTCTTCTTCTTGTTTATACAGTGCTGCTATTTCAGCATCTCTAGCTTCGTTCCATTTAGCTACTTCTTTTTCTTGGTATTGCTGTTCGTAATATAAATTTCTTTCATACGCTACAGAACCTTTAACTGGCTCTGTCGGAACAGGAGTAGGGCTTGTCCAAGTATCTGGATCTTCTGGATCGAATCCTTCTAAGTCTGGAAGCTCTTCAGGTGGAGTAGATTCTTCTATTAAAGTATCGTAAAGATCACTCCAATTAAAATCTTCTTCCTGTATTGCCATTTAGATACCTAAGCTACGTGCAAAAGCGTCCAAAGCAGAATCTTGATCGTACATTCTTTCAGCGTCAGAAACTCTTTTTCTGCTTCTCACTGTCTTGTTTCTTTCTTCTTCAGCTTTTCTTCGTTGTTCTTCCTCATATTTCTTAGCTCTAGCTTCCTGCTCTTTCTGAGCTAATAACGTTTCAAAGTAATCTTCAGAACCACCCTTAGTATTAAGATCTCTTGGTTCAGTATCGAAGGGACTAGTAATCGAATATGCACTATCTGGGTTCCGGTATAGCTGATTTGCTTCACGCATAATATCTCTATCCGATTCTCTTTTTGCACCTAACCCATGAGGCGCACCTGTTTGTTCATTTCTCGTTGCAGCTCCTAAACTATCCTGAGAAGGAGGAATAACCGCACCACTTTCATCAGTAGGTAACTGTTGATTTTTTGCCATAGTATTATAATCAAGCCACGTAGCCCAACTTTCTAACTGAGCAAGTTCCGCTTCATCAATCTCATCAAGCTGACGATCTTCGTAGATACCTGTTACTGCGTTCATGGCTAAAAATTTAGCATCTTCGTAACTATAATTTCCATTAATGAACTCTTCATAATGTTCTTGATATATTCGAAGATGTTCAGGAAGTTCACCTGTAAGAGTATTTCCTGTGGGCATACCATCAGGGCCAATTTCTGGTTCAGATGTGTAAAAAATGGATTCAACATCTGTAAATGATTCAAGACCAAATATTTGGGCAACACTGTCAGCCAAAGTTGCGGAATCATTTTGAGGATCAAGGTTAACAGCACCAGTAGGTGTATCTTGTGGAACTATCCCATAGTGATCACCAATATCATTGATTACATCAGAATTAAGCCACGGAGGATTATCATCCTCTGGATCTTCTGGCTCTTCCTCTATGATTGGATCTTCAGCAGGATACCCACTATAAGACGCAGCCTGCAAAGCATCCATTTTAGATTCCAAATGCAATTCCAAATTAGGTAAATTAGCTTCCATAGCACCCAATAAATTATCGTAATTAGTATTCATAATGCCGATCTGATTACTGAAAGACTGCGCTAACAACGCCATCTCACCCGAAACAGCATTCAACATACTGTCATAACCATCCATCAACTCAGCAACTTCGCCTATACCAACATCCTGATTACCAGGAGTTCCCTCGACTATCTCAGTTTTAGCAGCATCATCTCGACGTTCAACCGCCTGCCCTATCCCTTCAACAACGCCCTTAGCGGAGGAACCTAACTCGCCATAAGCATGCAAACTTTCAGCAGCAGCTTCGTCATAACTCGGAGCTAAATCTTCAACCGTTCCATAATTTTTACGCCCCATACTAGACCGTATCCAAAGATAGTCGTTCTGCTGCTTCTTGCTCTTCCTTTAATTTCCTACGTATAAGAGCTTCTTTCTCTTTTCTTTGCAACATTTGAGCGCCTTGATACCCTTCGAGCGAAGCCTGCTGTAGATCTAACTTGCCTAAATCACGTTCTTCCATGAGTCTCACATTTGCTTTCTTAGCGCCACCGCCAAATGCCATGCCTTTTCCACCGTACAGATTCTGACTATCTTCCATTAAACGACCATATTGTATGTCGTACTGTCCTCCACTTCGGAGACTTGGATCAAGTAACTCTTCTTTAGTGGCTTCTCTAAGCTCTCCTTCTTCCATAACTCCATAAAGAGCTTCGTTCTCAGGTGTACTTGGATCATCTTCTTGATACATTGGACCACCCCATTGTCCAAAACTTCTTGTTGATCCTGCTAATAAACGTTCATACGTAGACTGTAAAGTAGCTTCAGTAGTAGCTAGATCCATTCCGAATGAAGCCATAAAAGATGCGTATGCAGGATCAGATAGTAATTCCTCACGAGCATTAATAGATAAGGTATCGTCAGTCCCAGTGTCAGTGTCATCAGGGGACATATCAGGAATAGAGTCAACGATATCTTCAGGGACTGAACTTCCAATATTAACACTATCACCGACATTTATTATGCTACCATAACCAAAATCAAGATCAGAGTTTAATTCTTGGAAATCAGCCCAAGAAACTCCATGTTCTTGTAAGTTTTCTTGCCAGATACTCCAAAGAGTATCGCCAGGTTTTACAGTCCACGATGCCATATGAGTATATTACTCCTCTTCTCCCTTGTTGTCATCAACGATTTGTTGTAGTTTTTGTATTTGTAGCTTTTGTACGCAGATGGTTAGCTCCTTGCTGAAGCTTTTGTCCATCTCTGCTACTATTTCTTCTAATGTAATATCCATTATTATCCTTCCAATGCTGTTACTCTTGTTTCAAGTTCTTGTATAGCCTTAACGATAGGTGCAGTCAATTCACCGTACCTTAACGCTTGATAATTAGAAGCAGGAACTTCAATAAACGTTTCAGGATCGTCATGGTCAGGTAAAAGCTGAGGTTCGCTTTTGATAGAAGTATCTATCCACATTGACTGAGAAGAAGCGTCAGTTCCACCTTGCGAATTAAGCACAGCTTTAACTTCTTGCGCTATAAAACCTTGATGGTTACGGACACCACCGTCTTTCCACTTGTATTGTCTTGGCCTAAGAGACTTAATAAAGTCAAGCCCTAACGTAGTGTCAACAATATCTGTTTTAGCGTTAACATCAGAATGGTTAACTGATGTATCGTAGGCCCAAACTTCAGTCCATTCAGCAGCATCAGTACCGCAAGACATAACGTTATTAGTGTAGGGTCTGAACTCGTTAGATTTTTGTCTTGTCCTCCACGCACCACCAGCCCTACTGTACAAATACCCTGAACTTGTTACGTAAAAACCGCCCTGAGTTATAGAGGAGTGACCGCCCATGTAAAGGATAGCGTGAGAAGCCCCAAGCATATAATTATACATAGTGGCGTTAGTATGGGTTTTCCAAACGTTGTTACCAGCAGTGCTAACATACCAAACTTCATTACCACCAACTGATATACCTACTTCATTAGCATCATGACTATAAAAACCAGTATCTGTATCGTTAGTAAACGTAATGCTAGGAGATGCAGCACTACCATCACCAAATGTGCCTGCACCGCTTACAGTTAAAGAAGTTAATGTACCAACACTTGTAGTCCCTTGAATCTTATCCTGTATCGCAGCAGAAGTCATTAAAGACGTATCGTTATCTACGAATGATTCGCTACCTGTTTGTATGGTAGTCAGAGAAACACTGTCCATGGTTATGCCAGTGGTTGTCAAAGCACCATTCTTATTTACCTGAAAGGGACCTCCTCCAGCGCCAGAAGCAGCAGTTGTAAGCGCAACACCAGCAAGCGAATAATCACCTGACGAACTTTGGGTCTTAATACCTGTATGTTCCCCAACTCCAAAGACAACATCTGTTCCACCCGATGAGGATGCTGTGACAAAGAAATGTTCACCTACTGACATTTCGCCACCTGTAATAGTAGCTCCATACAAACCGCCATTAGATGTAACATGCTGTACCTCTATGCTTCCATCTTCTGCGTTTAAAGAATAACCTGTACTACCTGCAGTAAAGTTAGAAGAAGCTATTTTTCCTCTTGATTGACGAAGATTCCCATTTAATACCATTCCTGTCCTAATACTCACAGAAGAGAAAACAGGGGAATCGTCTACAGCAACAGATTTATTTATATAGTCAGACCAATTTGTCATGTGTTCACATTAGTTATTGGTGTTTGTGATTCAACAGCATATTCAACACTTATCTCATTAAATGCTACTGACTGAATACCATCAATAAATACATTGATTTGAGAACATAAAGGCATACGAGCTGGTCTTAAAACAACTCGTCCACGTTTAGGTATATACACTGTTCCAGCAGTATCATTCAACTCGCTTTCGTCCAAGCTACCTACAGTAATAGTATTTAATTCATCTCCATCATGAACGCAATTAGCTTTCACTGTAAACGCTGGGGCAGTAAATCCTGAAGAATTCCAGTAATCAAAATCAATAATTACTTTCTCTATAGCAGCAGTAGCTTTATCCTGAGGTCGGTAAGTTGCTAACCATACTACTCCTTCAAAACGATTATCCGTATCGTTTGTATGCGTAGCTACCTCACTATTTGAAGTAAACGTATCATTACTATTAGACGGTCTATTTAAAGTAACAGGGCGAGTATATAAACAATCTTTAACTCCAGTAGCAGTATTGTATTCATCTATCGTGTAATAACCAAAATGGTCATTACCCAAAGGAATAACATCAATTATCGCAGGATTTAAAACGCTATCATCACCTGGACCAAAATATAGATGATGAGTCCAAACCCCATTGACAAGCTCTAAAGACCTATCACCTTTATAAACATTATCTGGAGTCGTCGCACTTACTGTCTTAACTTTATAAGGTAAAGAAATAGCATTATGAGCATGAGAAGTGTTTCCTCTCATGAAGTAAACATCTTGAACATCATCTCCGTCTTTAGGAACACCAACATAATTAAAGCTTTGATCATCAATATTTTCTTTTGAAGCTACCACAACTCCACTTTGACGCGTTATATAAATAATAGCGCTTCCAGTAGTAGCTGCTGTCACCATAAAATCAGGGATTACTTTTGTCCCAATGTATCGTATCTCACCAAAATCTGGATTATCTGCAAACGTGTACCTGTACCACCTGCTATCAGCCATAGCTATTAACAGATTATCAAATACTGGCCATACTCCGATAACAGGTAATTCTGAATCAGCTCCTACATCTATATAGTCAGTAGCACCCCATGTCTCTATTGCACCTATAGCAGAGTAATGGATTCTATTCCCATTGTATGTTCCTGATCCTGGGCCATAATCTCCCCACGACCAGAATCTATCTCGCCATGCAAATAACGCTGCAGGGTCCCATAACTGCGGATATTCGTTATCTGTTAAACTTCCATCGGCGCTAGCTGTAATAGCTTGAAAACCATCAGCTCCAGTATCATCTAAACCTTTAAGATATCCATCTCCTCCAACAATAACTTTATCATGACCTAATCTTTGAAAAGGCATAGCGCTAATAAGTATTTCAGAACTAGCATCCCAAGCAGCATCTGAATACCTAGCAGGTTTATCCAATACCCTGAACGTACCCCAACCCAGGTCGCTACCACCCATTACGCCTTGAGCATGTGCAGTTTCATCCCAATAGTACGGATCTGAAGCTGTAGATTCTATAGCATGAAATCTTGCTTTATCATCCGTACCAATTCCTAAAGGACCCATCCCATAATCGGTAGCTTGATACCAAATCCCGCCAACGAATTTCTGATTAGCTTCCCGATTTAGAATATCTCCAACCATCCCGATCTCTTTCAAACAAGGACGAGGCCCTAACGAGCCATTTTCATAAACTTGCATATTGCAAGAATCATAATTAAAGCCCTGCCCTGGTCCATGATCAGGACCTACTCTATGCCAAGGCCCGCTTCGCCAATCTTTATAAGTGACAATATCCTTGTCCTCTACCGGCATAGTTAGAACTCCGAATCACGACGAGTATGCACAGTAAGAGGCTCATAGTTACGACTAACATCATCAGCAAAAGACTTTAATTGCTGCTTGTACTGAGTTTCTAACATCTGATACAACTCTGTATCACGCAACTTTTGAGCAACATAAGAAGCAGCTTTTGTAATTATAATAGGATCAAACCAATCAGGGTTACCCACAGTAGCGCTTGTGCTACCAAGAACATCGACTGTTTCAAGATAACGATGTTGTATCGTAATCGCTTTATCAGGGATAGGAAATAGATATAGTTCCCCAGCGTGTTCAGTATAGAAAGCAGGAGTTCCTTTCCAATCATCCCAAGCCATACGCCGTGTCCATTTCCAAGTCTTACGTTGTAACACAGCAGGAGGATCAACAATAGTTAGAGATAACGTTGTCTTCCAATCCGCTGCATGGCTTGTAATCGTATATTGATTATCATCCGCAGCAACACTTAAATTAGCTATCTTTTCTCGCCAAGGCCATTCTTTTTGAGATTCGACATCTTGAATAGCTGCGTTAACAAAATCAAGCAAATTAGTATCATTTACACGTGCATCATCTGTGGATAAATTAACTCGATTGCGGATAGATACAATTAAGCTAGATGCTGCGGTCATCTTCAAACCTTTCTTTAAAAGCTGCAGCAAAGATAGCTCCATGGATAATATCCTTAGCTCCTTGCGGTAAATTATCAAAATCTATTGGAAATGAAGGCCCCAACTTTGCAGGAGTAGTGCTTGCAGGACCTGTAGGTTGCTGCCCTTGCGCCGGTAACGGACCTTGTGCAACCTCTCCCATTCTTTCTGCAAGCCCAGGAGCTGCCTTTACTTTACTTGGTTGCTGCTGCCCCTGACCTCCTTGAGGCCGCGCCCCCTGCTGTCTCGTAGGGAGTGACTTGCGTGGTTTTGTATTAGCACGCCGTTGTTGCCTTCGTAAAGGATCTATTCGTTCTTGCCCTGCACCAATTCGTTGTCTATCAAAACTTCCTCTTGGTTTATCTACCATACTTCTACCTTAGTACAATCTTCCTCTATAGCCACCAACAGTTTGATGGTGAGCTAAAGCAACTCTATCTTCAGCTTCTTCCATACGATCAGCCTGTTCTTTTTTCTTATCGTCTATTATTTTGTCGTTATGATCATCTATCTCCTGAACTATCTGGTTAATAGATTTTCGTGACATATCCCGCATCATAAGGTATTGAACCATTTGATACGGATTTGGTAGCGGGTCAAAAGGAGCAGAGCCGACAAGGGTTTCCATGCCAGCTCCGTTCCTTTCATCCCATATTTCGATACGATTCAGTTCTTTATTCCAACATACCATGAGAAAGGGATCGCCTTCCCAACCCATAGCCGGTGAACCTTTAGTAATAATGTCTGTTAGGTCACCGCCGATAAGTTTGGTTTCACGTATACGTCGGGTTAATTCTGATCGCTTGTCCATAACACTCCTAAGTCCGACAGGGAAGAAAGGATAAAAACCCTGCCGGACCTAGTTTAGAGGTTATTTACCTGTGACTTGTACCAAGTGGTTAATTGTACATGTACCGCTGAACTCAGCCTCAACACCTGAAGTATCGTTCTCGTCATATACTTTTAACTTAGTATTAGTACTGTCAAACACTACGGTAATACCAGCAGCACTTTGAGAATGAGGTATACAACTATCTATTTGGATTAACCCATCAAAAGCAGAAGCTGCAAGAGCTTCTCCCCCTGCTGGATAAGTTCCACTGAAAGTTACCTTCGCATCTATTACGACACGATCTCCCATTATACGCCGGTCTTGTTCTGATATCGCTAGAGCCATGATTAACTCTCCGATAGATCAGAAATTATACCGTGTGTATTTCTCTGGTCAGTACAGAGTTGATGATATTTGAACATGAATGCTTGCCATTCATCGTAACCGGAACGGTTCCTGAGAACTGCACCATCATAATCAGCCCATTCCCAATCAGACATTTCATGTTGTGTGATGTGGTTGGTATTGATCATGTATGCTGTGTTTCCAGTACAGTCACGGTCAGCGACTAGTGGAAGTGAAACATCTCCGCAATCAATGGTCAAAGCTTTGAACCCACCCTTTAGGGTAAGAGAAGCTCCGTCATTGAAGCGCTTCATGCTCTTCAACTGTGCTGCGTAGTTTCGACGAACACCTTTAGTGGTGACACATAGATTAGGGGCTTTGCCTGCTTCTATGTCGATATCGTCAATGACTTTCTCAAAGAGAGTGTCAGTTGCAGCTCGGTTAGTTCCGCTATTTGAACTAGATACAGATGCCCATACAGGGTATGTGCTTGAGTCTGTGCCGTGTAGTGAGGTTCCTGCAACTCCTACGATCTTTTGAAGACCGATGAGTTCCAATGTACCTAGACTATCAGCAGCGTCAGCTCCTGATCCATCAGCAGATTTACCGCTGTTGAAACGAGTGATGTAATCGCTTGTGTCAACAGAAGCTCCTATTGTACCAGTTACGGTAACCGTAACTGCTGCTAAGTTTGACTTGTCTACAGCAGAAACCACTAAACCAGTGGAATCTGTTGAAAGTTCGTCAGGATCAGCTAACGTACCAAGATCAATTCGCATACCAACTTCGATCTGATTTGCTTGAGCGATAGTTGTATCTGCGTGCAAAGTAATAACCTGGCTTGAGTTACTAGCGCATCGAGCAATAGTACCGTTACCATCATTAAATATTTGCCTATTGATATCACGACGTAGATCGTTGACACCGTTTGTCATTTCGTTTGAAAGCGCACGAACAAATGACCCAGAGTCACTTGCAGTAGCTTTCATAGCTTGACCAGATACACGAATCCGCAAATAGTTGTATGCAAGACCTACTCTTGCATCAATGTATTGCTGGTTACCAGCAGTTGGAAGTTCTCCGCCTTCCGCTCTTGCACCAATACCGCTGTTACGGCCTACGTGCAGAGAGAGGACCGCTTCGCGACCTTCAACATGCTGAGTTGTTCGTTCAATCTGAGCAAGCATCATATTTTCATTATTTAGCTGTTCACGCGCTGGAGGAAGATAATATTCCTTCAGGGCTTTGTCCAGCGTAGTAGTCGTTGCCGTCATTTGGCGAACTCCTTATATGCTTGTAGTTGAATATTGTTTATTCGTATAGATCAAAGCCTGCTTTGACGTAACTTGGTAGCCTGCTACCTAAAACTAAATATAAGAGATTTGTAACATAAATGCAACTATTTATTAGGAGAACTGTTAGAAAAAGCAGCATCTAACTCTGCTTTACTTAGCTCACCATCGTCAGCAAATGCAATCGCAAGCTTCTGAAGGACTTGCGCCACAGCAGCTACACCACTCAGCATCGCTGCCTTGTAGACTGGGATGTCCCCAATCATGCTGGCTCCTCCTATAATTGCCATTGCTTGGATGCCGAAAACACTTACAATTCGTAGGACTGTGTTTGCATAAATATTCATTCTTCCTCGCCATTCCAATTAATAAGTACACCAAACATGTGGACAATAAAACTTGCAATAGAAATCCAAATACCATATTCACGTGTCTCTCCTGACAATGTTATTAATACTAGGCCAGTACCACCAATGGTCCAGCCAAGCATCGTTATTTCTTGAACAAATCTTTTTATAAATTTGATCATGTTCGCCTCCTTCGTTGAGGGATTGATGGGCCTCCAGTGGTGGTAGGCATCATTCGTGCCTGTACCCCTGGTCTAGCAGCAGCTACAGCACTTATAGTAGTCGCTGCCACAACTACACGCCTTTCCTCTACCGTGATCGTGCTGTCCTCGGCCACGTAGTCATCGAAAGCTCCTGCGAACACGTTCACATTGCTCTCAAATTCTTCTTTTACCTCATCTGGGGCTTCATTGAAAATCTCTGGGGCAGCTTCAAATAAGTCTTCAAGCTGCTCATCTTCTGCTTCTTCAAAAAAATCGGGATTATCTTCAACGACTTCTTCCAGGAATTCTTCAACTGCCTCTGGGTCTGATAATACTTCTTCCAGAAGTTCTGCCTCTTCCTCGAAGAGGTCATCCACTTCAAGGTCTTCGTATTCGGGTTCTTCCACCAGTATTTCATCATCTTCTATTATTTCATATTCTTCTTCCTCTTCAAAAGGTTGTTCGTCATAGTCTTCAGGAAGAATTTCAATTTCTTCTTCCTCAAATATTTCAATTTCTTCTTCTTCCAATATCTCATATTCTTCTTCCTCTAGTAGTTCTTCTTCAAAATCAAATTCAAAAGGTTCAAAATCTTCCCAGATCTCAGAGCCTTCTAATATCTCAATTATTTCTTCAGTAGTTGGTGGTTCAGGTGGTATGATAACTACAGGTGGGGGTTCGGGAGTAGGTTCAGGTTGAGGTTCTGGTGTCGGTTCAGGAGTAGGCTCTGGCGTTGGAATTGGTTCTGGAGTCGGTGTCGGATCAGGAGTGGGAGTAGGCTCTGGCTCTTCTTCTTCCATCTCAGGAACAGTCCATTCTCCTCCAAAAATTTCTAAAGAATACGTTCCAGTAGTGGCTTCATTATAAGCATCTGCCTGCAAAACATATGATCCTGCAGGTAATGTTTGGATTATGAGAGCGTCCCAACAAAAGTTAGTGCCATCGTTATGTTCCGCTGAGTCGTCATCTGAGTAGAGTAGGATTTCTTGATCATCATATAGATATAGTATCGGATCTGCAGCGTACAGGTCGGTCCCTGTCTCTGTTTCCCAGTCATCGCAGGTTAAACTTGTGTAAGTTCTTATTGTTACTTCAGTTTCTTCTGTTAAGACAAACGTAAACTGAGGTCCTTCATTGTATGTATCTACAACGATTGTGCAATCCCAGCCGTCATCAGTTGCTTCGCAAACTGTTTCAGCAGGAGCAGAGGGAGCAAACCAAACTATTGCAAGTAAGGCTACTAATAAAGATCTACTTCCGACTTGGCAAAGGTTTTTAAGTCGCTGGAACCTCGCCATACATCTCTTCCAAGTCGGATTCGTCAGCGACTGTTCTGTTTACTGCAGAGCAGGAGCCGTCCTTTCCTAGAATAGATGCAGCGTATCCTTTTAAGAAGCTGAGAACTGCAGCTCCACCCGATGCTAGTATGAGTTTCCATTCGGAAATGCCCATATCTATTATCGAGTTTGTGCCTAGTGTTCCGCCTACTGCTTGGAAGAACGTCGCTACGACACGTTCTCCTAGATCTCTGTAATCAATTTTTCCCATCTTTTATTCTACCAGATGTCTCGGATTAATGTATTCGTCATCATGACTTGGATAGCTGCGCTGTTGGTTAACTTGAACACCTATAGGACCTTGCCCTTGCAGGTATTTTCCTTCACCATATGGTTGTGTATCTTGTGTAGTCCCACCTAGATCAGTACCTTTAGGTGGAGGCCATTCATCCATCTTTCGCCTCTTAGGAAGTTCATTTAAAGGATCGTTTTTAATCTTACCCCCAGTTTTAAGCAAACTTCCAATGCTCTTCATGAGCTTTTTCCATTCCTTATTTCTATTATCTAGTTCTTCATCAAGAGCATCCATTTCCTCTTGAAAAGCTTTAAAATCATAACTAGCTTCGTCACCTTCACCTACACCGTCCATTCCCCAAACCAACAGATCTCGACCATACCTATACAATTCGTCAGTAGGCATTTTATCAAAGCTAGGAACGTGTTTTTTAAACCGATCACTAATTCGATCCATTTCAGTATATCGACTTTGCTGGCCAGGTTTTTTCTCATCTGAATCAAAATGTTCGTATTCCCTGCTTCTATTAAAAGGATTATCAAACATACCATCTTCTGAAGTGCTACCACCCCAACTATCGCCAAACTGTGGAGTATCTAGGTTCTTAGCACCTGTATCTCTAGGACCGCCTGGAATTGTTGCTTTACCAGAACGACTATATAAACGACCATCTTCCCCATAATAATAACCAGGTGGTGCAGCTGGTGGAGGTCTAAATCTCGATTTGTTATCTATTTCGTTAGCCATTATTTCATCAAAGCCTTCCAAGTATTAGGACCACAGATCCCATCGGTAACTAGTCCCTTTTTCTTCTGGAACTGTTTTAATGCTTTAAGTGTATACCATCCAAAGTGACCGTCAATACCTGTATTACGAGAAGGGTACTTAGTTAAACGATAACCAAGATTAGCAAGACGACTTTGCAGCAATGTAACAGCAGGGCCTTTAGCACCTTTACGTAAAGTTGTTTTCATCGCTGCTGCTATTTCAGCAAATGCGCTTTTCTTCTGTTTCTTAGCTAAAGCAACCGCACCAACTTGAGCTTTCTTCTCAAGCTTTCCATCCAAAGCAGGAGCATCATACCAACGATACTTCTTCTTCTTATAACAGTAACCATACCCCTGATGATGCCACCACTCAGACGGCACTGTACGAACAAGCCCATACTCGGCTGCTACTGAATTAATATGAGCGGTTGGTATCCCACCAACATTCCTAAAATCAACAGCAAAACCATAAGCTCCTTCAGGATGCTTAGGCTGTTGCATATGCCATGAACCCTGGAACCCTCCGCCAAATACGCGATCTGGATTTGCTACGAGATTCGGAAAAGTTCCCGCCTTGTAACGCCTATACAAATCTTTCTGCTGTGCATAAGTACGCACTCCAGAGCTAACTTTAACTTTGCCCTTAATACGTGGGTCAGCAAAGAACTTTTCCAAACGATACTTCATCTTCGGATGGAGTTCCTGTAAACGAACCCAACTACCTACTGTAGGTATTGGACCTGTCATTGTCCTATCTCAGATTTAAGTAATTGATTTAAAGCATCATTAGCGTCATTAAAACTAATAGGCATATCTTCGTTTACATTAGCTATGCCAGATCCACCCATATTAGCTGCAGTAGCAGGTGACTCAACTTGAATTTGAGGTATAGCTGCATTTCCAACTTGGACAGGTTCAGCAGATTTAATATTCCCACCGATTCTTTCACGAACGATAGTATCAGCTTCCTTTAAACGTTCAGCAACTGGCTTATCTTTCTCACATTCAGTAGTTGCAGTTTGAACAAGCATCCGTCCTTGCCATGAATCTGGATCATAACCAAGTGAACTAATCTCTTCACGTATCTGTTTATACTGCGATTGTTTATCTCGCTGTTCAAACATTTGAGCTGTTCTACTTTCTCTTTCTTGTAAAGCTGACATAATGCGGCCTTCTAATTGCTGCGCCCAGTCAGTTACATCTATCTCATCTGCATTGTCTTGTGTTCCCATAATTGAATTATCTCCCATATTTTCTATATTTTCAACGTCAGCTTCAGTATTTCCACTAATCCAAGTTTTAAAATGCTCTTCACCCATATTGCCGTAAGCAAGATTCGCAAATCTTTCACCAGCTTTAATAGGATCTTCATTGATCATTTCAATAGATTGAAGTAGCCAATTCTTAGCTTCATCATCAAACTGTTCAAAGGCTTTTTTAAAAGGAGCTAACTCTACCCTTCTTTGAGCAGCCTCATCTCTTACCTTCTTTAATTCCCTTTCTGTGTCTGCCATTAGACCATCCCTTGTATCGCTTGCATCTGTTCTTCTATAGAAGGTTCAGGTCCTTGTCCTTGACCTGGCCCTTCCATAGGAAGTATAGGCTGTTCTCCTCCTTGAGGAGGTGGAGCCATACGATTTTCTCCTTCGGCTGGAGGAACAGGACCAGCTTGCCCAGGTTCCACAACAGGAGCCATAGCTTGCTGAGCCATTGCTTCAGCACCAGCCATCTTAATACCCTGAGCTTTTCCTTCAGCTTCAAAATTCTTATGCATTTGAACATGGCTAGTAAATAATTTTTGTAATTCCTCAGGCAACAATTCCCAACGTTTCGTAGACATAAAAGCTTTATGTTCCTCTATGTGTAACTGATGATTATCGTCCTTATGCCATTCAGGATTACTTATCTCACCACGAGCAAGCTCAGAATTTTCCCTCTTTGCCTTAGCTATCTGAGGAGAAATACCAGAAATTAGTTCATTAGCTCCTGGCAATTCAGCAATACGAACATACTGGGCAGGAGATTGGATTAATCCCATCTGAAGCATCTTATCTGCCTGCTCAATCATTGCTACTCTTGAACGAGGTGTAAGTTCATCAGAAGGAACTTCCACTTGGAATTCCCTAGAAAGATCTGACCCTTTATGAGGGAACCTCTCAGGACCATATCCAGCGTCAATAGTTATCGTTCGTTCTTTAGTTTGAGTTGTTTCATAAATATGCAAACACATCTGAGCTACTTCTTCCCAACAACGAGCAGTTTCTTTAATCAAACGCCCAGTCGGAGAGGAATCATTCTCTGTCAATATTGAAATACCAGTACCAGATTCAATATTAGGAGGAGCCATACCACGAGAAACTTCATGAACTCCCATAATGTCATCAATCATCATACTTGCACGATCAATAACAGACTCATACCAATTCTCAAGCTTTGGCTGTTCCATATACTGAGGTAATTCAACCCCATCTGGCCAAGGTTGAAAACCTGGTTTATCCGTCATCTCCTCTACAAACGGTTCAGCACTAGCAGGGAACAAAGCCCGAATAGTACCAAGTTGTTTAGCGTGTTCAGCTATACCTGACCAAATACCATTAAGAATTACTTGAACCTTCCTAACATCGTCCATATACGTTGTACCCCACCATTGATTTTCTTCAATAGTCTCTCTTGCCACAGCAATAGGGAGCCGATCACTAAACGGATACGGCCATTTACCTTTCTCAACAACTTTGTTATCGACAACAACTTGCCAACCACCTTTCTTCTTACCCATAGGGCGTTCATAATAAGTTAATACTTTAGTTAATTTAGGCATAGTAGCTCCACCTTCGGAACCCCATGACTGATGCAACATCTTATGTTGAAACGGAGCTAAACCAGCATGAGCATCTTCAGGTGGCTCTTTCGATAACCCAAACATAGCTTGAACTGTTTTAGGAGGAAGTGCCTCTATCTTAATGCACCAACGAGCTGATTCAGCATTTCGAGAACCAGGCTCTACTATAAACTCAGCTAAAGATAAAGGCTTGACAATAGGAATTTTAGTATCAGGATGTATTTCAACCATCAACGCTCCAGTGCCACCTTTACAAGTAGCTGCCATATGTTCCTCACGAATAACTTCCCAACGTTGCCCACGATGCAAATCTCTTAGAATAGCTTCACCTAAACGAGCTGCTCTAACAGATTCATCGTCAGGACCAGTAGGAGTAATTTCAAAAACTATCTTTCTTTGAGTCAAATTAGAAATAATAGTTCTCTGATTAGCTCGCATCTTATTAAAAACAGCTTGAACACGATCCCTATCTTCAGGCTGTTCCGCTAACCTAGTTATAGCTTGATTCCAACGTAACCATTGCAACCCGCGAACAAACGCATGATTCAACCAATAACTACGTAACGGTCCCATCACATGCTTAGTAGCTTCTTCATAAAGTTCTTCAACTTCAGTTAATTGTTTTGCCATTACTTCTTCTTAATTTCCTTCACGATTCCAAGAGCCTTCTTAGCTTTCGTTAACTCTCGTTTAGCTTTAGTATGTTCCTTATGTAAATCTTCGTATGCTTTCTCCAACTTTGCAACAGACTCCGGTGCTTTCCACCCTAATTGCAATGCAGCATCCTTAATACAATCGACTCCGATATCTAAAAAGCCCTCCTCCTCAATAGCGGGACCACGAAAAATTCCTGGATCACCATTAGCTTTAGGCAAAAAGGAAACATAACATGATCCAACATTAGCACTCTCTAACCCGAAATCTCCACCCTCAATTAATCTAAACATATTTACCTCATCATATAAGACCAGTCATCTGGTTTTCTATTCTTCCTATCCTCAATTTGTTTAAAGCATAGATCCTCTATAGTAGGCATTTTTTTCCGATGTGGCGCGTATGCAGGCATCGAACGAGTCATCTCCCAAGCATACGCTCCAGTATCTACCATGTCATCATGTTTCGCATTTGGAAAGTTCCTATGTTCCTGTTCCCAAATATACAACCAAGGAGCAGCTTTGGGAAACCAAACTTGTTGGCTAGCAATAGCAGCGCCATACGGAATTGCCCGCTGGACCTTATCTCGATCCTTCGGGAACAGGGGGCGCACATAGAAACCCCCCGCCCGCTGGAAATGCTGGATGAGAGTCAAACCAAAAGTACGCTCCTCAATACCCAACCGCTCAACACCCCATTGGTTACATAAATTCTTAGCCCAAATAATATGTTGAGAAGATTCGACACGTTGCCTGTCCATGTGGACAAGTACCAAATTCTGTGTATCACGATGCCAATCCCAAATAGATAACACACTCCAGTCAGCCCAAGTCTTAATTGAAGCTGCCAAGTCAATAACCGCATACCGTTCACAATGAGCTTTAGGTATCATCAAGGCTTCCCCCGACAGAAGCTCCAGTCGATACTGACTCCCGCCGTCAGTCCAATGATGATATGGAGGAGACAAAATACCACCAGCTTCCAAAGAAGGATTCCCCTGATACATCGCCTCAAACCACAACGGATCATCAACACGTATATTTTCCAACTCAGTCAAAGTCTTACGAGCAGGACAAAGAGCCTCCCCAGGTTTCCTATCAATAACATCAACATACCCTTCATGAGGGAAATTCTCAGGCTCAAAGGCAATAGCTGGCATTTCCAACACACACCAATCCTCACGAGGCACAGTAGACTCCGGCTCATAAATTCTACGCCCAGATAAATCATCCTCATGCCAACGAGTAAACATCACCACTTCAACAGCCATCGGTTCCTTACGAGTCAACCAAACAGACCCATACCAGTTATCTTTAGAGTCCCTAGCTACCTGAGAAAGAGCTTCCTCAGAGTTTTTAAAAGGATCATCAATAAGCCCAAAGTGATACCCAGTACCAGTAAGCTTACCCCCGACACCAGCAAACCGTAATTCACCAAGTTTCTCCTGCTCTCGTATGAGCTGTCTATTGCCTTTAGTCTTAACAAAACCATTCCTCTCATCTAACTGACGATTAATCTGCTCACCCCACTCCCACGAAAACTCATCAGAATACGTAACAATAGCCTGCTTCCTATTAGGCCAACGAGACAAATACCAGCCAGGAGTATGCAACGTAGTAATCCAAGACTTGCCATGACGAGGAGGCGCAGACAGGCCAAGGCGGAAAACTACCCTCTCACCATTATCAGGATGCAACCCAAAAAACTCAAGAACACCCGCACCCTCATCACCACTCAAAAACTCCCGAAGCTCATCGGGGCCATCTATCGGGTACGTTCCTTCTTCAGTTCTATAGAACCAATCAGCAGGTGGACCAACCCCCGAATGGTAAAGCCGGAACTCGCACAACGCTTGGATATAATCCGAAACAACCTGAACATGCTTATACCTTATCGTCTGAGGCGACACATAACACGCATAATCCAACGGAGAAGCCAACGCCACCCTCGCAGAAAGCAAATGCTCAATATACCGAGTTTCCTCAGGAGTAGCATAATCGAGAAGCTCTAAAAGCTCCTCATAATCTAAATCATCTTCTCTTAGCACGTTTCATGTTTTTGCGAGCTTTAGAAGCTTGCGCTTTACCCTTCTTCGTATACGGATACTTCTTACCAGCAACCTTAGGCACTACCGCCTACCTCTTCTCCTAGGACCAGTTCCCCTAGAGGAAGGTCTTGTTGCAGCTCTTCTACCAGAACGCTTAGGACCAGAACCCCGACTCTTCGAAGCTTGATACGTTTTCTCCTTAGCGATCTCCGCCCTAGTCAAACCATCATAAGCAATATCAACACCCTTACCACTACTTGTCTTCCATCTAGGCATACTAAACTCCTGTCACAAATACTTTAACAGTCGGCGTACCAGAAGCAGCAATCGCATACAACTCTTCACCTGGCTGAGTCAACGTAAAAGGCCCCAATGTCGCACCAGCAGCCAAAGTCAAACCCTTAGAATCATCAGCAACATCAGCGCCACCAACAGTCATCTCAATAGAACCATCTTTATTCTCAACCCAAACAAGATTAGGATGATCAATAGAAGCAGCCTGGGTAGCAGTCCAAACAACCTCACGCGCTGTACTTAGCGCATTATCTTCACCGTGAACGGCCATAATTCTCCTTAACTAGAATACACCCTTAAGTTTACTCAAAGATTCCTTACGATCAAGCTCTTCCAAAATATCTTCCAAAGAACGAGCCTCAGACTCCTCCAAATAATCCGCAGCCCTACGCAACACATCGGGGCGATCCAAAGAATGCCCCAACACCGAATTGCAATGCAAACACAACAAACCCCTAATCAAATACCTATCCCCATGCAAATGATCCACATGAATCTTAGAAGAAGACATAAACTTAAAATCCGCCTCACAAATCATACACTTAGAACCCTGAGCAGCCATCAAACGAGTCTTATGCTTCGCAATATGATACTGCCGACGCTTATAAACCTTCCAACAAGGATCACAATACGTCTGATTATCCTTATACTCAGACACCCACTCCTGACAATAACGACAAAACTTCAATTTTTTATCATGAAAATCAGCAGTAGCCACCCCTAGAACATACTTCAGGACAACAAAAAAAGCAACCAAACACCACAATGCGTCTTTCCTCTGAGGTGGGGCTAGAGTCCTGTTGGGGGTCAGCGTCCTTACGTCACTAGCCTTCCACCTCAGGGGGGGCTATTTCCTACTATCCACTAAGGGCCTGCACAAGTTTATCACACATTCAATCACAATCAGGGAGGAAGTGACTCCCCCCGCGGCGCAACTGGTCACTCCCTCCCTGATTGCTCACCCATGAATGTGTGATCTCCATTGGCATGCCCTAAGAGGATAGTGGAAATACCACATCCCCCCAAGGTTGAAAGCTATGCCGACTGACGCTAACGAGCTAAAGCTCCGAAGTGACAAAGCCTGCCTCCGGCGGGCCTACCGGCGGTTGCTTAGCCAGCAGGGCATTATTGGTAACCATGTTACCGGAGAGGATAGTTATGAGTGAATTGGCTTCGAAGTCAACTCGTAAGAAATCAACTAGCAAGAAAGGAGGAAAGATGAAACGTATTAGTATGAAAGGCGTACGTCGTATGACCGATACAGTATACATTGCCCCTAGTGGTTCTGTATCTATGGGTACATATGACGCTCACCGTCGTTTTCTTGTTGCATTCACATTGGACAGGTTAACAGTTAGTGTTGTCCGTCTTGACGATGGCAAGTACATGGTTAAAGGCAATTTACCGGAGTGCTATCCAGCATCTTCTGTGTTCGACACTGTCCGTGACTGTGTTGACGCTATCACATCCATGACTAACGACATACTGTGGTCTGACGATGACGCTGGTCGTCCTGTATTCCGTCAAGATATCTGTACTGTGTGCGCTCAACCTTATTGGGATTGCGACGCTGTACTTCACAGCCTTGACGTATAAGTAACAGCAACTACCTAAGGAGGTAAGCCTTGCGAAAGGAATGCCCACGCCAGACCAGCTTGTTTGATCTGGCAGACATACCTGAGGTTCCGTGGTACAAGATGACGGAACAAGAAATTGCGCTGGCGAAGTACTGGATACCTCGTATTCGCGCTCAACTGAATGAAAGGAGAATAATGACTGATCCATGCTGTAATGAAGCTAACTGTAGTGAAGCTAAAGAGTGGACTGAAATCCGAAGCCGTTGGGCTAAAGATGATGGACTGACTCTTGACGAATGGACTAACCGTTACGGTCACATGTTCGCACATATACATTATACATACAACACCGTAAACTAATTCACCCTTGGTGAAAACCTGGTTTATCAGTATGTGGGAAGCCA
>Ga0098040_1000112_pt1 | contig 38644 bp, 22 predicted proteins | sample 7_EtaG_FD_75065 | JGI IMG/M metagenome (GOLD analysis project Ga0098040, IMG submission 75065) | Marine viral communities from the Subarctic Pacific Ocean - 7_ETSP_OMZ_AT15161 metaG | ecosystem: Environmental > Aquatic > Marine > Oceanic | place: Pacific Ocean | collected 2015-01-08
AAGCGTTCCTCTTGCCGCTTACGATGAGGGCGGGGTTACTGGCGTAACCAGGGCCGAGCCGACTGGTGAAGAGCTTACAACCGACTCATTGCAAGAGTATATTGCATACCTCAGGGGTAAAGAGCCTACAGCAGAGTTAGCGTTCGACCCAAGCGTTTCAGAAATGCTGGCTCAAACCACCTTGGACACTCTTGGGCATCCAGTAGTTGCGGGTGGAATTACTGCTGCATCTTTTATTCCGGTCGTAAGGGGCGGGGCTTTGGCTACGAGGGGCCTTGCAACTACAACGTTGGCTGGCGCAAGAGGCGCTGCTGCAAGGGGTGGTGCTCGCGCTGGCGCTGGAAGAGTTGCCACAGGATCAGCGCCTGGAAGCGCGGGGGTAACCGGTGGTCGATTGGTTACAGGGGCGCCGCCTGTTCGCACAACCCCGTTGACGGCTGGGACAGGAGGGGTTGTTAGACCAGTACCCAACCCCAATGCGCCAGCAATACGGGTGCCCCCACCTCGGAGATCTCCACCTGATGCCGTTAACTCTTATGGCCGAATGAGTGACGCGCAACGCGCTGCGGTTAGGTCTGATCTAAGAACCACCAATCCTGACATGTCCAGAATGTCGAATAGTCAGATTGATGACTTGATTACACAGTTGAGAAGCGTGCGAAGCACAACAACGCAAATGGGAGCTGGAACAGCCAGGGTGGAGAACCCGCCCTCTTTGGCGTCAAGAATCATTCAATCAATAGATAGACACACAAGACCGTCAGCAATTGAGGCTTTTCGTCAAACTTCCTCGCTTTATGACACTTTGCCAATAACTCGCGGTTCTAGAGAACGAACTGATGAAATGTTTCAGCGTGTGCGTGGTGAGCGTTTGGCAGAAGAAGCCCATGATCAAAGAATCGAAGATTATTGGCAAACACGCAGAGAGGCTACCGATGAGGAGGCAAGGGCTACGTTCCGAGATTACGGACAAGCGACGGTTGTGATGGAGGCCGGTTTGCGAAGAATTGAACGCAAGCGAGAGAAAGGCGAACCATTAACGGCGGTTGAGGAGGCAACTCTTAGAGACCCCGGAGCGGTTCTTTATCTTTACCGTGAATATGGAGACTTGAATAGTCAGCTTGTTCAAGACAACATTGCGTGGATTAACGCTGGTGGACAAGAGGGACAGAGAGAGCGGGAGCGTTTGGCAGAAGAGGAAAGCCGTTCAACTTACGAAGAGCTTGAAAGGCAGGTATTAGACTCGCACGTAGAGTTTGGGCAATAGACTGGAGAATCTTGATGCATGGTAAGGACATGAAAAAACATAGCGAACTTATGGAAATCGTTCAGCAGTTGCGAAAAGCATCAGAAATGCACGCGAATCAAGCAGATCGAATTGAACAAATTTGTAGAGACATGATGGGTGGCACGCAAAACATGAAGGGCGACCAGCAGACGGAAGCAATTATGATTGCAATCGGCACTGAATCTCCGATGTCTAAGGCTGGAGAAGAGGTGGTGATGGTTATGGAACCAGGGATGGCGGCAGCGCGTTCTGGTGGAATGTACGGGTATTAGGAGGCGGTCATGGCAAAGGGAGTCTTTGAGGCTTGGGAGCTTGCCGACATAAACCGTATGCTTAAAGCAGAAAAAGAAAAGCGTGAGCAGAGAGAAGAAGAAATGGCAGACCCAGAGTCTCGGCTTCTTCAAGAAGCTCTATTGCTTGATCCTCCATCGCCTAAGCAGGCACAAATGCTCGATAGTCTTCTGGAGTAAACATGGACCACTTGACGATGGCCCTTACTGGTCAGTTCATTGCAGACAAACGCATGGAGCAGTTTAGAAAGCTTGCGCGTGATCAATACGATTGCGGAAGTAAGATGGTTTCAAAGTGGTGCAAGGCGTCCCGCAAGGCGATGAAGCGAGAAGTTTCTATCTCTGAATGGAAGAGTTGGGAGCGTCTTGATGGTTTTATGGATTGGTGGAACGAAGAGTTTCCAGAGTTTGGTGGTGTCACCATTGCAGATCTTCGGTGTGCTGAACATGAGTTCTGGAGCGGCATTGTTGAGGCAATGTCTGAGCGTGAGGCTTGGGCTTTTGGCGTATTTGCTAAAGCAGCGGCAGCACAGAAGGCAGCAGAGCAACACAACAACGGAGAGCTTGAAGATTGGTTAAACCAGCCTCAGGGTAAGGGGTGGTTCGCAGAGGCTGCTGAAGCAAAGTGAGCTACAAGCAGGCGATACGCGACATTGTGCGCGACCGAAGAGAGTTTATTTGCAGGCTCAAAATAGCTAACGAGAAGGGTCAGGTTCAAAACTTTGACACGCCTCACCCGGAGCAGTTGTCTCTTCTCTACGCCCTTGAAGATCCAAACATCAAAACGGTTGTGGTTGACAAGCCGCGTCAGATTGGCGGCACAACCTTGAACTGTGCGGACACTTTCTACAGCACCTTTGTGGCGAGAGACCCTGTCAGGACATTGATTACCGCTCATGAGAATGATGCAACGGATTCAATATTTAGCCGGATTCGTTTCTTTCATGAAACTTTGCCCGCACAGCTACAACGAGAGCTTGGCCGATCAAACCGCAAAGAGCACGTCTACAAGGATACTGGAGCCGGCATCCGGTGCATGACGGCTGGCGGTAGGGGGCAGGGCCGTTCTTGGACGTACCAGAGGCTTGTAGCGGAAGAGCTTGCTTTCTGGCCAAACGCGAGGGATGTTTGGGCGTCGTTAACTTCAACCATGCACGACGGTCCTCACAACAAAACGGTCATTATTAGCACTGCAAATGGTCCCGGTGATTTGTTTCATGAAAAGGTTTTGGCCGCACAAAGGGCCGAAATGCAGGGAGATTTTTCGACTAAGTTTTTGTTTTTTCGGTGGGCAGACCACAACAAATACCGCTTGAGCCCCCCTGATGACTGGGAGCCTACGCAGGAAGAGTATGAGCTTGCAGGGCTTCACATGCTCGACTGGCAGCAGATGTATTGGCGACACCAAAAGATTCACGGCGTCAACGGCATTGGTGAGCTTCGGTTCAGAAGGGAGTACCCGTTAACAATTGAAGACGGGTTTATTCTGCTTACCGGTTCTTGGTTTTCGGTCGATTACTTGAACGCTACTTTGGCGGTTATTGGCGACAAGAAAGAGGGAGAGCTACGGATCTACCATCCTCCAGAAAAGGGCATGACGTATGCTATTGGAGCAGACCCAAGTTGGTGCAACGGTGGTGATTACGCGGTAGCCCAGGTTCTTGACCGGACGGGTCGGCAGTGTGCCGTTTTAAGCATGAACATGGGTGGAGAAAACTTGTTTGCCGAGAGGCTTGCCGAGCTTTCTCTTGCTTACAACCGTGGTCGAGTTCTGTGCGAATCCAACCCTGGTGGTGCAGGGAGAAATGTTATTCGCATTTTGACAAAAGAGCGTGTGCCGCTATGGAAGAGAAAAGTGGGCAAAAGCTTGAAGGACTGGACCACTACGCACGGAAACAAAGAAGAGGCGTATGGCCATATGCGCCAAGTTGTAAATGGAGACAACCTTCAATTAAATGACCATGCAACGATTCAAGAGTTGCTTCATATTCGTGAAGAAAACGGCAGCATTGAGGGGCAGGACGGCTACCATGATGACCATGCTATGGCTCTGGTATTAGCAGAATGGAATCGACGGACTATACCTTCGTCTGTTACAAGGCCACATGGTCGCCGCAAGCGGTACAATAAGCCGCGCCATCCGATGACGGCGGTACGGAGCTTGATGTAGTGAATTACGAATCGCTAAAAAATCGGGAGTTTAAGGACGACAACCTGTCTCCCAACGCCATCTTGAATCATGTTGGTATGCATGACAAGGAAATGCGGGACAAGCAGCCCCGGATGGCTTTGGCGAAGGCGTCGTACATTACCCGGTTTTGGGAATGGGTAGAGGGCGGGCGAGCAGAGCAAACGGATGCTCCGTTTCGGCTTGGGCGTTTGGACAGGATTCAGGTCAATCGAATTAAGCCGGCTATTTCCGGCTATCTGAACTCTCTTTATCCGCGAAGGATGAAAGCGATTTATGGTCCAGACCCAGCCGGCACTGGAGATCCAGAGCTTGCAGAACTGGTGATGAACCGTTGGTTCAGCAGCAACAATGTGCGAGACCGTATTTTGCTTTCGTCTCGTCAAGCCCTTCTGTATCCAGGGGCTGGGGCAAAGGTTGGGTATGATGCTGGAACCTCGTCTGCCATCGACCGTTGTTGGGTTCGGGCGTTTCCTTACTGGGAGCTTGTGCTGGATCGAGAGGCTCACGACTGGGATGATGCTCGATTTATTGGCCATGTGTATTACCGGCCCAAGCATGAGGTTGAAGACGAGTATGGCTTGCCTGAGCTTACTGGTGTATCCCGTGTGGACTATTTGGATTCTACGGCTCTTGGCGGGCATGACGACAAGAAGTCTAAGACGAACCGTCAAAACGTAGCGGACGAAGACAAGACGCATTTTGTGCGCGTCATTGAGGTTTGCAATCTTGTTGATGAGGTTGAAGACGAGTCTGACCCAAGTATTAGATACAAGGGTCGTCTTGAGATTTACGTCCTTGACCAGGGAACGATGTCTACTAAGCCCGTCTATATGGGCCCGATGCCGTTTTCGAATCCTGACGGGACTCCGCTACCCCATATTGCTCCTTTAATCTTTGAGCATGAGCCAGAGTATCCGTATCGTGGGTTGGCATATGTCGAGCAGTTGCTTCCACAGCAGATGGAGTTGAACAGCTACCGTTCGTATATGTCGCAGGCTTCAAGGAAAGACTCGCGCCAGTACGTGACCAAGAAGGGAGTTCTTGATTCTGAAACAAAGACCATGTTGATGGATGGGGAAGAGGGTCTTGTTGTAGAGGTTGACGAAGAATATCAAGGTGGTTTGACAGATGTGATCGTCCCAATCAGCCACGGCGCAATCTCAAGCAACATTCGCAACTACATGGAGATTGTTGAACGAGATCTTGAGCGGAACATGACGCTGTCCCCAGCCGCGCTTGGCGTTGTGACTAAGGCTACAGCCGAAGAAGTCAGGGCTGTTGAGGCTCACACCGAGAGCGAATATGGGCGACACGCTGAAGCGCGAGACAGGTGGCTTGAACAGCTTTTGAAGATTGCCATTAGGGCCATCTGTGCAGCTATGCAAGACCGTGGAGACAGTGAGGGCGCTTATGAGCACACGGAGGACGAGGCTGCTTCTGCTGTAGACGCAGATATCCCGCAAGGAGATATTCAGGAGCCATCCGAAGAGGAGGCAAAGCAGGCTGTAGAGGACGCTCAAGAAGACCTTGGTATTGACGAGGAAGACCAAGACCAAATGGTCGAGGCTGAAAAGGTTAGCGAAGGAACCGCTGACGCAGATGTAAGGGCAGAGCCGTTTCCGTACACTGCGACCCCAATCGAGCCAGAACAAGTGCTGCACCTGTTTGATGCTAATGGAGAGCTTCGCGAAATTACGGTTGCAGATTTGGACAGCGAATTCACCGTTGGCTTTACCGAAACTGGCCGGTCTCCGATGCAAGACCAAGAGATTAAAAGTAATCTTGTTTCGCTGATGGAACCGTACTTCATGCTTCTTGAAATGTCGGGCAAAGGCGGGGTTGCTGGCGCTGCGGCCAAAGCGTACCTTGAGGCCATGCATGACCGCTTTGAGCTTCCCCCAAGCTTGAGCATCGAGGCCGTTGAGTTTGCAGCGCGGTCGGAACCCCGGCCAGAAGCACAGCAGCCACCAGAAGGGGCCCCGCCGCCTGAGGGTGCTCCACCCCCAGAAGGAGCGCCGGCAGGAGGAGGGGTTAGCCCCGAGACGCAGCAGGAGGTAATGCAAGTGCTGCAACAGGCCGCACAGTTGCCGCCAGACCAGGGGCTTCAAGTTTTGGCCGAGTTGTTTAAGAGCGACCCAGATCTTAGCGAGATTATTCAAGAGGCAATGAATATGCCGCCTGAGGCCCAGGCTCAGATTGTACAAAAGATTATTGAGCAGTTTATGGGAGCGGCACAGTAATGCCCCTGTATCAATTCAATTGTAAGTCTTGCGATGGTGACTCGGATTGGTTTGGCAGCTACAATCGCCGCCCAAATACTATTGATTGCAGTCAGTGTGGTCAGCCGGCTCTGTACAAAATTGCCGTAAGCATGTACCAATCAAACGAAGCCGCTGCCCTGATTGAGTCGCAAAAGTTTAAGACCAATGAAGAGAATTGGTCCGGGGTGGCTTGGCACTCTTTTCTCTGCGAAGATTGTGGGGACGAAGACCTACAAACTGTAGACTTCAAAAACGGTGAAGACCTTTCGCCCCGCGAATGCGCCAAATGCACAGGCAAAACCCATGTGCAAATTGAAGCCAGAATCGATCGTTTTTCGGAGCGTTTTCCATACTTCGACAAAGGCCTTGGGTGTTGGCTAAAGTCAAAGGCACACCGCCGCCAAATCTGTAAAGAGCGCGGCCTTGTCCCTGTCGGTGGTGATTATGACTTTGACAAGCAAGCAAGCAAGCAAGCGGCTACGGATGAAAAGAATCAGAAGAGTTGGGAAGCTCTGAATGATAAGTATGAAAATGCACCCGCTTTCAAGAAATACAGAATTGCCCGTGATAAGGGTATGATTGACGCCTAATCAGGAGAATTAAAATGCCTGTTGATCCCGTTACCGGAGAACGACTTCCTTACGCTGGCGAGCCCGGTGCTCCTGCTGGAGCCCCGCCTATGCCCCCAGGCGGTCCCGCCCCCGCTGGAGGCCCACCCATGCCTCCAGGCAATCAGCCGGGAATGCCTGGGCCTGAGGCAGATCAAGCCATGCGGTCTATTGAAGAAGAGCAGGCTGCTCGTATGCAAGCTGTTGCAGCTTCTGCCCCTCAACCCTCTGAAGCATATGATGTCAAGTTGATTGACAAGTTAGTCGAAGAGTTGAACGCCCTGGCAAACAAGGCGCTTGGCGAGGGCTCTGTGCCAGAAATCAGATTCGACGCAGAAGGCGAGTCTAAGTGGGCGCAACCATTGCCTGGAAATGTATTTGTTCCGCTTGTCGCGGTTAACGAAATGGCCACCCAAATGGGTTTTGAAAAGTACACTTTCGATCCTACAGAGTTGGATTCCAATGCAGGTTTACGAAAGGCTTCTGCCCAAGTGCGCCAAATGCACACGGATAAAGATTTTATGGAGGCAGTTACCAAGCCCCCAGAAGCAGCAGAAGAAATGCCAGAAGAGGGCGCGGAGCCGCTTCCTCCCGGTGAGTTTTCTGATGAAGACCGGGAGTTGATGGACGCAATGCCTGAAGAAGATTTGATGACAGCATAAAATGCTGATAGCGTTGACGTTGACTTTGGTGTAGGGAGGCATCATGGATCAAGAGAATAAAGTGGAAGAAACTGAAAACATCGCAGAACAGCCAGACGCGGTAGCCGCTGAGCAGACTGTTGCCCAGGAGCCAGAACGGGCCCCTGTGGAGGAACAGTCTGTTGCTGCGCCGCAACGGGATGGAGACATTCCGAGAGAGCGGACTGTTGCTGAAAGCCCCAAGCCAACTCGGCAACCAAGCGGTCAGGGCTCTCGGTTTGACAGATTGGCAGATGCGCTTGGCAACCTTCCAGATGATCCAAGCGATCGTCTTCTTGATGGTATTGATGAGAGGACGATTGAAAAACTTCCTGTAGAAGCAAAAGTAATGATGCGCCACATGTTGGCCGATCGCTTGCGGGAAATGGAAAGAAATAAAAAGGCACAGGAAGCTGCGGCACAGTCATACAAGGACAAGGAACAAAAGCTGCATGAAGAAGCTCGCAGAGTAATTGAAAGCCGTGCCAAAATGGCTGAAGTTTTTCGAAACAAAGAGCTTCAAGATCTTCTGAAGAAAAAAGATGTTCAGGAAAAAGACCTTCCAGACCCCTTTACCCCAGAGGGCATTCAGGCCCGCATTGATCGTGCTACGGCACAAGGCCTACAGCGTTTTATTGAGCCGATTACACAGTCTGCAAAACAGGCTCAAGCAGAGGCAAAATACAACGACTTTGTAGCCAGCCATCCAAACATGATGGACAAAAATTTCAAGGGTCAGGTGGTTTCGCTCATTCGCCAAAGAAAGGAAGCTGGCGTTTCGATGGCCCTAAAAGATGCTCACGATTTGATCGAGCATCAAAACATGGTAAGAGAAGCTCAAGCAAAGCGTCAGAAAGAAAGAGTGAGGCGTGCAGAATCTGCTCGCAAAATTAGTCGAACCAGCGTATCCTCTGACCCAGATAATGGATCAGTCATCCCCGATTGGGTTGCCAAGAAGGGATACAAAGGTCGTCGCGGAGCGGCGGCAACCTATTTATTCCTAAGAGACAACCCCAAAATACATGCCCAAGTGAAAAAATCACAAGGGCGAACCTAACTTCCCTCCTGAGGAGACCTGAGTAATGGCTACCTTTTCCCTATCTGTTGATAATGAACTACTGTCTACGACAGCCATTATGGCTGCGGAAGAGGCAAAGGACGCACTCCACGTCAATACCCCGTTTCTTGAAGGTCAGGAGCGCGTTCACAGCGCTGGCTTCCCCAACAAGTCTGGCGGAGTAAAGTGGATCCAGGGCATCGGAACTGGAGAGCACTCTCAGAACACCCGTATGCGGACTGGTTACGAAGCCATTGATCTGTCGGTGACCGGTGTTGCAACCCCCGTGGTTGTCACTCCCGCCAAGGTGGTTCGACCCGTCCTCATCTCTGGAGAAGAGGAAGAGCTTAACGGTGGCGAGGAGCAGATCATTGACATCGTCTCCATGCGTACCAAGCAGACCATGGGCGCCCTCAAGCGTGACTTCGTCAAGCAGATCATCCAGGGAAGCGTCACCGGTTTTGAAGACTGGGGAACGCTGAATGGTGTCGATAACTCTGACGGACTCCTTGAGGAGGACGCTCGCGGATCTCAGGGCAACACCTACGGTGGGTTTAGCAAGAGCACTCACTCCGGTGTCGCTGGTGCTCAGAACGTTCGCTACGACATTGGTGGGTCATTCAACAGCGCTGGACTTACCGGCCTTAACCGAGTCCTCATCGAGACTGAGAAGTTTGCCGATGACGACCTGCTTAAGAGCCGAGTGGTTCTCGCTTCCCAGTCGGCCATGGAGAACCTTAAGCGTTCCCTTCAGGCCAACGAGCGCTACACCAACTCCGACACGATCGACGGAACCAACCTGAAGCTTCACGTTGGCGGAGTTCCCGTGGCTGTTGAGCACTTTATGCCCAACGCTGGAACCACCACTACTGCTGACCCCATCAGCTTTTACGTCATCGACTTTAGCAACATCTACGTTTGCTGGAGCAAGGGTATCCAAGACGGATACTTCGGAATGTCTGAGTTCAAGGAAGTCGGTGGTGATTACGATGTCCGTCGCGCATTGATCACGGTTCGCGGGCAGCTTTGGGTTCGCAAGTGGAGCACCTCTGCTCTTCTTATTGACGGCGAAACCTTCTAATCACACTGCTTTTAATCATTCTTAATATACGAGGTTCACTATGAGTGGAATCCCCTACAAGTTGGACGGACTGGACGGCGATAATGAAGTTCGCGCCAAGTTCACTTCCTTTTACGCATCTGAGGCTTTGGTCAAAGGCGATGCAGTTGCAATCGACACCGCCACATCTACCAACGGCCTTGGCAATCACGTTCTCAAGGCAGACACTGGAGACGTTGGAAACGTAGTTGTTCTGGGAGTTGCAGCAGAAGCAATCGCAAGTGGAGACGTTGGCCAAATTCAGGTTGGTGGTGTATGCACTTTCGCCAAACTGCTTGACACAAACGATGTTCTCGGAAACACGGTTGCAGCAAGCGGTACGGCGGGATCATTGACCCTGGCTGAAGACCAAGACGATAGCGGCGGAAACGCTGTTTATCTGGTGCCGTGCGGTATTATTTTGGCGGAAGGAACGGCTAACACTGCGGATTCCACAGTGTATCTGTTCAACACCCATAATATCTAAGCCCAACTTCCCTACTTCCTCCGTGGTAGGGTTGCGGGGTAACACCCGTCTATGGCCGAGGTGTGCCTCCCTGCACCTCGGCCATTCTTTTAGGAGCAAACTATGCCCAGCCTGAAGGAATTGATACAGCGGGTACATGATCAACTGGACTTCAACCCAGATCTTCAACAGTACAAAGATTCAATCGTTCGCCGTATCAATCACCATTACTTGGAGATTTGCGACAACGACCATTGGCTGTTCTTGCAGAAGACTGCCGATATATCCTTGAAGAAAAAGGTTGAGGGAACCTCTTCTGCCACCATCAGCATTTCTGGAACAGAGCCCCGGCTTGTAACAGGCAGTGGAACCTCGTTCAATTCTGCAATGGAGGGCCAGACCTTTGTTGGCCCCGATGGGCTCGATCTTACGATTGGGGCCGTTGCAAGCACTACGGAGCTTTACCTTACCGACAAGTATGCGGGAGGTGTTGTTTCGGGTTCATCGAGTTGGTCTGTTCGGTTTGACCGGTACGCTATGCCCAATGACTGCATCGAGGCTCTTGGGTTTGTAGATCGAGCAGACGACCGGGGAAGGCTTCGGTTTATTGACCGGCGCAGGGAGGAAATGGAATTCCTCGACAAAGACGATACCGGTGAGCCGTTTGTGGTTGTTGAGGATGATCACCTAAGCATGAGGCCACCGTTTGAGGCTCCAACGCTTGGTGGGGGTTTGGATGTGACGGTTCTTGGCCTGCCCGGTGGTGAAGAGTTCGAATACTTCTATACCTTTGTGTATGAAGGAAGAGAGAGCCCTCCGTCTCCAGTGGCTTCAATTAAGCTGTCTTCATCCGACAACTTTGTTGCCATAGCAAACCTTGAAAGCACGCACTACATTCATTCCGGTTCTGGAAGAGACAGCAAAAAGCTAAAGAGAATTTACCGACGAAGCAAGACTAACGAGGGTCGGTTTTTCAAGATTGAAGATGTAGAATCCACCACAGTTGCAACATCCGATAAGAATGAAGCCCCCACCTACGCTCAAGATATAGATCACTTGACGTTTTCGATTGAGCACGGCCCTCGTCAAATGGTTCGATTCTGGTACACATCAGGCCAAGATCGAAACATTCAAATGCGATACCACTATCGGCCACCAAGGCTGCAAGCTGACTCCGATCATCCCCGATGGCCTGTTCAATACCACCATCTTCTTGTATACATGGCTCTTTATGATGTCATGCTCCAGCACGGCGCAGGAACCCAGGCGCAGTTGTTTGAACGAAGGGGCCAAGATCTTCTCAAGAAGATGAGAAATAGATACTTGTCACGAACTGACCGTAAGTTCGTAAGGAGAGCGTTCGACAACCGGAGAGCAGCATACAGGTTCAGCCCGCCGGTTAAGACATGAGCACAATCCCCGTATCGAGACTAAAGGTTCATCCTTTACGGGGAATGGACCAGCGCTGGAGGGCTGCGCCTAATTCTGCTCAAGAAATCCAAGACATGACCTGGGTTGAGCAGGATGGCTGGACTGATGGGCCTGGGTATCGAACTTTAGTCAAAAGCTACTACAGCGTGGGCTCTGGACAAGAGCTTGGAACAGAAAACTTGACGAACGCTTTTGATGACGAGTCGAAGATCATAAGTCTTCATTGGTTTTCTCAGCACACCGGAGCGGTCCAGTGGATGATATGGGAGACCTCTGATGGTGAGCTTAAAGCGTTTAATGGCTCTAAGGCACCTGAGGGAGTTTACAACTACCTTAGAGACAGGGACGGCGCTCAGTTTAATGGGACCGACAGAACGAGAACGTACAACAGCACACCAACTGTTCGAACCCAGTCCTTTACATATGGCGGCAGGATTTATCTGCTCAACGGAAAAGATGAGCCCGTTGTTTTTGACGGGAGAAAAGCGGACCCGTGCGGCTTTGGAACGCAGGCAGGGCAGGCTTCACCGGACGTTTTGGATAAGACTGAAGGCTCTGACGCGATTACTGTTTCAGATGACCGAATAGGTGTCGGATACAAAGAGGCAGACAACACTCAAGGGTATAGGTACAAGGTCACTTTTGTGAACGAAAGAGGCCAAGAAAGTGAAGCTTCATTCAGAAGCGAGTCTATTACATTCACAAATACCGACTCATCAAACAAGGTGCCCGCAGTTCGCATTCCGATTGGGCCCAGCAACTGTGTGGCAAGACGTATCTACAGAACCTTGAATATGTATATCTCAGGAGAGTTGGTAACCGGGTACGGAAGCGACACAAGAACAAGCGCTGACGAGTATTATTTCCATTCAGAGATTCAAGACAATGTCTCTCAAGTAATCACTGACATTATCCCAGACGCTTTGCTTGGAACCGTATTAGATGAAACGCAGTTAGGATCATGGCCCTTCAACGCGACTCTTGGCGCGGTGTTTAAGAACACAGTGTTCTTAGCTGGCATGATGACAAATGAAGTTCGGTTTTCAAAACCGATGCATCCAGAAGTGTTTCCATCTGGGAACTTGTTTCAAATAGGTGATTCCGTTCAGGGACCAATCACCGCGATGTACCCAACCAAAAATGCTTTGGTTGTCTTCAAGCAGTTGGGCATCTACCTTATTAAAGGCGACCCCTCAAACGGCTTTTATGCTCAAACCCTGACCCTTGACGCCGGGTGTTCGGCTCCAGACTCTATCAAAGAGCTTCCAGGGCTTGGGCTTGCATTCTTGTCGGAGTCAGGGCTTTTCCTTCTTGAGGGAGCCCTAACGAACACGGGTAATCCCACATCAGTAGTCAAGCTGTCGTCGTACTTGCCGGATTTGTTTGATCGAATCAACAAGTCTGCGCTGGTCAACGCATCTGCTGCGGTAGACAGGAAAAGTGGAGAATACATCTTAGCTCTTCCCACCCGAAGCTCTCCAGACCCATCAATGGTGCTGAAGTATCACTACAACATTGGTGAGTGGAGCACATCTGAAAACTGGCCTATTAACTGCATGATTGCCACTGGAGATCATCGCGGGTATGTCATTTTTGGTTCGCATGATGACACGACTCTTCCTGGGCTCTTTGTGATATCAAAAGGCTGGCCAGACAAAGGCGGCGTGTACAATGTTGAACCGTCATACACCAGCACCCACATAGACTTTGGACACGTCTACTCTTCGGTTCACCCGTTGAGATTTTTGGTGTACGCCATCGGGTATGGAAACAATGACATCAAGTGCAATTTCAAAGTTAATCGGCAACTTGATTCGATCTACGCAATAGACAAGTCGCACGACCAACGGTACTCGTTGGACAACCTTCCGATGTATGGCGAGACAAAGTTTGGCGAGTTTATCAACGGGGAGGAAGCAAGGTTCTCGGAGCACAGGCCTGTTGTCGTCCGGTTTGACGTATCCGCATCGCACAAAGGGCCGGTTCATGAACTGCAAGTTACTTACAGCGCCGAAAAGCGTAGGATTGCTTTATTAAGCTATGAAGTAGACTTAAAGTCAGGCACGCAAACGGCACCGTCACCGATGACGTTGAATTATGGTGGAACAGGGTCAAAGAGATAGCCATGGCGTTCAAGTACAGACAAGCGTTTTTTGAAAACGGAGACATTATTGACGCACGCGATTGGAATCGAAATGTCGCAGAATTTGCCGATGAGTTGAACGGATATTTAGACCGCGACAACCTTCCTCCGGTCGCATTTACACATGAGCACATTAAAACAAAAGCGTTCAACGAGTTCTATTCAAGCATTGCCAACACGACCGCTGAGCACAGAACAATCAACGGCAACATTACAACGTGGCAATCGGAGTCTGACGCAGGGCTTGGGTTTGGAGCTTTGACGTTTGCATCAGATACGGACGCATTAGCTGTTGTAGAGTGGTCTGGGTCGTGGAACTGGGCCCCTACACATGTGGATTATCAGTGGAGAGGAGTCTCTGGATACGCCAAAAATACTCTTGAATACTATGTGAAGTACAGGCTTATAGTAGATGGCATGGTTGTAACAACTGTGCCCAATTCTGTCTGGACCAGAGCGTTTGATTCTGGATATATGTGCGCCGCAATACCGCTTCCTGCTGGGAATCACAAGGTAGACATTGAAGTCCGCATACGAAGCAAGGACGGTGGGCCTGCTTATCAAGACATTGTCCTTATGGAACGTGAACTGATTTGTTGGCTTAGGAAGAGATAATGCCGAAGATTACATTGACAGAGGTAAAAAAAGGAGACCCTCTCAAGGTTGATAAATTGAATTCGTCTATGGACTCAATTCGAACCGCTGCGGCTGCAATTGATGCCGACAATGTCAGGATAGAAGGGGTCGATCGCAGGAACTTTAAAGCAACCAGCACGGCAGTGAATGATGTCGCTTCATTTGTAAACGTCTCGTCTGGGGTCACAAACTTAAATGTTCAACAAGATTTTGTATACAACTCAAGCGCAATGCATGGACACACGACAGAGCAATTCAAGCACCACACGCTTGCAAATGGAATTATTGGCCCATTTAGCTGGGACGCATCTGACGTTGCAATAAAGTTAAACCTAAGCCTCGCCTACACCGTGCCAGGAATGCATGACGCTCACGCGACAGAGCCAAAATGCAGCGTTCGCCCCGTATCATCAAGGCCGTATTTTGTTTTCGACATAAGAAGAAGGGACGGGTCAAGCGGAAGTTGGAATACGGTCTCCGGAACAGAGAGAAAAATTGCCTTCAACCATGTGGCCCCTAATTTTGCTGACAGAGTTCCACACAAGGGAAGCTTGTCGATTGTTCATCTTGTTGATTTGGCACCACCGTCATCAGGTGTATATTTTTCTCCATTCGTAACCATCTGGTATCAACGTCTTTCAAGACCGATCACGATCACGGGTTACAATTTCTTTGGTCAGAGGATTCGTCGTTAATGCCTATTTCACTGACCGACTTCAACAATGGCGACACTGTAGGCGCTTCTGATGTTGAGCAAAGAATACGATCAATGGAAAATTTCCTTAACGGCGGCACAAGCCAAGGAGATTTTGGTACATCGTGGATACATACAGACTTAATCGTCCGACCAGAGTTTTACGGATCTCCAGCGCCACGAGCGCAAATGGTGAGCGCGGACAGCCACTACAGACACACCATGGGAAGCATAGAAAACGCTGTCATCTTCTATGAAGATCTTTCAGACAAGTATCTTCCGGTCCCTGGGCTTGGCGTCAGCTTCCACCTTCCAGAGGCGGCAAACATTTATGTAATGTGCTGTTTTCGGACGTTTGAGGTTGGCGCGTTTGGAAAAAATAGATCTCCTACAACGGAGTTAGAAGAAAAATTAGCTGCTTATTTTCGGCTGTTCGTTAACGATAGCGGCATCGGGAGCACAGAAAGAACGGTTTACGCGAACACTGATGGCACCGGATCTTCATCAGCAAACGCCGGCACAAATGACTTGGCAAGAAAAAACCACTCAATGCTGTACCACCACACGTCTACGCTTTCAGCAGGAACTCACAACGTCTGCGTAAAGATGAAGATAAACGGAGATACGAATAGTACAAGAAAGTTTGGTAGGATATTTGTGACCCGTCGCAACATCATCGTTCATGCTCAGTATTTGTAGGGAATCATGGCAATTACATATGGCACATCAGAGCAGCGGAAAGATCAGCGGCAAGCTGGTTTGCAGACAGGGGCACGGGCTGCTGCCAGCGGCGCTGCGATTGGAGCAACCATTGGAAGCGGAGTCCCCGTTATCGGCACGGCTATTGGCGCAGGAATCGGCGCTGCTGTAGGCCTTACTGCTGGTTTTGTTTCTGGCAGAAGCATGGAAAAGCAACGCCAAGAAGCTGAAGACGAAGCTTCGGCTGCTCAAGATGAGCTTGAAGAGGAGTCTCTACAGCTAATGGCTCGACAAGCAAAGCAAGATCAAGCTGCTGCCGACAGAGCTTCAGCACAAGGAAAGATACTTGGCGGGGCAACTGATGATATTTTGTATGAAGCGGCTTCTACCGGCGCAAACCTTGAGGGGTTTAAACGGCGCAACTTTCCGACTTATGGGTGAGTCATGACTATTGATTATGATGCATTTTACCAGGGCTTCCAACAGCAACCGTTTGGGGCCGCTGTTCCACAGTATGGGCTTGACCCGTTGGCTCAGATTACTCCAACAGGACAGATGGTTAACGCTGGAAATACACCCTACACGCTTCAGGTGGACCCTGGTCTGTATGGTGGAAACTTGACGGATCAAGCAATGCAGGGGGTTAGGCAGCAGCGGGCTCTTCAGGTTCAGCAAGACGCTATAAAGCAAGCCGCAAATCGAGCGCTTGCTACAGATCTTGGAATTTCTGCACTAATGGCAGGGGGCCAAGCTGCTGCCGCAATGATTCCAACTGGGATTCAAAGAGAGCAGGCAAGAGAGCTTGAAGAGCTTCAGCGGCAAGAGGAGGCTGGTGAAACGGCCCTGGATGCCGAAGTTTCGGCGTTGATGGATCAGGCAGCAACCGCCGGGTCAAAAATAGCTGGAGAAATGGGAATGAGGGCCGAAAGCGCTCTTGCTGCATCGGGTGATCAATCTGCCGGGGCACAGCAGCGCATAACGCAATCCGTGATGCAAACAGCCGCAGAGGGCAAGAGAGAGGCTGGGCTGGCAAAAGCAGAGGCAGAATACGGAGCCCGACAACAAAGAAGGGCTACGATTGAATCAATGAGAGCCCAAGAGTTTGAAGAACAAAAGTCTCGTCGTGCCGCAATCGGTCAAAGCCTCACTCAGGCCGCGTTGCTTTTTGGTCAGATGAGGGGTGAAAAGCCCCTTGAGGTAGAAGATGTCCAAGGTTTGGTTGAACAGGGATTTGATGCTGACCAAATTATGGAAATCGTAGAAGTTTCAAACCGCACAAGCAGGGGCCGTAATAGCTGGATTGACTCGTTGTCATTCTCTGGGCAATACGGACCATCCATTAGGGATTAACTATGGCTGTTATCCAACCGTACATGCAGCCCCGCGAATACAGCGGGCTGGACACTTTTACCAACTATTGGGCAGCGTATACGGGTGCGCGTTCTGCAAAGTGGCAGCAGCGCATGGAGCTTGTGCTTCGACAAATGGACAACAGTCAGGTCGGTGAGTTGATTAGTGATCTACGCAGCCGTCGAGACGACTTGGTGCGAGAGCAGCGAAGGCTTCGGCGCGGGCAGATTGATACTGTGGAGACGCAGGAAAGAGACATTCGCAGGCAATCAAGCGGGACAAGGACCACTAGGGCAAACATTAACTCATACGCTTCTCAAATTGGATCTTACGAGCGGTACAACGCAGACCGAAGAAGAGCTTACACCGGAGCTGTTGCGGCTGAAGACTTGAGGCTGATAGAATTAGAGCGAGAGGACCGAGACGAGTCTCAAGAGTTCCTGGGAATGATGGGTGACTCGGATTACGCGCATGGGGCTGGCCGTGATGCTTCGCGAAATCCTCATTCTGCTACTCATATATATTCTCAGTACGCACAAGCTCTTAAAGATAGGGAGACGGGAACATCTGATGCTTCTGTAAGGCGCAGACATGCTCATGCTTTGGCTCTTTACATGGCGGCGCTGGAGCAAGGCCAGCCTGAGGCAGCAGCAGCCGTTCAACGTATTCATCCTGAACTGGGAAGCGGTCAGGCAGGCGCGACAAATCTTGCAGACAGGTACGTCACCACCACAGAGCAGATGGCTGATCGCAGAGAAGCGCGGCTGGATGCTATTGCGCCGGCAGCTTACGTCGATCACAAACGGATTTACAAACAAGCACGCGCACAACATGCGATAGACCACCCAGAAGACTTCGAAGCAGCGGGCTCTACATCTGGCACGTCTGGCACGTCAACCTCTGATTTGCCTGGAGTAGCAGGCTCTTACGCTATGTACGGCGCAGAGCAGTTGCTTCTTGCTGGTGAGATTCAAGCTTTAGATGCCCAAATCATGGCCCTTACTGCTGCCAGAACTGCTGAGCAACAAGCGGGAATGAGCGCCTTGCAGGGCTTGTTGAGCATGAACTGGAATTTTGCTCCGTATGCGCTGAGTCGAGACGATAGCTCTCAAGATTTTATTGAGCAGGTTGAGGAATACGACCCGCTTAGGGTCGGAACGTACATAGAAAACCTTGGCTTTCACGGAGGTCAAAGAGGCCTGCGTCGAGCGCAAATAGCTGGAGAAGTCGATCCATATGACCCGATTACCTCTACTACCGTAGATGAGTATTCTTCGGCAAACCAGGGCGCGTTTGTCTTTGGATACATGCACGATCAAGTTCAAGGAGTCGAGCAGCTATTGAGCCAGGGATCTTCAGCAATCCCAGAAGCGTTTGCAAGAATGATGATGATTTCTTCGAATGCCGAGCGTATCACCAGTCTTTCTCTACATGCTGAATACTTTTTGTCGCGCTTTGAACCGCTTTACAGATCTATTGAGGGTTATCGAGTAAGCGAATCTGCTGGTGGCCAAGGTGGAATGGCCCATGCGCTGGGTGAAATGTATATGGCTCTTGGATATCATGAAATGATCCAAGGGGATTACCATTATCGTAGGTATGGTGATGGAAAGTATGGGCGATCTGTATCTGGGGAGCCGGGTTCATTTGTTTTTGTTGAAACTGATCTCCCAACAGCCGTTTCAGACTCTTTTAACGCTATTCCACTCCCAACAAACCCTAATACTGCGGAGTTTCATGGGTTTGAAAACGAAAGAGACGACTTGCCCGTTTCAATGGAAATTGTTCTTGAGGAATTAGCGGAAAGCAGAGAGCTTGCCAGGGCAGAAATGGGTGATGGTGATGTGCTGTTTGGGCAGTTGTTGTCGTCTGCTTTGGATGACGAAATGTCCTTACCGACAACCAATCAATCAGAAACAGATTTGTTTTTAAGAAGGATTCACGCCACTGCGGAAATGGTGGACGATCTTCCGAGAGACCTTGTTGGAGATCGATCAAATCAGCTATCTCGCAGCTTAGAGCTTCGTTCAGCGCAGGGTGACTTCAGTGGAATGCGGACAGATTTGGATAGGATGATTCTTGGTGGTCAAGACAGAAGCGTCATTGACAGACGGTTTGCCGACTACATGCAAGAGTACGGAACTATTGCGGAAGGCACAACGTCTGAGCGCCGCACAGATGATGCCGGCAATGTTTATGACGTAAGGACGCCAGTTACAGTTACGTCTGATGAGCCTCTTCCTGAAGTTGATGAACCGATGGGTCGAGATATTAGTGCAGAATTTGGCGAGCCCACTAATGTAGGTCGGGGGGTTATTCAGCCTGGGCTAGACCTTATCGGTCTTGATAGACCGCCCACGGCTGCAACGAGGCCTGGACCTGTAGGCACGGCAATCCCTATGTACTCTTATGAGGGAGGCCCATATGCGGAAGGGACGCGCAGCGATCCAGCCGAGCTTAGAGCGGTGTTTGAAACCCAAGAAGAGAGGCAAAGAGCCATAGACAGGCTTGAGGCGCGTGAAGTAAATCGAGGCGGAAGGGGGCTTGAGCGAGAGTTTCTATTGACGGAAGCAGATGCCGCAGAGCGTGAAGCTCTTATGGAAGAGCTTTTGCAGAGAACAAGAGACATGGAAGAAGCGGCGGCAGCACAAGGAGTGCAGTACAGACCCCTGGAAGCCATTAGTGAACAAGACCGTAATCGAATGGAAGAGATTCGCAGTCGAATAGAAGAAATCGACACCGCTCCAGCGTCTGAGACTGCTCGCCGTGTTCTCACCGCTGATGAGCGGCGAGCAACAGAATGGGGAGGGGCCGTTTCTGAAATGCAAGATCTTCCAGCAATGGAATCAGCATACGATGGTGGGGACCGGGTTGCGCCAGCACTGCCGTCAGAGCCGTTTCTCGCGTCTATGCGCTCTATTCCGTATTTGGTTGGCATTTCTGACGAACCTTCACAGTACAATGACCAGGGGCTTGTTCGCGGAAAGGCTCGACAGTTGCAAGATTCAGTTAAGCGAATGCGAAGCGCTACGGAACCGGAAGAGATTGTTGGCTACATGAGTGAAGCGGATTGGATTCTTCAGCACCATCAAGAAATCAGCAGGGAGCTTTTAGAAGAGGCCGAAGATGCCTTGGAGGCACAGCGAGAAGTGGGGCCTCAAGATAGGCTTGTTGCTTATGTAGAAGACATGAAGCAAACAATTCGCCAAAACGCTGATGATAATACAGAAAATCCCGGTGTAGACCCGTTTACCGGTTGGAATTCACGGGAAGAAGGAGGCGAAGAGTATCTTGACAGACTTGTCAGAGACAGGATTGTTGCACTGGCAATAGAGAACGGCCATATTAAGCAAGGGGGCACGTTTAGTGACGTTAAAGAAATGGCTGGTGGCGTTCAGGAAAGACGCTTAGAGGAGCTTCAATTTGATGTAGAACATTATCAGGGCGCTGTTGATGCAATTGAATCCGATCTAAGTCAAATTCGGGCTTATCCAGTCACTCAAGGGGTTGACGGTGAAGAGCTTGAGAGGCTTTTGAAAAGAATCTGGAAGGAGGATGCTGCCCCTCAAAACGAATAAATATACATTCGTACATTAAAGGCGTGTATTCGATTACAATCGAGCCGACCTATATAGGAATGTATTATGACCAACGGATTGGACGTACTTGGTTCGGCCTCAAGAACTTCAAGAGGAGCAGATACGAGTCAATCAGACTCAAACGTTCTGCTTGATTCCGCTGGAATATCTACAGAACGTGGCGGGCCCGTCGAGGCGATCGGAACTGATGAAGATTTACTGTTTCAATCAGCCGATCCTGGGTACGACCCAGAAGAAGAGAGGGTTCAAGAAGGTCGGGTAGTAGAAAACCCGCTTCGGCATGGGTATGTTTTTGACCCAGACACAGGGTGGGTCAGAGCAGAAGACGCAACACCAAACGAAAGCATACGCTCGACTCAAATTGTGATGAACGCCCACTTTCAGGCGCATCAAAGAAAGTCTGACCCGACCGCAGCAAGATTAGACACACCGGTTGCTGTCACGGGTGTTTACAATCAAGATTTTCTTGAGTCCATTTACAGAATGCGCCAAGACGTAATGGGCTACTCTGAAGAAGATGCAAGGTTCGACCCAATGGAATCTGGCGCACTCTTTGGGAGAGACGAAGACGAAAGCATGTCTTTCTTTGGCGAAGAAGGGCTTGGGAACGGAGAAAGGCTCAGTTTAATTGCCCCAACCCCGCGACCAGTGGGGATGGATTGGATTCTTCACCCTCAAGAGCTTGAGGGCAACATAGGGGCAATGCGACAAGCGCTGGTTGCAACAGAACTTGCAGAGCGTGGGTTGTCACAAGAAACCATGGACCAAGATGAGCTTGAAGCTCTTGAGGGTGAAATTTCTGACGCTCTCAATGTTTATCGAGTAGCCGGGGCGGGCAACTGGACGCACGTTTACTTGGACGCGCAGACTGCTTTTGAAGCGGGAGAAGGAACAAGCTTAGATGCTGCTGTAAGAGCCCTTGGGCCCCGCATCTTGCCTGTTGGTGCCGCGCCGGGTCTCATGGAGAGTGAAGAGTGGAACACAAGTATTGAACGTATGCGTATGGAAAGAGAGATCGCTTCGGGCGGGGCCTCGACTGCATTCGAACGTCAACGAATCGAAGTAGATCCAAACGTGGGGTATCAAGTCTTAGACGAGCAACCTCTTGATGAAATCTCCATCCCCGGCACTGTGTTTAGCTGGACGGATATGAGCCCATCAAGCGTCAGGCAACAGGTTGTTGAGTGGCATCAAATGGATCCACAAGAAGCAGCCAGAAGCTTTACGCGAAGCAGGCGTGACTCTGCGCGTTCAGCAAAAAATATTCTTTTGGCTTTTGCAGATCCCCAAACCGAAGCTCAACGCAGAAGAACTCCTGACCGGGTTCGCGCTCACAACCTGTATCAGTATCCAGCAGTTATTTTGACCGATACCTCTTTGTGGAACGCTATTCCAATACGGGTCTTGAGTCGCAACATGGGTTCCGCTGAGCAAAGAGACGCAAATCCATCATGGGTTGCCGATACGCCTGACGACATTATCAATCGACATTCTCTAATTCAGAGAAATTCTTCAGAAATTCAATCAACAATTGAAAGGTCTTTAGGGCTGTGGCCAGACGAGGCTGAGCAAGATGCTCGACATGTGTTGCTGTCTCCAGTGGCCGTTGCTGGATATTTTGATGAAGAAGACGGGGTCAGCCGAGCAGACCGGATGCACCCCGATGAAAGGCTGATGTACTTGATTGCCTACACTGCGGTTGACTCAAGTGAGCAGACCTTTGCTGGTGGGGGCCACCCTGGCCTTTCAGGATTGTTCGAAAGCATTTCAGAAACCGCCGAGTCGAGAGGAATTGTAAGGGGAGACCGGGACCAAGTTTATTCTGGACGTGACGGCGGTCACTTTAGTCGGGTGTTTGAGGGCTGGGAAAGCGCAATTCAAGACGGGGAAGACCCGTTTGAAGACGACAGACTAAAGGGTAAAATGTTGCGTGCCTTGACTGCGCTTCATGACAATTCTTTGTTTGGCTCCCTTGTTCGTTACGGAGTTGCTGTTGAATCGTTGAGCACTCGGTTGAACGGGGACGCGCCATTTTTAACTGAAAACAATCGAGGAGAACCCGGCATAAATCCAGACTTGGATGATCGCGTAAGAGACGCATACAACCGAGTATATAGAGATATTGGCCTGATTTTGACAGAGCAAGACACAAGGGATTCTCAGCGATATAGAGAGCAGTTTATTGCCGACTTGCCGCTCGCATATGAGTATGTGACCAATCCCAGCGGGTTTGGGCGAATGAGCGGGTGGGATCAGGCCGGCAAGCTGGTTACCGATGCCGGATCTCTAATGACAAACCGGCTCGCTCAGTCGTTGTTTTTCTTAAGCGACGAGCAAAGTGCCGCTTTAAGGGCAGAGCACAGGCAGATTCAACATGAATGGCGTCCTGGCGGCCTTCGTAGCGAATTGTTGTCAGAGCTTGGTGAGCCTGCTCCGATTTCAGAGATTGGAGGAGCAAAACGCGCTGGGGCATCCGTCTACGTTCCTGGCTACAACCCATCGTTAGCGCTTGGTATTCTCGATACTGCTCTTCCAGAGTTGGTGGGAAGCATTCTTGGGTACGAAGAGGGCACGACTCCACGGGCTTACTCTGACGTAATCAACTGGACGTTCAGTAGGACCGGAATTGATCAAGCCCAACTGGCAATTGGTCAAGAAATTGCGGAAAGCGAGACTGCGCGGGAGTTTGTTCCGTTTACTTACGATGTTTCTGGGGCGCTGGAGGGGATTGATTTAGAACGGAAAAGGCAGCTTGCTGTTGGTCAAGACCGGTATCAATTCGACCTACTTGCTCCGCACATTGAAGAAGCCGCTTCAATGCAAGACCTTTACATTGGATTGGGGCCGCTTACTTATGAAGACTTGCCGCAAGAGTCGAGAGTATTGGCCCCTACTTTAGATCACTTTGAACAAGCGCTCGCTCTCAACCCGGCTGTAATAGAAGATCCAAACTTTATGCGTGCATATGAAGCGCTCCAAAAAGGTGATGACTCATATGCAAGGCAGCTTCCGTTTCAATATTTCAGCAATCTCGCCATAGACGAAATTACAAATCTGGAAGCCCTCAAGGCTGGAGTAGAATTTAGGCAAGAATCGCTTCGTCTACTTGGTGGGAAAACGGGGGCAGGAGCCCCGATGGATGCTGTTAGCTCGCTTATGCTCACCGCTCTTTACGATGAGGTGTACGAAGGCGGCGTCATGTATCGCGAGGAGGGCTCAGTTGGGTGGGGTATGCGAGTGATTGGTTCTGGCCTTCAAGCCATACCAATAGTTGCCGGAAGAAACATCCTTACCGAATTGGGCGCTTACGACAGGCCAGTCATAGATGAAACTGCCAACTTCACGGATCAATGGTTGGCAATGGTTACTCTTGGGCACGGAGGGTTGGACGCGGCTGTAGATTTTATTTATTCGCACAGTATTGATGATTCCTCTGGAATGGCGAGAGCACTAAGAACTCTTGGTGGCGTTTCTGACTTTGCTCTGCCCTGGGAATCATGGGCGCTCAAGCCGGTGACGGTTCCCGCTGGAATGGCTATCCGTGGCGGGATTGGCGCCTCCAACATGCCATCAGGCGGAAGGATGCGCGGTTTTGCCGCTGGCGCGTCTCCAACTGCGTATGCCGCATGGGTAAATCGAGTTTCAGCAGGGCCCGCAGGAAAGCTTGGAGATAATGATTTCTTAACGGTAATGAATCATGCTGCCACAACGCATGTATTGCACCAAATTCGCGCTGGAGTTGACCCCCACACTGCTCTTTCATCTGTAAGTCGAAATATTGTCGAAGATGTATATAGATCCCTTGGAAGTGACCCAGGAGCGGTTCGCGCCGCCCTGAATGACTACCGCAGATCTGTACTGTCGAAAGAGGGTGGGCTTGAAGATTTGATTAGAGAATCGTATCAAAACCCAAGCCCTGAAATGGAAACAGTACGGCAGACTCCTGAATATCAAGCTGTCGTTAGATCTATTGATGAAGCCGTCGCCCAAGGTAAGATGGACGAGGCTCAAGGCGAAACTGCAAAGTCGCTGTTTGAATATCAATCACAGTTGGTAGCACGGTTCCCTCGTCGCCAAGTGCGTCCAGGGCTTCCGGTTAACCACTTGCCAGATGGTAAGACTCCAAGGCTTGCAGAGCCTGCTCGCTTGTTGCGTATTGACCGCACTGACGATGGCGTGTTTGGGGTAATTTCTGACTCAGACGGGGCTGAACTGCTTCTCCCAATAGATGAACTGTTTGTTGAAAACATCGACGGTCAGATGCCGTTTCCAGAAGACTTCTACAAGTCGGTTGAGCTTCGTTCCCTTGATGAGGCAGCGCCCCTTACGCTTCCAGCGGGTGCTCTTGCCGCAGGATTAGAGTTGCCAGGATCCAGCCAAACTTTCTTTAGTGCCGCTGAACGGGCTCTGACCCAGTCTTGGCCAACAGATGCTAACAGCATGAAAGGTCGAAGCCTGCTCAATAGGATCAGGCAAAGGGCGAAGAAGGCTGAAATTGAGACCATGGGTCTTGATCGCTTTTTGATGTCTAAAGAACGATTCACTTTTGATGAGGTGATGGACTTCATTCAGAATGAACGCTTGAGAGTAGACGCTTTAGTCCTCCTGACAGAATCCCGTTTAAATGAGGTTAACGATCTAATAGAAGAGCAAGACATCTTAATCGAAAGATGGCATAAAGAGGCTGACGGCAGACTCGACCAAGCGGGCCATCCAGACCTTAGGCAATACACCGATACTCAGGTTGCACAGCTTCTTTCGGAGGCCCAAGCGGAAAAGGCCCGACTTGAAGAAATCGCCGCCGCTCAACATGGCGACACTCGCCACACTCAATGGAGTCAATACCGCCAGCCGGGTGGAGCCAATTATCGAGAGTGGCTAATTCGGTCAACAGCGGGCGGTGATGGGTTTCATATTGATAAACACTTTGATGAGCCCGGTGTTTTGTTTTTTATTCAAACAACCGATCGGATTGATGCAGATGGAAACAAGTATATCTGCGTTGAAACAATCCAAAGCGATTGGCACCAAGCCTATCGGGACGCTGAAGCTGACCGCAAAGCCGCGTCAGTAAGGGTATCTGCTCGCAACCTTGAAAATGATTTAAATATTGTCATCGAAGAACTTGAAGACGTGCTTGGTTTAAGCACGGAAAGACTCGCTGAGTCTGGAATAATTGAGAGTTATGACTATGAGGCTTCAGGGGAATCTGCTTGGTCCGATATGATGGATTCAGGAACCTTAGAAGACCCAGCGGTTCGCGATGCTTTTATTCGAAAAGGCTTGTCGGAAGGGTTTAGTGAAGACCTGCTTGAAGAATCGTTTTCTATGCTCAAGGAGTGGTATCGTCATATTGTAGGGCTTGAGTCTGACCTACCAGATCGAAACTTTGATGTAGGCATTGAAAAACGAGAACACTTTAATCAGCTTGCAGGCTCAGTACAGCGCGGGTACAACAGGCTGCTTCATCCGGCTCAGATTAAATGGAATCAAGCCAATGATGACAATCTTGGTCCAATATTTTCGGCTGTCTTGCAGAGGATTGAAAAAAATCCGCGTATTTCAAACCCGGCTATGTTTAAAGACAGCCCAACAGAATTTCTTAGTTCTCTTGAGGGCGATGTTTCAGAGCCACCCTTGTCACCAAGCCTGTGGGAAGGAACTGCTGTTCGATTTATAATGCAACGAGCCGCAAGAGAGGGCTACGACGGTCTTGCTATTGTTAACGCAGACGATTTGGCTAAGGTGACTGCGGGAGACACTGAGAAGGATGGTTTCACCAAAACGCTAAGCGGTTTGCGGCACACATACGATCCGGTTGCTCCAGATGGAAAAATTGGAAGGCTTCCAAGTCATGTAAGAAAATTCAGCAGACCTTATGGCGTTCGTCTTCAAAGGGCTTTGCTGTCTAAGTTTGAAAATTCTGGCACAGGGGGGAGGCCAGAAGACTTAAAGCCAATGCCCACCAAAGCAAGCGTTGATGGTGATTCGTTTAAACCGGGCCCTGATGGATTTGTCACTGTTGACGAGATTGATGGGTCCATTCAAGGCATGGCAATGGATATTGATGCGAGAGCGTTGATTGATTTTGCTGAAGCCAAACTGGATGAAGCGTTTCCTGGCTTTCTGGACGAGAAATTTACGAATGACATAGAAATAATCAACGCCAGATCTTCTGAATATCAATCTTTTAATAGGAAAGAAGTACGCTGGGTGCATTCCAAAACTGAAGCAGGGGTCGTTAACTATTGGGCTGATGTAAATGTCCAGCCAGCATTTGACCGAATGGTCAGAAATGCGGGAAATGTCCGCAATATGTTCAGAGCCTTGAGGCACCATGATTATTTGAACGAAATTTTTGACTTTTCAGATCTTCCGCTTGTCTCAACGAATCGCTCTCGTCTGGTTAAAAATTATTTAATAGAAGCTATGCGGCAAACTTTCAATCGTTTGGAAGTTTCGAAGTCACAAGAAATGGTGATTGACGGAATTCTTGGCCGAATCTCGGACGTAGACACACTTGGCACCAGCGCTACTGATATGGGCAGCTTTCTTCATGATGCTGTGCGGTTTGCGACCCCAGTGAGAAGCAGAGATTATCGCAATACCGTTGGCCAATCCCATGAAAGAAAATTCCTTATGAGACAAGGGCTCGCGGGATTTGATCAGACGTTTGGCGCCCATTTTCGAAATGACCAGCAGGCTCGTGCGTATTCAGTTCCAATAGTGGATATGTACATAGAGTTTCTTGCTTCTCAAGGCGTAAAGATTGGAGCCAAAGCGTTTCCATCTACCGCGATTTTGTTCAATGAGAAGCTGAAGTTACACTTGGAAAGAGAGCCAGTAGCTCTTTGGATGGAAAGGGGCGGCGAAAAGCTTGGCAAGTTTGAATCAAAGCAAGATCCAACAGCAACAGGTGCTGGACAAGCGGCTCCCAGCAAAATTGAGTTTGAAGTCTCGATTACCGGTGTGCGTCCAGAGTTTCCAGAACTGAAACAACATTGGAATGATTACGTTAATACCAAAAATGAGATTCAAAGGCTTATTGATGAAGGAGCCGCTAAGGGTTCAACTGAAATAACAGAGCTTTCTGAGGTTGCAGACCAGTATCTGCAAGAGCTTTACGATCTATATGAGCCGTTTCTTACCAAGTGCGTCACTGAAGATTTGCCGCCAGGATTGTTCAGCCTTACAACGCAAAAGCCCGGTTTTGGTATTTGGAATGGAGATCCGTCAGAGGCAACGGTAATACTTCAGTTCGATTACCCCGCAGGAAATAAGCTTGCCAGGGATATTATTGTTGGTCGGCTGGCTCAATTTAGTCAGGTGTTCCAACAGGGCGGTTTTCTTTTCCGAGAACGAATCGACCGTCCTGTTGGAGAGCTTACACCGGAGATTATTAATGGGACTGTTGGGATTCCGCGTGAGTTCATTTACCAAGACGATGGTGGTGTAAATCGAGCAGGAACACTGGTGTTGGATTTAAATAGCAATGCAGCCCTTGCAGCAGATCCCCAGATTGTTTTGAACCTTATGGCGAAGCGGTACATGGGAGCCACGTTCGACCCAGAAGCAAATACGCTCACTATAGCCCACACGCCGGAATGGAGCGGTCAAACCCCAGAAGAGCACTTTCGATCAGTGTTCGGATACCTAAAAGCTATACAAGATGTTGCAGGCCATGTTGACGGTGATATATTCCGTGAGAATATTTATGTCGCAGAGCCGTTTAAGCCGAGAAAGTTTGTTGCTGGTGATGGGTCTCTGGTTGGCAGCGGGTCAGAAAAAATACCCAAAACAGGGTTTAGGGAGAGAATCTATGACTACAAATACCTCATCCTCCACGGACTTGAAGCAGAGCAAGACGCCTTTAGAGCACAGTCCGGAGTACCAAGAGTTGGCGCAGTATCTACAACAGGTGGTGGACAAGCTCCCGCCGGAACAGCGACCGGTGCCGGCGGGCGCTTTCCGCAGAGTCGATCTGAGCGAACGGGCTCCTTCAAAGACCGCAATAATGAACTTGAGGCCGAGGGGTTCCGTCCAAGGTTCTTCGCCGGATTTAACCCAAAAGCAAAAAGAAGGTTCTACCTGACGGAAGATACGGGAAGGATGACAGATCCTCCAAGCACTCCCGAGCGTAAAGATTTCAAGACCAAGGCTGAGTATGATAAGGCTGTAGCCAACGCTGAAGCTGAAGCTGCAACAAGATCGCTGGCCTTTAAGGAGGTTGGGCGAAATGATTTCTTGCTGAACCCAGCACGGTTCCCGGCAGACAAAGCGTTTCGGGATTTGCTTGACCTAACGGGTCGAGACAAGATGAGAATTCCCGATATTCGGGCGATGGGCCAAAGGCTTGGTCTTAAAAATAAAGATTTCAACAACGCTATGGCGATGATGAGGTCTGCTGCCAGTGATTCAAAACTCAAAAAGCTTCCTGCTTCTTTGAGGGATTTTGATTTAGAGGCAGCAAAAGAAATGACCAAGGCTGGCAAAACGGTAAGCATTCGTTCTTTGTCGAGAGAGCAGCTTATTGAGTTTGCAAAATACTACGCTTACCAGCATCTTAAAGAGCCTAACTACGGAGGTGTTCCAGATCGAATGGCCACTCCAGCAGTGCGGACTCAAGCTGAATTGAAGCAGTTGTCGAACCAGATTCCAAAAGAAACAAGCCCTCAAAATGTGGCCGCTTCATTTGAGAAGTTGAACCAGACGCTTAAAGACCATCCAAACCCTTATGCCAGCGATGAGGCTTGGGAAGCTTTTCAAGCTGCAATTTATGGCCCGCAAGAAAAGTACATGATTCGACCTCCTGGGGTTGTCAAGTATCAAGACCCTATGGAGATTAGCGGTCTTCTTGCTTACGACGAGGCGACTGGATCTGGACTTAGTCCAAAAATGCAGGCCATGGCAGATGAGGGCTTTAAAACCAGTCAAGAGTTTAAAGAAGCCTACGAATCAGGCGAAATGACCGTTGTTGATACAACCATGCTTTTCTTGTGGGGCATTTTAAGCCGCAGAATGTCTCCATTCCCACATGAATCGCTGTTCATGGATGCAGTTTTGCAAGATGCCACCCCGTTTATCGAGGCGGCGAGTCGTGGAGAATTTGATGAGGCAATGCTTGGTCCAACTAAAGATGCGGGACCGCGAACAAAAAATGAAAGCGAGGCACAATTTCAAAAGCGCAGAAAGAGCATTTTTGCTACCGGAAACACATATGCCGCATTTCTTCAACGAGTGTTTGATGATTTTGTGTTGTATGGATCGCCAGGAAATCAGGCCCGGTCAAACCTTCATGACTTTGGCAAAGACTTTCTTTTGAAGATGAGTCAGCCAGTTCAGAGTGGCGACTTTGCAGGACAAAACCCGCTACAGGTCATTCACGATGCAATGGCAGACTTCAGCCTAAGCGGACCAGAGGTTCGCAGGCGATTTGTTGCAGTCAAGCCTGGAAAGGTTGGTGTAGACCTAAAGGTCATGTCTTTCATCATTCTCGTTGCTGGAAGAGAAGACGTTTTGGTTCTGGACAGAATTCAAGCCAGAAACTTAATGGATAACGCTAACAACATAGACCGATATGGCACCATTAATGTCTACGATGGATACGCTGCACAGAAGGCTGGAAACAAACCACCGTATGAATGGCACCCGTTTGGGGCCAGTTCTGGCATGGCGGCAATATTGTCAGACGCCAGAGGTCTTGCGTTTTACGAAGCAACGGAACAAGCGTTGGCACCGTCGATTGCAGAAGCCTACAACTTTATGGCAAGGGGCGGGCCCGGTGACGCTCCTGTGGTTACCCCAGAAACGCCAGCCGCTACTGACGTACTCGATGACTACACAGTAGAGTTTACAGAACGTCCTTCGAATAGATATTTAGATGACGGGACACCGGATGAGCGAGGTTCCGAGTTCGCCTTGCACATGAAAGAGGGCGATGAAGTAAAAGGATCGGCAATCTTCCGAAAGGAAGGAATGCTATCCGAAGCACTGACACTGGAAGGTCCGGGCGTAAATCCAAACGCGGAAGAGGCTTTACGAACACTGCTTGAACGCCACGGAGACGCGCCGGTTGTTCGGGGTTGGCAAACAGAAATTGACTACAACCTTCGCCGACAGGGCGTTGGTACAGCGCTGTACGAAAACATGATGCAGAGGCTTCGGCTGGAATATCCTCAAGGAGTTTACTTTGTTCCTTCGGATTATCTGCCCGGTGGTTCTCGAAAAGTTGGAGCCTCTGCTCTTTGGAACAAATTAACGCAACGACACCCATCTGAAGGCGAGGCAATCTACATTGCCCCAGAAACGCCAGCCGCTGCGCCTTCTACTGGATACGGCAGTCTTGGCCGGTTCCACTGGGAAAGCTGGGTTGCAATCAGCAATCAAGAAGTCAGTCACGGATCTCTCGGCATTATCCTCAACCAAGCAAAGGGGATGGACGACCCAAGTGCCGGCTCTGTGGCCCGACAAGGTAAAACTATCGAGTTCATGTACGGAGTAGAGTACGTGTCACTTGGTGGTGGAGAGCGAGCGTTCATTGTTCGCGATTCCAAAAGCAAACCGTACATTATGAATAAGGAGCAAAAAGATGAGTACATCCGATTCGCCAACAAAGCAGTCCCCAGTGGATACCTCGTCACCGCAGACCCAAAGCCCTGGCTTGAACACGCAGACAGAGCAGCAGTCGATGAGGCAGTCGCCAGGATCGGTCGCGAGACGACTGCTGAAGAAATTAAACTCATCGACGGTGACACCCATGGCGGCAGACTCTCAACTGAGGGTGAAGCCAACCTCTCAGGACAATCCGACGCCACCTATGGGGTACACGGGGGGGTCAGTAGTAACGGAGTAAGGCAGGCTGTAGATCCGTTCACTGGACACGCGCTGTCTCAGTTTGATATTCAAGAAAATGCCCTTAATCGAGGGCCAGCACCACCAGAAATATCAAGATCTATTTACAACGAGCTTGGTGTTGATTTACGCAGAAACACAGATGGTTCTGTTATGAATACGGACGAATCTCTAAAGATTTATCCGCTTGAGCAAATCATTAAGGGCATGAACTATTCAGAAGTAATGAGCTTGTTGGATCGGTTTTCTGGAGACCCTAAATCACCAATGTTTGGGTGGAAATACAAAGAGTTTGGACCCAGATACGATGCAGATGGGACACCAGCTACCAATGATGACGGCCTGTTATTGTACCAGCGTCCTGACTTTGAGTCTTTCAACTACGACAACAAGCACGCTTACCTGTTCAGTCCACACACTTCTGCTGGCAGCTTCAAAGACCCTCAATACACACTTTTGTGGAGGGCTGCTCATGAAATTGCACACGGCCAAACTGACGCAGAACTAACGTCACAGTTTGGAGGCAAGGGAAGAAGGGCTGGAGCCTTAGGTATCGATTCGGTAGAACAACATGCTGTAGACAGTCTTGGGCGACCTATTCAGTTTGAGCACAGCGCCCTATCATTGGCTGATGCCCTTCGGTCAATCGAATGGGAGCACCACGCATTCTACCGACAACGCGAAATTCTGGAGTCTATGGGCATCAAAATTACAGAAACCAAGTTTGCCCAGGAGTACATGGTCAATATAACAGACGCCGTACACCGAGTATTGACCGGCAAGTTTACCAACCCAGGCGAGCTTGGTATTGACGTTTCAAACGCACCAAGCCCTGAACAGATGTTGGGCAGAGCCAAACACGTCATCGGACGCCATGCTCAGAACATGGGCATGGACATGAACATGCACCTAACCGAAGCTGGCAGAAGGGACTTTAATCCTCGCGTTCTTTTCATGAAGCAAAAGGGCAAGGTTACGGGCATGTTTGAAACAGCCCACTCCCGCGAGTTTGACACCGGCAAGCCAACACCCATTGACACTTCAGGCTACATCCTGACGTTCTTTAGGGATGCTGACTTCTCTGTGTTTTTGCATGAGAACGGCCACCTTATGGCTGAAATCATGGGTCCAAAGTGGCGGGATGGATTCTTAAGATCTGGCTTTGAGTTGGACAAAGATGGTCGCCTTACTACTCGCGGCCATGAACAAGCAGCAGACGCTTGGAGGTGGTACTCGGAAACCCGCCTCGCTCCAAACGGGAGGCTCAGGTATTATTTTGATTCGCTGTGGACCACCGGCATACGAGACATGTATTACAGGTTGAGAGGCAAACCAACTATTGCAGACATGTTGCCGCAAGAAATTATAAACTTTTGGGATGCCAAACTGCGACCAGACCAACGTGCTGTACCCATGGCCACAGCCCGCGTTTCAGAAAGAGTTGCTGACAGGATTCCAGTAATCAGAGTTAGCGACAACCCAGTTGAAATGAAAAAGAAGGGTCAGGTAATTAGGGCGCAAAAAGCCAGAGAAGCCTTAAAGGTCAACACCAATCGAGCAGACGTTCTGCAAGCTCTTGGACTTAAAAACGGTGATGAAATTGCTGTTGACGATCTCGTCAGCAGAAGCGTTGCATACGTTGTGACTGAGCATACAAGACGAATGTTCGGAGTTGGCGAACTGGTGGCAATGACAATGAGAACCATTGTTCCCGCCTCTCGCGTAATTCGAATCCAAGAAGACGTGTCGAAGCTGTTTACAGCCCATATGGGCGTGCCAATCAAGAAGTTCATTGAAGAACACGCTGATGCAAAAAACTCCAGAATTCAATTAGACCAATCAGAACAAAGAAAACTTCGCGCTTATGCTGAAGTTATTGCTGCGGAGCCAATGGGGAATGTTCCTGGCCGTTTAATCAACCCGCAAAGCGACTTGACCTTTGTTAGCTTTCAGGAAATCAACCAGCTTCAAGATGCTGCTATCGACATCCATGCTGGAGTAGGCGCAAGAAGAGACGCAAAAGCAGAGGCCGTGCCCACAAACTTGGCAAAGGGTGTTCTGCACGCTCTTTCCAATGTTCCTGATTACCTTCAACAAAGGTGGGGTTTTGAGCCCCTGTTAAACTTTAAAGAGGGCTTAAGAAATATGTTCCAAGTTCAAGATGAATTTGGTGACTACATCAGCCCCGGCATCAAGAATGAAATCAAAGCCATGTTGAGAGACGTGGGTGATGTTCAGAACTGGTTTAGAAGAACGGCACAGGAGCTTAGGCGTGCGGGTCCACATAAAAACAAAGTTGTACTAAAGACGCTGGATGAAATGCGTAGAATGCTGAATCCACCAATTCAGGCATCGAACGGAAACCATCGAATTCTTGCGAATGCCAGAAACAAATTCCAAAGCTTGAGAGAAAATGGAAAGCCCACCGCAATACCAGTAGCTATTCACGCCCTAACAAATGCTGGGTTCCTTAGTCAGATTAGGGGCGTGTTCCGAGACGGTGGCGGGTTCTTTGTTTCAGATTCTGGGTCTACATTCCATGAGGTAGCCGCTCTTGATATTTTAATGGAGTACGGTCACCGGTTGGATGTTGCTGGCGGGGCTGCGGGACCAATAGATCCCGACTTTGCTCTTACAGATCAAGACACTATGATCTTGGCTGACGCGCTCGATACAGTGTTGTACGGTCTGAACAAGCGGCATCAATTGATGATGGACCGTGGGGCTGAAATTGCCCTGGCTATGGGGGCATCAAAAGACAAGAACGTGCTGCTTGCAGTAGACGAGGGAGATCTCCTTCGGTATTACGAACTCTTTTACAGTGGAGAATGGGGCAAGCTGGATGCTGAGTTCCCAGCACACGAAACCGGATTGGAAGAGTACAAGATTCCAAGCGTTCGTCGCCCGATGATTTACGCAGAGCTTGTTTTAAGAATGCGGGCGCAAGAAATTGTTGCTGGATTCTCTGAAAAGCTTGCCCAAGAAGGCTTGCTGTTCACTTACGAAAACATGACTGAAAAGCTTCCTGTAGGAGAAGTGTTTAGGGATGCCTACATGGACAATGTGGTCTATTTCTTAAATCAACAAGCAATGGGTAGACAGTCTGTTCTTGTGACCGAATCAGGAAAGGCTCTTCGGCAAGGCCTCAGGACGCCTCCAGAAACAGACCATTACGGTTTACCGAATGGGCCAGCAACAAAAGCCAAAAAGGCTCATACGAAACGCGCATATGTTGACGCTATGGAAATTATGCGTCGATTTGGATTCAAAGCATTTAAGGGGGAATGGGAACGACTTCTTTTGCCTGATGGATCGGAAGCGGTTGTTCCGATGATGCTTGCTGAAGCAATTGCAATGCATTTAGAGGCGACTGCTGATGTAGGCCGCGCTTACGGGTCTGCCCGTGCCAGAACGTACACAACCCGCATGATGGACATTCGCACAGCGGGTCAAGACCCAGGAATGCCCCCGTCTCAAGCCGCAAGACTTGGAGCTTCTACTCGACCGGTCGGCCAAGTCGCCAAGATGAAGATAGGTGAAAGCGTTGCTGCGCTTTTGAACTCATTCCCAGGCTTAGGAGTAGGCTTGAATCTCGGCTTAACAGTTGGGCCAATTATCCTTACTCCCGCTTATTTTACAGCAAACATTCTTGGCGCGTTCTTTCAGACCTATATGAAAACCGGGTTTTTAGGAATGATTCGGGCTCCTTTTTGCAACCCAAAAATGAATGCTGCGGTTACAAAACGCTTGTTTGGTAACAACAGAATGGCGCCATCTGATGCCATTATTGTTACTAAGGATGGGCGGGTTTACACAGCCGATATGCTTGCTGCTGAAGCACAGCGAAGAGGGCTTGACTCCTCGTTTGTCAGGGCAGAGACGGTCGAATCAATTGCAGATGAGCTTGCCAGAACTCACGGAAACGCAGTACAAAAACTTTCTGGTGCTCCACGAGGGTTAATCAATCTGTATACAGAGGCAGCAACTGCTTCGGATAACTATTTCAGAGTTGGAATATTTATTGATGAATTAAAAAATGGCAAAAGCCTGGATTCTGCTGCTAAGACAGCAAGAGAAGGGCTGTTTGATTACGGTGCATTGACCGATGTAGAGAAGAAGGTCTTTAGAAAGGCAATCTTGTTCTATTCCTTCCAGCGAAAGAACATGGACCTGTTCTTTGATACGTTGTTGACGCATCCACATCGAGTCGCGGGACAAATTCGTCTAATGAACGAACTTCAAGAAGAAATTCTTGGAGAACATTCCGACATTCTTCTGCCCGAATACTACAGGGCAAGACTTGTATCGTATTTCCGTGACGCCACGGTCGAACAAGCAACCCAAGAAGGCATGGCTTTTATTATGCCAATGCTGCCCATTGCAGACATAGTTTACTTGTTTTCAGATATGGCTGATTTAAGCTCTGCCATGGCCGCAGCAATAGCGGGACAAGAGCTTCCAGGGTCACAGCGCACGTTCCAACAACCGCTGTCTGGATTGTTAGGCAAGCTTCACCCAGCCATTCAAGCTCCATTCGTCATTGGAATGGACAAAGACCTGTATTGGGGAAGGGATTTGGACAGTTCCTACAACGTGGTTCCCAATTGGTTTGTGGAAATGGACCAAAACTTGCTTGGTGGATTCTTTTACGATCTTCTGGATATCACTCCAAGCCACCTTCAAGGACGAGAAAGTTGGGCACCATATGAGGGTGCTACCCATAACTTTATTGCTGGAAGAAGCGATCTCTGGTATCTGCTCCGACAAGCCCACATGGTTCCCGGTTTGGGCCGAAGCATGGACACCATCACGCAACTCGATCGCGCAAACATTGGCGTGGTAGAATTAACGGTGCGCCAGTCTCAACAGTTTTCCGATCTTTGGCGAGAAGACCTTGGGCTGAACCTGCCTTACGCTGCTGTTGTTGGTCCAGAAGACGCTTACCAACTGGATGAATCCATTGCTCAACCCTATAGTGATGAGTTGTCTGACTCTATGGGCCCACGACACGGGGTGACGACCGCTGAAGAATTGCGCCAGTTGTTCGGGCTTAAGGCGGCAAAGATTCCCACATTAAGAGCCGTTTTTGATAATATGGCCAGGGATGCGATTTACCTATCGAGAGACGCCCTAAGAGACGTTGAAGAAACGCCCGATATAGCTGAGACAGATTAACTAAGTTAACATTTCCACCTCACCCCCCTTACACTACTGGAGAAACCCCAATGTCCCAGATCCCCGCCCTCACTGGTGGACGCGCCCTCGTCCACGGTATTTCTATGCACGTCGATCACGGAGCAGGCAATAGCGCCAAGATGCACGTTGGCGGTCAAGCCAATGCAACGGTGGCCGCAGGCACCGCTCACACCAACAGCACCACCGAAACCGCCCTGTCTTCCTTCACGATTCCGGCAAGCACCTTGGTCGCTGGGTCCACTATTCGGGTTTGGGGCCAAGGGATTGCTACCGCAACCAACAGCACCGATACGCTTACCACTTTCTTGCGGCTTGGCACTAGCACTACTACAGCATCAAACGAGGCTGTATTTACCTCGGCTGCTGTCGATGTGGCAGATGACGACATCTTCTGCCTTCAGGCTGTAATTCAAGTCCGTACTGCTGGCTCAAGCGGCACCGCTGTTGCGATGGTTTCTTACCAAGACCCTGACGCAACAGGCACCGCCCCCAAGTGGAATGTTAAGGCGAGCTTTACGCTTAACACAACCGCAGCAAACTACCTTGAAATGTCTGCTGATTGGAGCGTGGCTTCTGCAAGCAACTCTTGCCGTTCGGACATGTTCGTCGTAGACATCGTCAACCCCTCCACCTGATCTCCAACTCAAGGAGGGCTGACTAATGGCCAGCGGATTTGTTGTAAATGACGGGACCGTCGCCAGCATCGGGACCAGCTTTGCTTTGGCGAAGAAGATCAAGATGCAGGAGGACGTTGCATCGGACGCCAACTCACTTCACGGGACCTTGCCGCATGGCGGGGCTCGTTGGTCCCATGTAGATCTGGTTTTCGCCAACAGCGGGGCGGCTACTATTGATGCCATGATTTGTTGGGACTCGACCGGAGATGACATTGCTGCTGGCCCCACTCAGAACTCGTTGAACATTGCTGCTGGGCTTACAACCACGGGGAACGGCATGTGTACGTTGACTCTTAACGTTGTGCCACACGCTCCAGCCGGCCAAACAGACGATGGGGTTGTCTACCTTTTCCTAAAGGTGAACGCTGGGACCATCAACTTGACTAAGGCCCGACTTCACTGGCACACATTTGCATCGAGGCCGTAATCATGAGTTTTGGTGGTAGTTTTTTCGGCGCTCCGAGAACTGTTCTTCGCGACCTTGAGGTTGACTCGACTACGATTGTGGTTGATGCAACCAATGACCGGGTGGGGATTGGGGTCGCAGACCCAGACAGCAAGCTGGAAGTTTTTAGCACCAGCACACAGCTTAAAGCCTCTTACGATGCCGACAGCTTTGCCACGATTACTGTCGCAGATGCAAGCCACACGACAATCGCAACAGGAGAGTCGGGCAACTTGATACTGGATGCAGCAGGTGATATCGAGCTTAATGCTGATGGCGCTGACATCGTGTTCAAGGATGGCACACACGAAATTGGTAAGTTCGTAGCGGGCAGTGCGACCCTGACCATCGGTTCAGGTGTTGCCGAAGATACCATGGTGACCTTCGATGGGAATGCTCAAGATTTTCGCATCGGGCTGGATGATGGGAATGATCAGCTTGAGATCGGACACGGAACAAGCCATGGCACGAATACAGCCATCACAGTCAACTCATCTGGGCAGGTAGCTACCTTTAATATTCCAGCAGCAGCGGTGGCCCAGGCATCCGACCACATTATCTTTCTAGATGGTGGAGCTACAGGAGCACCTAAAGCTGAGTCTATCGATGACTTCTTGACGGCGATTGCGGGCTCAGGTATCTCGGTTAGCTCTTCTCAGCTTACTTCTTCGGGCGTCTCAGCCAACAGCGCAGACCTTATTCTTCATATGCAAGTTTTCTCGTAGGATAATCCATGGCCACTATTTCAAAAATCTGCCTCTCTGAGTCTACTGATGGGCGTGGAATCTCAGTCGCGGCTACCAGCAGCACAGGTACTGACATACATACCGGCCCAAGTGTCGCTGCCGACTACCATGAGATCTGGATGTGGGCGAGTTCACACTCAGTGGTCACAGAAACCCTGACTCTGGAATGGGGTGGGGTAACCGAGGCTGGTGACCACTTCATCACCACCATCAATCCCAACGAGACTGTATTGATCG
>Ga0098040_1000114_pt1 | contig 38485 bp, 66 predicted proteins | sample 7_EtaG_FD_75065 | JGI IMG/M metagenome (GOLD analysis project Ga0098040, IMG submission 75065) | Marine viral communities from the Subarctic Pacific Ocean - 7_ETSP_OMZ_AT15161 metaG | ecosystem: Environmental > Aquatic > Marine > Oceanic | place: Pacific Ocean | collected 2015-01-08
CTGATAGGGCAAAGACAAGGGAGTATGCATTCTTCGGTTTATCGAACACCTTGGATGCGCCTGCTTCCACCTTGAAACCCAGCTTTTCAACCAGGTTGGTGATCCATAGTTCAGAAGACTTTGCCGAAGGTACCTCGTCAACTCTCAAGTCGAACACGAGATACGAGTACTTCATTTTCCCTTCGTTTTGCGAATGTACGCATCTCCAAGACCTTTGCGACCAACAGCTACAATCTGGCCTTTAGGAGTCACGTTAATAACCTCAGCACACTGGGCACAGATAATGACACAGTGGTTATCAACTCCAGTGCGTGATGGCCATTCGACGCTCACCTTGTTTCCCACAAAGGATCGAGTCAGGTACATCTTCACTGCAGGAGCCCAACTATCGCACCCGCACTCAGGGCAGGTTATGAGTTCCGTCTCACTCGTGGGAGGCTTCGGTTTGGACTTCTGTTTCGGTTTCGACTTTGCTTTCGCTTTCTTGGTTTTCGTTGCGGGCATTCCAACTCTCCAAAATAGATGTTCTAATAACCACCGGCATTGCTGCCGTTTTCAACTGACTTCCAGGGTGACGTTGCATGTGGTCCATCTGCGCCTTAACCTGGATATCGCGCATACTCTGGGCTGCAGGGCCAGCTTCTTTCCACATCTTGTCATGCAGGGTCCAGATACCCTCAATGCAGTACACTATTCCGTATACTATTTCGTCTGACATAATTCCTCCCTATAAAGATTCGATAGCAGCCTTGGCTGCAACCAATGACTTGGACTCCGACAATTCAGGAACCGCTACTCTCACAGCCTCAGCTGCTCCATTAAGCTCTGTCTCGGTGACTTCAATGTCACTTTCCAGAATCTTTTCACTTGGATGCATCTTCTGGTACTTATCGATTCCGACAACAGTACACCTGACACATACCAGTAGAGTTTGCCCAGCAAACTGGAAAAAGAATCCGGCCTGTCCCATCTTAGTGCAGTTAAGACAGGGAATAGCCACATCAGACTCCCCAAACGCAATGTTAACGGGGACCTCTCTCTTCTGGACGGGAGCAGCAGGATTGCTGAAGTTACCGCCCAGGTTCTGCATGTTACCCATATAATCTCCTTAGATCGTTGTCACTTACTCTACCAAGTGAAATGGTGGTGTCAACAGGATGCCGCTTATTACTGGAAGGCTCCGAGAAGTAGGTAGCGACACCCCGATGTGATGGGGATGCCCATATGAGGGTGGCTGATCCCTGCTGAGTACATAATGGCAGTTCCCGTAGGTAACTTGCCCGTCTTATACTTTTGCCTTGGGAACGCGGTTCCCCCTCCTGTGAAGTCGTCGTTTATGTAAACGATCATGGCGACAAGCTCTTCGTCATGGTGGAGAGCCATACTGGTCTGTTCCCCCATACAGTATTTAAGGATGTACGGCTGGTCCCAGATCCCATTTTCCCAGGTAGGCCAAAGTTTCTGTATCAGTGGCGCGACATAGCGCCCGACAATCTTAACGTAAAGCTCTTCCATCCCAGCCATGGAGGATAAAGGGAGGGTTTCTTCATGTTCCCCGTCGTCCATGGTAACTCCATAATACCTTTCCCTGTATCGATCAAAGATGTTCACCAGGCTGGGAGCGCCCTTTACGGGGGCGTTCACTACTCCCGATACCTTGTCTAGATCGCTTTCAGGCATCCACTGGTTCTGGCGATCTGCCTTATCTACCAGAAGCTTGCAGAACTCTGGAGTGAGAAGGTCAAACTGGAAGATCTGATCGGCAACCTCTTTCACCTTGCCTGTAAAGTTTGTTATTTCAAGAGACAAGGTTCCTCCTGGTCCTTAAAGGCTGGTTTGATATATACAGGTAAAACTCTCTTCCGAGTGGGCCACAGTCAAATGATGCCGTCTTCATATAAGGCGGAGAAGACTTGAATGCCGTTGGCCCCATTCGCTTTGAAACACTGTTAATCCAGTAATCTACCGCACGTTTTGTTCCTGGGTTACCTTCAGGGATTGTATAGGACAGGACCCCTCCTGGCGAGAGCTTTGAATAGAGGGCGTCCATATAAGCGTTATATCGGGCAGGAGAAGAGTCAGGTTGGCCTGTAACATGAAATTCCGCATCGTCGATGATTACATCAAACTTCTCGGGGGTGTCTAGAACGTACTGGATGCCATCTCCCACCACGAGCTTCAAGCGCGGGTTGTTAAAGGAATCGTCGGAAACCTTTCTCATGAGGGGGTGGGTTTTAACGAGCTTTACCAACTCTCCATCCAGCTCCACTTGGCGCAAATCTTTTACCGGGTGGCGAAGAGCTTCCCGTGCCGGGAGCCCATCGCCCCCTCCTATAATGAGGACCTTGTCAATCTTCTTTGCCAGGCTGAGAGGAGTCCGCACGATATATTTGTGAGAAGCATCCGCTTCATCTGTGTGGAACTGGATCTCTTCGTTCAATGTCATCCAGATATCGTTCCCGTCACGGTACAACTCAATCTTCTGGTGAGGAGACTGGGTTTCGTAGACCAGGCCACTTAAATCCTCCCCGCTAGACTCAAGCTTCCTTTCTATGACATGGTTTGTTCCGGGAGGAGCGGTAGCTATGCCATTAGGGGGATGGACCGCTTTCTGTGATAATACTTTCCCAGCAGCGTTTCGGAATTGGATATGGAAAGGTTCCAGCACCCCCCTGGAGTGAAAGACTTGCCCAGCATGGACGTTGGAGAAAACAAACGCAGTGTTCTCCGGAATGGGACTCATTCCGATTAACCCTCTAGCCTTATCCTTCAAGCTGTGTAACTCCACGATCCTCATAAGGGATTATCCAGTGTAGCCTTTATAAATGGTTTCAGCTCTGTTCCCAGGATCTTGGCAATCCGTGCAGGGCTGCCTGTAACCCTTTTCTTGCCCTTCCAAAGACCATAGCGGTTGAGCTTATACCCCCTGCTACGAGCCCTGGTCTTCCACCGAATAATATCCTTCCCTAGCCCGTAATGCAGAACGGTAGTCTTGAGGTTGGTGGGATAGGCAAAGAATATGTCTGTCTCCACCTTTACCTTCTGCTTGCGTCCTGGGACAGGAAGCATGAGCGGCATATTGATTACCTGGTCACGCTCAAGCTTTTGAACAATCTTCTTTTGTTGTGGAGTGACGGCAGGAACCTCCGCGACAAAGTCAATGTCCGTCCCTACCTTTCCCCGTATGGAGGCTCCAACCAGGTAAAGCGATTTAACCTGGGGAAACATTCTCTTGACGGTGCGGGCAGCCCCACGGATCAGAGCGACATGGTGCCGCTGAGCCATTGCAGATGCTTTACCTCCCGCTACCATAGGAACAGACCCGCCCTGTAATTCCTACAGGACGGGTTGGTCTCTAGTATTCTCTGCCTTTAATAGCGTCAGCAGCAGTCTTGGTAGCCTGCTCAGCTTTAACTGTAGCCTCTTGAACGCTCTTGGACCCAGGTGTGAAGGTGTGGTAGGCAGCGGCGAGGATCTTTGCAAGAGAAAGTCCCACAACTACGGCACCCGCAGTCTTCATAGCTGAGTTCTGGCGACCTTTGTTATAAACAAGGTAGCCAATAGCACCGGTTACCAGATGAGGGACAGTTGACTTGGCAAAGCCAGTAGCGTCCGACTTCAAGTCTCCTAGCCCAAACATCTGAGCGTTCGTTTCCATACCCTGGTAATATCTTGCACCAGGGAGTGCAGTCGGATCTCCCAGATCGGATAGATTGCTTACACGAATCATCTTGTTAACTCCTTTAATATAGGGTCCAAAAAATTATAACAGTCTGACACACTGTTCTCCAAGAGGTTACTTTCTAGAAATAAAGTAGGCTGCAGCTGCAATACCAAGAGCAGCAGGCCAGTAGCGGGTTATACTAGATTTAGCCATCTGTAACGGCATTAGATCTAAGCTTATAGTACGTGGAGCTCTAGAGAAGAAGCTACCCGATGCGGTAACACCGCTTGCAGCTTTTCGAGGATCTGCTTCCTGGGCGTTGTCAGCTCTCGCAATAACCTTAACCGGTGTATTTGGCGGAAGGTTAAAGGTAGCTGTTCCTCGGCCGTTAGAATCAAGAGGGATTCTGCCAGCTAAAACCGGAACAGGTACTCCACCGTAGACATTTTCAAAGCGGTATACTTCCGCTAACCCATTGATTGGAGTCTGTCCGCCTACGGTCACCACAACAGAGACGGTGGACCCAGAGCCAGTGTCTGGTGAAGTTTCTTGTCCAGGAATCTGTTCTTGCCAATTTCCTGGGTCAATTTGATTTGGAAGCCGGACGCTTCCTCCACCGTTGTCAAATGGCATAGCATCGGCTTGCCCCAATCGATGGCCATTCATTGACCCAAACCCATTTACTCCTGAGTATCTTCCGTACAAGCTCATAGCGTCCTCACTTTTTCAAAATGTAAAAGGCCAACCCCAGCCCCACTGCGGCAGCTGCGTAGGGGATATACTTGGCTATCTTGTCTTTGTCTATATCCTTTATAATCTGAGCCTGGCGTCTGGCGGCATCCGTGGCAATCTGTGCAGCAGCGGCAGCTTCCGCTGCGCGTGTTTCCGCGCCTCTCTTGGCAAACTCGGCTTTTTCCCGTAGAGCCCGTTCAGATTCTCGTGCAGCTGTGGCGGCAGCAGCCTTAGCAAAGGCTTCCGCAATCTTCTTTGCCTTCTCAGCCTCCGCCTTTATCTTAGCTTCCTCAGCCTCTTTAAGTTTCTTTTGCGCTATGGCGAGGGCACTGGGTGGAGCCGGAAAGGTAGGGGCTATGCCGGGGCCTGTCCAAGGTTGAGGCCCGTAAGGTTTAACTACAGGAGTTATACCCGAAGAGATTTTATCCCAGAATGACGACGGAGAGCTGTGCACGGGACACTGACAGTTTTCGTCTCGCGCTTTTCCATTAGGGCACATAGACTGAATGCACATCTTTGCGCCACCTGGTTTTTGGAACTGAGTCATAATCTTGTCCCAATCAATCCAACCACCTTTTCCTAGAGATTCCAAAGTAGTTCCCTCTTGAACAATCATTTCTGCCCCACATAATAAACGCCAGCAACGGTTAAAAGGATTCCTATGCCACCTAGGATGTAAGGCAGCTTACTCTTCTTCTTTGTCGTTAGTGCAGTCTTCGCCTTTAGGTCGTCCGATGCTTTCTGAGCTACCTGGATGGCTGCTTCAGCAGCTTTCTTGCTTGCGTCCTCTGCAATTTTTCTCACGGTCGCCTGATCCATAGACTGGGCGGTACTCACGTTAACCACTGTCTGTCCTGCAGGAACATACGATGTACGATGGCTCCATGTGCTTCGGCTAATCGGGACTCGGTTCTGCATTATCTGGGACCGCAGCTGATGCGAGGTCAACTGTGGACTAGTGTTGGCCTTATAAACTACATTAGGCTTGGCACTGTTTGTGACAGCCTGAGCATTCTTGGCAAGAGTTCTCACGTTCTGTGCAGGAAGGAGTTGGACGGGAGCCACACCCCTCGACCATCCTGTTCTTGTGCGGTTAGCTTGCTGGGCGGCTATTTGCCGATTCCTCATAAGTTGCCCTGCCGACCGAACTGCGTTCATGTGAGCATCCTGCCCCTGCCCCAGGCCAAGAATGTTGTCAGCAATTCCGTTTGAAATGATCATCGCTTTGTCGAATCCTTAATCAGCATCCCGATAAGGAAGCCACCTACTGCGAACCCTATGGCGTTGCCCACCGCTCCAATCATAGCCTTCTCGATCTCCATCCAGCGGGTCATCTTGTAAACCAAGTTGGTTGTAATAGCTTCTCGAATAGCGTCCGCCTCTTCTTCGGCCGTTATTGTTATCTCTTCTCCAGATGGGGCAAGACGTTTGTACCGGTCCAAGTGGACTACAGGCACTCCTTGGTCTTCCACCAAGGTAACATCATCCTTTCCAGGGTTTACCTTCACCTGGCCAAGGTCGGAAAGCGAGACGTGTTCTCCTATCCTCATGGACCCCTCTTGACTGTATAAAGATTTCTCGTCCTTCTTCTGATCGTTCCTTCGGGCTGCATGGCAGCACCCCTCTGTATAAGTTCCTCTTCTCCACCATGAGCAGCACTTACTCTTTTTATAGCGAAGCCCTGCTGAGTATAAAAAGGTCGGCAGCGGAAGGATGCAATAACACCTCCCCCAGGAGAAAGGACTTCAAAGTATGTAGTCCTTGGTAAGGCCTGCCCGAGGCCTTGAAGGTTACCTCCTCAGCCGGAAACCGTCTCAGGCCAAGGGCCTGGACGCTTCGCCATCGGCCCTGACTCTACGGGGTACGGCCCTGGAAGTTGAGCACGGTAGCCTGGAGCTACCTGGAAAGGCATGCAGCTGGCTTTGATGACAGGGTAGTTTGTGCCACCCTCTGCATCTACGATCCAGTACTCTCGGCCGTAGCTGATGGCTTTACCACCAACCCTCAAACCGAGGTCGTCAAGGTCTCCCAACGATACATGTTCACCGATTAACATTAGAAAAGCTCACTTATGTCTGAAAGAACATCCTGTTGTGATTCGGGCTGAGCGGAAGAGTGGTGGTTGACGATCTGGATCTGACCACTTGGCTGAACCTTGAATACATAACTGTACCGGGCGTTCACCTCTTTTGGATTGCCGTCTTCTTCCCAGCCGAAGGTGTAGTTACCAGAGACAACACCTCCGTTATCCAAAGCCTGGACTTCCATTGAAGTAACCTTGCCACAGAGTTTGTCCTTTGCCATAAACATGTCAAAGTACCCTTCGATTGCAGGACGACCACGCTTGATCTCTTCGGCAACCGTACCGATGAGGATCCCGTCCGTATCGTACATTTCTACAACCTCTTGGGGTGTTCCGTGGCAGATAGCCTTCAGCCAATCACCCAATAGTTGGTGCGCTTGGCTCTGTACCAACTGCTCAGATCCCAACATTAGAATACGCCGCCGTTCAGACGCTTTACTCCACCAGGAACGTCCTCGTAGTCTCCACCACGACCCTGTCCGTTTTCGAAGTAAAGGGTGGCACCCAGTTCTTCCGGAATACCAGGGGTCAGGCGAGAGTAAGCGGGAGCCGCTCCTCCTGCATGCATCTCATCCACATCCTGCTGAACAGTTCTGGGCCACGGGTGAGGCGCGATGCTTCCCGGTGCAGGGGGTCCATAACCTAGTCCCCACGTTCCCTGGCCAGGAACCTTAGCAGGTCCAGGACCAGATGAGGGGTATTGATCTTCATGGATCATGATTGATCCACCGTTGTCCTGTCCAAGTCCCCAGGTACCGGACGGAGGAACAACAGCTGGACCAGGCCCTTGCTGAGGCATCAAGTTCTTCTGGTCTCGGATAGGCATAAGTCTTCCGGGGGACTGGTAATTCCACCATCCCTTCTTTTTAAGGAAGGCTTGTTGCCGTGGAGAAAGTGCCCCAGGATTTAAGCCCTTGGTGTAATGCTTCTGCAGCATTGCCTTGGCTCGCATCATGTCCTGTGGGATCGATCCGGTAGCAATCCTTTTGAGTTGGTACCCAGGAAGAACAGCGCGAGCGCGTCCTCTGACTACCGCAACCACATTTCCATTTGGGGCAACAACCGCCCATAAGCCTCTAAGGATGCCACGGCTTCCACCATGCCGTCCAAGGCCTTGGACCTGGTCCATCTCACTTTGAGGGACCGGGCCTGGGTCACTAACGATGAAATGCTCTCCATCAGGGAGAATCATCTCTTGGCCTAGACCGTCGAGACCGTCGAACATCATGGTTTCATCCTCCTTGTACAGGTCGTCATAGATGTTTGCCATAAAAAACTCCTACGATTCTTCGTAATCCTGCACCGCTTCCTCTACGGGAATTATCCCGGCAGGATCCGGTGTAAATTCATTAACGGCAACCCAGCGAAGGGGTGAATTCTGCTTTGAAGCAAAGAGAATTTCATCCCCGTCTTTCCGCAAGGCAACTCCGACTCCAGTTTCCTTCCCAACAAAACCGTACAACGGTTCATCCAGCATATGCATTACTTTTTCCTCCTGCGCGTTACGCGCTTCTTGCTCTTTCGAGCAGTCCTTGAGACAGTACGTTTAACAGCTTTCTTCTTCTTCTTAAGATTCGCCATACGCTTTTCGCGTCCTTTTTTCAAGATCGCCAACGTCTTCTTGGAGACGGTACGCTTCTTCTTGGTAGCCTTTTTAGGCTTTTTCTTAGCTTTCGCTTTCCCGAGCGGGCCTGCAATAGCGAACTCTTCTTTTACCTTCTCGGAGATCTCAGCTCTCATGGGCACCAGTGCTTTCATGCGAATGGCCATACGGATGACCCCCCGCGCTGTGCTGATGATCTTGGTGGCATCGTCCGGATGCTTCTTGAAAATAGCTCCCGCCTGTAGAGCCGCACTGAGAGCCAAGTTTCCGGCGGCCTCGTGCTTCCCTTCAGCTAAACTGGTTAAAGACAATTTGATCGTCTGGCGTGAGCTTCGAACAGTAGCTTTTTTGAGCATAGACCGAGTGGACTTGATAACCGACCGTGAAGTACTTCCGAGTGAAAGCCCATAAACCTGGCCTTCCTTCTTATACTTACGGATAAACTTGTTAGCTTTGTCAGTAATCTTTTTCCACTGCCCCTTGGTTAGTTTCCCTCTATGAAGCTCCTCGCTTGCCCGAGCTTTTGCGTTCACCGCATGAGTTATGTTCTCCATGGGATACTTGCGCTGTCCAGGTAATCCAAACTCTTTGGAGGGGATGGCTCTTCTGGTTTTTGACGTAAGCTTGCGTCCCAAACCAGCTCCTCCAGAAATTTCCACTACTTGTGGCATATAGAGTCCTCCTTGTTAATCTATTTATATCTCATATAAAGAACTATAGCGAGTAAACCCACGGATACACCCAGGAAAACGGCTGGGAGAGTGGACGTACTAACCGCCGAGGTAGCCCTTCCCTTGATTTGGGAAAAGGATATTTGATCAGTAAGTTGAGACCTCTTCTGCTTCACAGGAGTAAGGCTCAACTCTCCCGCTCTTTTCTCTGCGTTCTGGACTCGCTCGCCGGACCATGGATGACTTCGGAACAGCTTGTCTACAGAACTAGGCTCTTCCTCTTCAAGGGCAAGGAATACGTTCATAAGGTCAGCCATTCCCCTGGCGTCATATCCACTCTGGTGAGCAAGATTTTGCCCTATCTCATCAGACTCCGCTTCGTTTGCTCGTGAGTAACCACTGGATAATAGCTGCTGACTTATCTGGCTTCCCAGCTCTGCATCCTCTGCGTCCAACTTTCCCGCAAGAGCTTTCGTGAATAACGCTGAAAGAGCCAGCTCGCTTGCCGTGTTTACCCCTATCTGGTTGACTCCATGGTGCTCCGTAACATGAACGAGTTCATGGCCCAGTAGGTTGGCCAACTCATCATGACTATTCATCTTGGACAGGAGCCCTGTCGTCACATAGATGGAGCCGTTAGGAAGAGCAAAGGCATTGATGACCGAAGAATCAAGAACTCCAAACCTGTAACCAAAGTCTCTTCTGGAGGAGCGAATCTGGGGAACCAGGTCGGTCCCAACCGCGTTGACATACTGCACCAAGGGAGACTCAGGAGGTAGAGGCTTCCCTCCAAACTGGGAAACAGCTCCTGCTTCTCCACTATTTCCTATGAATTTTTCAAGCTGGTCAATGGCGCTTTTGATCAAGTCCTGGTCTTCCGCTGCTCCTAGCTGTAATGCATTCATTTAGACAGCTCCTGGAATTCCCTTACGAGCACACCAGCGATGAACGCAGCTGCTCCCACGAACAATAGTTCACTTCGCACCAAGGCTTTCTTGGAAACTACGAACTCGTGGATTTTCTGGGAACCTGCCTCAGCTTCCTGCTTGTCGGGGGTAATGGAAAGTCTGCATCCAGCTACAGTCCCGCCCACAAGAGAAAGGGCTCCGGTGGTTCCAGACTTCAAACGAATAACCCCCATTCCGTTGCTGTCGGACAGCCCACGCCCAGCGATTACCCCGTTCTCCTTGACCGCAATGATTGGGATGTTCGCCTGCCCCTTTCCCTTATCGTCTAGAACGATAAAGGAGACGTGATTATCAATTTGTCCTATAGAGTTCATTTACCTCTCTTCTTCCAAAGGTGGATACCCCTCTCCTGTCGGAGAGCACTCTCTCGTGACGCATGCCGTCCGAGAAGCTTCTTCCCTTTTCGGTCTAGTAGACACCACTTCTGGTCAGACATGGGCCGATCAGGATCTATGAATTTTGAAGGGCATTTCTTTATAACCCCAAGGCCTCTTGAGCTACCTCCTCCTCCCATCCAGTCGGAGAAGGCCGCTCCGAGTACCACCCCTCCCGCAACAATGGTACCAGCACCCAGCCTGAGTTTGTCTTCTCCTGTCAGGGTTCCACCTTGCTGCTTTTTAAGATTAGTTGACATCGTGGAGTAGAGGGCATACATAGCGACCGCTACGGTTCCCACCACCATCAGGTTGGGAGCCTTCTTGTCGAGCGTACCCTTCAAACTTGATAGCACAGCTTTCATTTCTTCAATATCTCCAGGATCGCACGAGTTCGTTTGATCCCATCAGTTACGTCTTCACCATACTCTATGTTCAAAATACCCATAAGTCTCATAGCCATCCGCGCCTTTGAGTGCGCCAACTTTCTCAATGCCTTTGCGCTCTTCAACTTACCAGCCTTCAGCTGGGGAGCGACCTTGGAAGTTAACTCTTCCGCTTTCCGCAATACTGCTTCAAGGCGAGTAGTGCGTTCCGCACCCGGCTTATCAACAATCCGAACAAACTGAACCATTTAGTATCCCGCAGACGGTAACCCACTGGCACCCCCTGGATGCATCTGTTCCTCTTGTTGAGCAAGCCTTCTGCGTCGAGCCGCTTCTTGTTCTTGAGTCCTATCCATAGCTGGGGGCGTGGGGGCGGCTACTTCTTTCTTCTCCGTGATCTTAACGTCGATCTTTTTCGGTGCGGGTGCGCTTAAAGCAAGCCATGCCCAGTATGCTCCCACCCCAAGACCCGCGTAGTATTCAAACTTGCTCAGGGTAATCTTGTTGGACTGTGCGAGGTAAACCCAGTAGCCTCCCGCTGCCAGCCCAAGTAAAAGTTTTGTCTTATCCATCTCAATCTCCTAGATGTAATTTGGGTCTTGCCATTCTGGTGGTGGGGAAGGAGTAGGGGCTTTCACCTCCGCCTTTCCTTCGTCAATCAACTTCTCTATGGTCTTTGGCTTCTCAAGAGTGTGTTTTAGCGCAAGGAACAGTCCGAGTAGCCCAAAGGTCATTACCCCAACACCAAGGGCTTTGAAGTACTTGTTCTTTTCCTTTGGTAACTCTCTCATCACAAACCAGACAGTCGCGCTTGTTCCCACAATCCCTAGAAGGTCCGTAGGTGTCAGCTTAAAGTGAACCTCATCCAGGTTGAGAGCTGTGGCTCCCAACTGCCGATGTACTAGAGGAGTATTTTCTACCAGCCGAAGCACTAAGCGCTCCCTTTGTTCATTTCGTAGTACCCCTTGCTTACTAAGCCAACAATGGGGTTTCCTTGGCTCCTCTTGGCGTGACTAACAAACTTCTCAGGTGCAGCTAATATCGCTCCAGCACCAAGGATCCCTAAACCTGCCGAGAACATTCCAAGGTATCCCAATATGCGCAGACTCTTCTTCTTTTCCCGCTTGTTAGCACGAAGGAAGTACCATAAAAAGGCTGCATCAAGTGCCATCCCAGCAACAGCCCCAATACGAAGAGCCGTTGTCTGAACTTTCATGTCCCTAGTCTGTCCCAAGCCGAACATGGGGACGTTTTCTTCACCAGGGTAGTAGGATCCAGGAGTGCTCATGGGTGAGGCTACTTGCCCCAAACCGAACATATCTACGTTTTCTTCTCCAGGAAAGTAGGCTTCTCCAAGACCATGAGTAGCCACATCAGGCATCGTAACCCCTTTGCCTGCGTAGGAAGATCCCTGTGCGGGAAGAGGAGCCCACTCGTCAGTTTCTCCGGGAGAGGACGGTAGCCCTCGTCCTGGGTACTTGGTCAGAAGGGAGGCAGGCTGGTTCCTCATGTCAGGATACCCATACTGCTTGTACCAGTAATAAAGGTTGTCCGACTCCGTTGGTCCCCCACCCGGCTGAGGTGCCGCGTAGGGAAGATCAGGCTGGTATTGACCAAGCCCTGCGTTTTCTCCGATGGTAATCATTTCTTCTCCTTTTGTGCTGGGGTTGCGGCTGGTTTTTTGGATAGAGCGCCCATGGCTAAAGGAATGAGTCCCATCCCCAGGATGATTCCTCCTCCCCCCGTCACAATGCCAGAAGCCCAGTTGCCTTTTAGCTTGGTTTGACCCAGGAATAGAAGCAGAGCTCCCGATACCACCCAGGCCACCGCATTATCAGGAGTGACAGCCTTAAGAGCTTTATCCACCAAGCTTCCCTGAGACAGTTCTCCAAGAGCGAGGTTGTAACTGTCTTCGTGAGGCCAGAGAACTCTGTTCTGTTCAGCCAGGATCCGTGGGTGTTCATCATCTATATATGGAATAGGGGGAGCACTCATGACTCCATAGTAGTTATCCACAGATAGAGGGTGGTCAGTATCCTGGATTTGTCCCGTGGCAATGAGACTCTCCTCGCTAGGATAACCCTTAGCTCGCCTCGACTTTTTGCTGTATTGGTTTGGCGGTTCCTTATAGATACTCTGTTGCCCCAAACCTTTAGGTGGTCCAAACATTACGCCCTCCTTCGGAGAAGTCGCTGAATAGCAGCATCCTGTATAATAATCCTGGCTCCCTGGATGATGGACTCAGCGTCCTTACCACGGGATGCCCTGGCGGCCGTAACAGCCGCTGTAAGAGCTCTTGAGACAGCAAGACGCAGATCACCCTTAGCGCGAGCCTTCTCTGCGTTCCTGAGCTTAGTACGGGCCGTTGCCAACCCCTTTTCCTTGGTTACCCCTTTTAATCCGGTCGCCTCCCGGAGACAGTCCTTTAACCCCTCAATGGAGGTTTCTACTTCTTCCTTAGTCTCCAGGATTAGCTTCTTAGGCACCTTAACCTTATGAATTCTGGCTGTGCATACTACATTCGTTCCGATACCAGCGCACTTGAAATAAAGGTCAATAGCAGCCGAGTAGTTACCGGATGCCCGCTCGCGCAGAGCTTGAGCCAGATTCATGGAGGCAATTTTAGCCTCCTTCTTCAGCTCCTGGGCAGAAATCTTTCCCAGATCGTGTCTGCTCAGATCGTGCTTTGGAGTTTTAGTGTTTGCCCTTTTCATGGTTCCCTTTATAATCGCAGTTATGAAAGTGACTGACAAGACTGAGGAAGCGCGTAAGATTATTTCGAGCCTGGCAAAGGATGTTGACAAGGTTCTGTCGATGGTTCAATTCTCGGTTCCAGCCGGGGAGAACGTAGCCAAGAAGGTTATGGAGCGGATGGACGAAATCAAAAAGCTTTTTGGAGTTGAGAGGGGAGAAGATGAATCTTAGATTCGTGGTACAGATTCCAACACAAGCGGTGGAAGATATGGCAACCATTCTGCACGGGGACGAGGAGTTGAATGGCCCCTTGAGTGCGGCCGTACTCCAAGAGATGCTCGGCACTGTCTTCTCCGAGTACCTCGACGAACCTGTCCAAGTTTCTGTGCAACCCATACCTACAACTGCCTCTTCAAGGACACACTAACCGATTGACCCTGCGCCTTTGCGGCTTTAAGCTTTTCTATAGCTTTCTCTTCTCTAGATGCGCTACCCGAAGCTCTGGCATCGACCAATTTCTGCTCCCAGTTGTCTGTCTTGATGGTCGCTCCACGACCCCGCTTTGGACCCGATGCAGTCGGAGCTTTCCTCCCTCCTTTGTATTTTAACAGGGATAGGGCTTTTTTCGGATTGGTAACTGCATAGAACCCTGCGCCTACAGCTAGAATTCCAATCAGGGTTCTGTAGTCAAAATCTACAGCAGCTTGCCATGGATTCACCCCATTCCCCTCGGTAGATCCAGAATCTCCGCCTGGAAACCCAGGTGTTCCCTTGTTCGCAAGAAATTTGTAAAGGGCTGTGGGGCCAAACTTATCATTCAGAGCAGAAATTTTTCCTGCTGTCGACGAAATCACATTGCCTTTGCCAAGTATTAGTTCGGCTAAAGGAGCGTAGGTAAAATCAACCAAACCGATAAACACAGGTAGGGCAAGGTACCCAAAGACGGGAGAAACCTTGTTGATCTTATAGAATGCAAATGCTGGGTAGTACCCGCTGAACAACTTTAAGCTGACCCTAGCCGTCCATAGCATCCGACTAGCGTTCGCGTTCCACCCGTCTTTCAGGCTAAGGAGTCTGGCAAACGCACCCATCTTTCCACCATTGATTGCGGATACTTTACTCTGGGCCCGTTTGTACGTTTTATCCAGCTTATCCAAGAGGCCATTAACCTTTTGAGCCTCAGTCCATAGCTCTACCTGGTCTGAATTGGCGTATTGGGTGCTGTCTACGAAGTCTGCTTCGGTCATGTTAAATTTTGTTTTCCAGGACTGGTTCTGCCTGGTGATATAGTTCCACTGATCAACCAGCGTCTTCCGAATAGTCTGTCCCCATTGATTCTTAGTAAGACCCGTTCGGTCAGCCGCAAGCTTCGCATCTTTGATGTATGCATTGATATCAATGCTATAATCGGTCAAGACCTCCCCAGCCTCGTCTTTACCGGACGCACCCGTCCAGCGCACAAGTCTTTGCCATACAGGGTTGATGACGTCACGCCACACTTCTTGCTGAAATTCTTTGTTCAAGAATTGTTCTTCCCTCGGGCGATTAGCGTTAACTTTGTTTCGCTTCTGAAGACCTGGGATGAAGACGCGACCTTTCTTTATGAGGTCCCAAACTCCAGGAAGGAAGTTCCTTGGGTTTGGGATCCTACCAAAGAAACCTTCGTTAAATTCCTCCACAGTAGGTGCGTGTGAAGTATTAACGGTGGATTCATTGACTTGATCATTCTGCTGAGCATCCTTGGCGTCGCTTGTCCAGGCGTTAAAGATTTTTTCCAACTTCAATAACTTCAGGAAATTAGGTCGCGCAGTTCTTCCGATGTATCCCTTGGTCCAAGTGCTCCCCCGTGTGCCGCTTAGATGGTTGTTATACCAATTCTCTATGATGTTGGGAGCCTCTTCATCGACATCAACATAGTCTGGACCCGTGTCCTCCCAGTTGACTCCACGATGCGTCCACTTGTTTCCCGTGATCTTCTCGTACTGAGCAAGCGCACCACCCTCCTCTTCGTCCCTGGTAATATACTCCCGTGATCCAGAATGAGACTTCCTAAGTCCCTTTCCATGCCAACCTGCTCCCTTGTTCCAGGGGATCTTTACAGGATCTTCTCCTATCACTGAAATGGAGTATTCACTAGGAACCGCCTGTACTCCCGCCTCTCCCCCGTCTCTCTCCCAGGCCAAATGAAGAGCTTTATCTAATCTCCAAGCGAGACGTATGTAGGCCTGCCACGTTCTAGCTTGTCCTAGGAAATCGGAACGAAAAATTTTGATCATCTCCTCGCGCCTTCTGTTGGAATGCCCAAGAAGGTCGTTAAAGAAGGCTATGTACTGCTTGTTGCCAAACTTGTCTCCAATGCTGTTGACAAGGGTGGCGAGTCTTTTGAAGAAGGGACGTGTAAAGATTTCAAGTTTGGCCGCCCCCTCGTACTGGTCTTTGAAAGATGCCTTAACCTTTGTAAACCCGGACATGGCTACCAGACGTCCGAGGGCATTGAACATGCCATTGATCTGGTCTCCCAAGCCTTGTTCATTATCAAGAAGAACTGGCTTCACCCCAGCTCTCATTATGTTTTTAACAATTTCTTCGTACTCTTCGGTAATAGAGAGCCACCACGAATTCTTAATATTAACCCAACTCTTTCTAATCCCCTCCAACCTGCTCACCTCGGATGGGTTATTTCGTGCCCTAGAAATCGCTGCATTGATGTTGGTGATCTTATCTACGATTGTCCCTCTGATGCTGAGCATCTGGTCTTTCCAGTTAACCGTGTTCATCACATCTAGGTTGTAACCTCTGAGATTTCTTTTGATATCGGAAGTAGTTTTTATCAAGAAATCCTGAAGAGCGTTTCGGACAGGAAGGATGTCCTTACTCTGCATAGTTATAAAATTCTTTTCCCATTGCTTACTTCCAGGTGCACCATGAATCTTATCCAAGGTGGCTCTGAACCAGTCCCCAATAGGCTTTAGGTTAAATTTTACTGCCGTGGGAGGTTTAGGTTTCAGAAGATGGCCTTTACCCAAGCTTCCAAGAGTTCCACTTCCAACTGAAAGCCCGACTACCTGTAACTCCTGGATCTCTTTCAGGTTCGAGTTGATTGCCTGAGTGTAGTATCCCTGGGCGTATTCGAAATCAGACCATCGACCCGCCTCTGAGGCCATCTCAGGTTCAACCTGTTCTATGACAGAGTCTCGAAGGTTTTCCGATACCCCAGACATCTTCATCAGTAGTCCCGTTACCTGTTGCAACTTTTCCTTGTTCTCGGGAGTTGGATTTTTCATGTACTTCGAGGGATCAATAGATGGGTCGTCCAAGGCTCCTTGGAGTACGCTGGCGAATTCTCCGAAGTACTCTTCCGCCTGCATAGAATAGGTCATCTGGTAATAGAACTCGTTAGTGGTATAGAGGTTAGCAATCTTGTATTGGGCGGTTATGTAACCAATGCGGGATTGGAAGTCTGAGTACAGGTTTTGAATCAATACAGCCGACTCGGGGGAACGAGATGCGGCATAAGACTTCAGGGCGGTAAACATGGAGGAGCAAAAATTCATAATCCCCAGGCCGGAATTACTTATTCCCGTCATGGCGTTGATACCAAGGAGCCCTATGTCATAAGAGATAGTAGCTTCATCTAAAGAAGTCCGAGCGAGGTTAAAAGCTGTAAGGAAGTCTATCAAGCCCTCGGTAAAAAACTTATCCGGATCAGTAGTAGGAGCTGGGTTGAAGTTATTTATCGACTGGACCGCGCCTTCTAAGCCCGCCTCAGCAAGGTACGGAGATGGAACTTCCCGGTCGATAGTGGGACGAGCAGTCATAGCCTGGACCACGTTGCCCATGTATCTGTCTACTACAAGAAAGCCACCTATCAACCCTCTCTCTTCACCTGTCGTGACCACAGGTACCTGGGTCCAGGAGCCTGCTCCTGCGCCCTCCAGTTTGAAAAGATATACTAGGGATGGGTTGTCAGGAACACGCATGCTCACTTGCCATAACCCAACTCCCTCCCCTTGAGGGAGAATAAGAAGGTTGCTTGGGTAAATAACATTGGTGTCTTTATCAGAAGCCACACGCTTGAAGGTCATTCCAGCCGTTGGGCGAGGTTTCCCCAAGCTCCGGGCAGCAAGTTCGCCCGTGTTCTTCTTATCTTGACCTAAAAACCCAATCATCTAGCCTTCTCCGACCACCAGTACCAAGCGCCCCAAAATACCCCAATTCCAATGATTGGAATGAGGATGTTGCTAGACTTCTTGGTAATCATCCCAGGCTTCTTTTCCATTCGAGGAGGCTTTACCTCGTTGGGTTCACTATTCCCAGGATCTCCTCCAGCTGGGACTACCTTGTCTCCATGAACCTGGTCACTGGTTTTCTCAAGCTGTGAAGTGATTTCCTGTATCTGCTTCTTGAGAGCTGGGTCATCCAACTTTTGTAAACCCTCTACCATTTCTCCAAGGCTATCTCTGTACTTCTTCTCAAGTTGAGTAAGTTCGGTGGGAGACATCTTGTCTACCAAGCCAGCTGCTTGGTCTCTTGCCAGCTGCTGTTGGGCGAACCCGACACGGCTATGAGTGAAGCCCTGATCTTTTTGGAGCTGCAGTTGCTCCGCTCCCAGAATCTTACCTTGGAAATACGTTATAACACCCATAATAACGCTGCTGATAAGGGTTGCGATGATGGTGCTTACAATGATGGTTGTGGCTGATGCACCCCCATCACCAAGGCCATCCATAGCTGAGTAAAGCTCTTCTATCTCAAGACCACTATCCAAGGCTATCTTTCGACCTTGGCTGGCGGCGTTGGCAAAGATAATACCTTCCACCTCAAACTGATCTCTCACTTTTTCCAGGTACTCTGCGCTTCCACCAGAGGCTACGATGTTCTGAATGATGTGGTCGAACTTCCTAACTATTTCCTGGTTTGCCTCGACAGCATTGAAAAGATTCTTAATTACCTTTAGCCCGTTCTCCTTGTTAGAAGAGACAGCCGCCATCACAGAAGCGATTACTCCTGCATACCCGTTGTAGGCGTCCAGGAGCGCACTTGTAAACGGGTTATTCTTCCTTCTCTTTGCATCCTGCAGGGCGGTATGAGCCTTACCCATGAATTCTACGCCTGAGCGTTGGATTCTTCCAATCATGTCCATGGTGAATATTCCTGCGGCATAAAGGAATGTCGCTTCGGTCAAAGCTACCCTGGTATTGTTAACCGCATTGGTAAGATCGCTTATCGCCCAGTCGTACTCCCCTCGGGAAGCACTCTTGACGGCATCGTCATAAGCTGTCTTCGAGCCCTTATTGGACGCAACGAAGGCATCATAATCGATAGGGGTCTTCACTTTTCCAAAGAGTCCCCAGCCGTAAGACTCAAGCCGGGAGCGAGACGACGGTGACACCTTCTTCCAGCCTTGGGCATCAAAGTCCTTCAGGTCAAGATACTGTACATGACCTGCAGCCGGACCATTCAGACGCTTAAAGACAACGTGAGGAACATCCCCATTCCATAGGTAAGGGAGGAATCTGGGGAACCCTCCTATCTTTATTAGTTCTGGCCCGTCATTACTTCGGTAGGCCCAATCTCCTATGATGGGTATTCCAGAGGTTACCTGTACCGTACCTTGCAGGGGAACTGGAAAGGTAGCTCTCAGAAGCTGGTCAGCCATTTTTTTAGGCCAGTCAGTCTGTCCCAGGGATCCCATACCGCTTGTTCTGTAAAATGATGCCATAGTGTCCTCAGAATTTTATCATTGTAATCTGGATACCGAAAGCCCAATCCTCTTCATCAAAACGCCTGGAGAAGAGGGGACCCGCCGTTATCTCGAAGACCGAGGTGAATCGCTTGCCAACATAGAGATGGAGTTCGTCGGTTCCAGCCCCGACCTGGATGGAGAACCAACGCAGGACCGGGACTTTCACCTCTGCTATCTCAATCCCCAAGGTGGGGGTTAACTTGGACTTTTCCCCAGACACCCATGCGTAGCCCGCATGGATGTCAGGGAAAGAGTAGGTAGCGAGCACCTCGGGCGGCGGTATCTTATTTCCGTCACTATCAAACCCAGGAGTCTCCGGGTTTTCCTTGCCTATCTTGGGAGCGTCACCCCAGAAGGGTTTAACCTCAAATGAAGAGCAACCTGTACACAGTACGGATAAGACAACTGGAAGTAGTAGGGCTCTTATCATCCTTTAGTCCCCGTTGTCGCAATGATAGGCCCTAATCTGTATCCCTCTGGCGGTAGCGGTTGCATGGGGCGTGGGCTAGGAGCTGGACCCAAATTAAGGTTAAGGCGCGACGGAGTGGGGTAATAACGACTTATCTCTTGGTCTGGATCCAGATACCCCGGTTGCCATTGCGGGACTACCTGCTGCTGCTCTATCTTTTTCCTAGGTGCTGGCCCCCGTGACCGCTGGCTATAACGAGGGAATGTTTTAGACGCAGCTCTAACAGCTGAAGCTACTGATGACCATTGAGTCGTAGGAGCTAAAACTGCTTTAGGGGTAACGGGTGAGGTAGGGAGTACTGGATCTTGCCTGTGGCTAGATCCAGGAAGTGTGGGTACTGCCTTCTTTTTCCTCAAGAAGTAGTAGGCAATTCCTAATCCCGCTGCGCCTGCTGCAATCCAAATCCACATTCCCACATCATTCCTAATCATCCTCAATATCCTCTTCAGCAGGCCAAAATTGGTAAGGGTCTCCATATCTCTCCTCTTCCGAAGGCCCTACCTCTCCATATCTGGTAGACTCATCTACCGCGACGACCCACCACCCATTCTCCTCAAAAACAACTGGGTCTACGTGGCGTCCTTGGCTAGACTCTGAACGCTCCATCTCCATGGCGGCCTCATTAGCTTCATCCTCTTCCTCAAACCTAAGAACATTAACGTACTCACCCAGGGTTGAATTTTTCGTGAGAAGGTAGTGAAGCCCAAGAACTCCCAAGCCTATCCCGACGAGGATCTTCAAATTTTTGTCAGACTCTTCGCTCATCTTTTCTTCCTCATTTTTCCTGTCCCTTGGAGCTTCTCAGGTAACCACTAATGACCAGTTCTGCAGCTCCGTTGGCCAGAAGGTATGCACCTCCGATTGTGAGGGCAAGCTTCCAAGGCTCCTTGCTGAACTTAGCCTTGGCTGAAAGAATCATACCTACTCCCATGATGGTCTGGATCCCGGCCACCACGAACATCGCTGGGTCCCGGCTTGCAACGAACTCTCCCCCACCTGGGCTACCTAGACCGGAAAGCTGTTCGTCCTGCTCCTCCTTGGTAACCCGCTTGACCAGAGTCTTCCTGTTCTCACAGGTAGGGCACCGATACTGTTCGGTTTCACCGATCCACATCATCGGGCCTTTGCAGGGATCGCAGATGAGCTTATCTCGCAGGATTCCTACGGGGTAGTGATCGGATCGCTCATTATAGGGACCCAGTGCTCTTGTATCTGCAATTCTCATCGCTTCTTTCGTTTCTTTTTACTGGCCATCATCAGAATTATTAAACCCCCAACGGCTACCCCACCCCCTACAAGGAGTCCAATGGGAGGACCGGACTCAGAGCTTGCGGCCGACGTTGCAGAGGATGAGGAAGCTTTATCCGCTGGTAAGCCATCGCCTGTAGCGGCGGTGATTCCTGGTGTAAATGTATCAGGTGCGAGTTTGGGTGGAGGAGGAAGCGGTATGTCCCCTTCGGATGTGGGGACAGTTATGTCCCTTCCCTGCTCTGCCGCCTCTACAATGTTCTTTGCTTGAGGTCCGAACTCACTTTTAATCCTCTCCAGAAGAACTTGGGCTGCAGCTTCTTCCTGAGCTATATGGGAATCCTGCTTCTTCCTTCTCTCTTCTATAAGCTTCTTAGTCTTCTTGAAGAATTCTTGTGCGTCTTTCTCTTCCTTGGTTAATTGTGACTCTTCTTTTGCCCAACTTGCCTCAGCTATCTTGTGAGCTTTCTTAAACTGCTCTTTAGCTACCCTCTTCCCTTGGTAAGCCTGTTGAGCTTCGATGGCAGCGTAAGCTATTGTGAAAGGGATCCCAATACCAGGAATCATTGAAACCACTGGAGCTACCTTTCGGATAACAGAAAGAGCCTTATACCTAAGCTTCTTTGTCTTCTTTCGTACCTTCGTCCAAGTCTTCTTGAAAAAGGACCCAAGTGGACCATCTAACCCAGCCATGGCCATGCCATCAAGGTACTGGGCGTGAAAGTCTAACTCGGCTACCTCTACACTGGATAAACCAATGGACGGGCCAACAGCGGCAAGAGTTTTAAGTTCTTGCAAACCAGACAGGGCTTCCTGCAGTTCACTATCCCTACCCAAAGAAGAAAGAGGTATGTGTTCAGGGATTCTCACCTTTTCTTTTTCATAAAGAAGAACCCAGCCACCAGTAGCAAGGCAATTCCTCCCCCTACCATCAAAGCAGTCTTCTTGGGCATCCCAAGGATCTTGCCACCCGTAGCTGACGTAATAGCCCCCTCTTGGAATTGCTTGGTAAGAGTTGTTCCTGTCGCAGCGTTACGAATAGAGTTCAACGCTGACTTCTCCTGTATCTGCTTTTCCAAAGCGGCTGCCTGGGCTGTCTCAATTCGGAGTTGCACTTCAGCTTGTCGCTGCTGGAAAGCAGCTTGAGACTTTTTAAGCTCTAGTTCTGAGTCAGCGAGCATCTTATCGATAGCGAGCCTTTTGTTTGCCAACACCTCTTCCCTCGCTGCCATCCTCTCCTCATGTTTCGCCTGGTACTTTGCAATCTTTCTTTGTGTATAAGCACCATAGGCCGCAGAACCTGCACCGGCTGCAGCACTAATCGCAGCTCCAACCCATGCCAGGTCTTCTAACTGCTCTTCTTCATGGACAACCAGGTTCTGCATCGTTCACCTCAAGAGAAAGTCTTATCTATATCAGCTCCTACCTGGGAGAGTTTGGATAACCATCCCTCCATGGTGTATCTCTTCTTCTTCTCCTGGTAGGCACGGAACACCTTGTACAGACGAAACAGAAGGCGTCCTACCTTCTTCAGAGTCTTCTCCGACCATCCAGTCTTCCGAAGGTTCTGTATCGCCTGGTTAAAAACGAATACCAGGTGTTCCCGGAACGCTCGGTCCGGTCCCGTGGGGTCCGGACCTAGCGTGGCGTTAATCTGCGATTCAAAGAACAATGTCAACGCTATGATATCTCGGGCTTGCGCGTGTCCATACAGGAGCGCCCGCACCGAGAGTGCTAGTTTTTTGGGTCTGTCCCCTTGATGAGAGGATTGACCACCTTGTCATGGATTACACCAGACCCGATCCCAGCTAGAGCAAGTGCTACAATGTGACTTACCCAGTCTGAATCACCAAAGCTGATGTGCGCTAGTTTGGATGCAACTCCCAGTAGGATTGGAATTCCGATAGCCAAGAGCGGTTCCTTACCCTTGATTTTGTCTCCAAGCAGTTTCTTACCAGCTCCAATGAGCATGGTTGTCAGGGCTGCAAGCCCGGCATAGGTAGCGAGCGAAGGGCTTATGGATTCGGCTGCAGAACCATCCTGCGCCCATGCAACCCCTGCCATAAGGAACAGAACCGCTGAAGTCCACCAATAGATCATCGCTTTCTCCTTTTCTTTTGTCCCATGTAGTGACAGATCAGAGCGGCTGATATCCCTGAAGCGACCAACCCGCCCACAACATAGAGTAGCACCTTCGGCAGAACGTCCTTTTTCATTGCATCACGTAACTGCGGGCGAAGGTCCTGAAAACTCTGCTTGAGAACAGTCTTCAGTCCAGGGCGAAGAAATTCCATTACCTCTTCTACCTGGCCAAGGCTATTCACTCTCACTCTTTTTCTCCTGCTTACCGTTGAAGATTATGTGGTCCGTCTTCTTCAGTAAGTCTTTGAAAGTTCTTCTGATCTCTTCCTTTTGCTTTTCGGAGGTAGAAGGGTCCTCCAAGAGGGCTCTCAAGCCTCTCACCATTTCCATGTTCTCCTGGCTGACCTGGTCAGCTTCTTTACTTTGTCTTAGTTTCATCAAAGTGCCTCCGAAGGGTTTCATTCAAATCCTTCGCATCACGCAGCCGTCCCTGCGACTCCTTCTTCCAGAACACCAGGATCCTCCAAAAAGCCCCCGCAAGGCCAACATAGCCAAGGGCCATTCCCCCGATAATGTATCGGCAAAGACTTTCCTCCATCGAGGTTCCCCCATGTTAAACTCCGTTACTGGCTGCTATAACTTCAAGCAGCGTCCCAAGCTTAGACTTTATAGCTGCTACGCTTTCAGCCTCAGCACCTGTTATCTGAGCTCTGTTAATCAGAGTAATAATGATTTCCACCTCACGAGCTTGAAGTTCCACCTTTGGCGATTCAATTCGGCCTTTGATCTCCTTCACTTCCATTAACTTATCCTCCCACCTTGACGCCAAGAACAGCCGCTATGATCGTGAAGATTATAACTATGGTTTGGGGAGTCAAAGCCTGTGCCGCCAATTTACCAAGCTTTGACCTATCAGCATCCTTGTCTTTGGTGGCGGCTTCAATAGTCTCGAATTTTTCCTTGTAGTATTTGCTGTTGGCTTCGTCCATCTTATGATGGCCTATCAGATCTTTGTAGGTCTGAGCGAGATCCACTTTTAGATCACCGACACCGTCTTCCAGTTTACCTATCCGGTTGTATAAATCTTTCTCTGCCTCGGTCATTAGCTTATTCCCGCATCGGTCTTCATGGCCGCTACCAAGGCGTTAGTCATCTCTTCCACAGTTTGAGACTTGTCAAAGGTAAAGCCAGCGGTGTCATTACTTGTGCTACCCTTTACGTCGGTAGGAAATGTGGAGTCTGGGTCGTTGTAGGCCAACTCTCCCCTTCGAAACATTACCTCGAAGTCTCCATCATCGTTCTTGCAGTAACGCAAAGAGATGTTTACAAATTCACATTGACGAGCCATGTGTCCTCCTATTTATAGGTCATGGTGAAGTTCCATTGTAGGAACCCAAGATGAACCACGCAGGTGTGTCCGAAACATTGACAAAGAGCATTACTGCTTCGTACTGACCATCGAGTAGATAGGTGGCTGCATCGTCGATTGTTGCAGCCGTAGGCGTAATCGAAACGGTCCCGGTTGGATGTATATTCTTGATATACATCTGTTTCCCCAGATCTGAACCCGTAATGGAAGGTAGATTAAGAGTCATTGGGGTAGACGCTGAGTTGCAGATGATTACCTTGTTTGCAAAGGTAGCGGTAAAAGACGCTCCGCTTTGGGTAGTACCTGGAAACTGGAGCAAGTTCGTAATGTTGACTTCATTCGCATCAATGTCAGTCTGATAATTTGGTATGAGATATGTCATATAATGTAATAGTTGGTGGCATCCACCGCTTGAACAGTAAGAGTCTGGTACTGGGTCGTAAGGTTAGTCGTGTTAACTCCGTCAATGTTAATCCCGATTGGGGCGGCCACGGTCACTGCGTTGGCTGAAGCGTCAATCTTCTTGATCACAAAGATTCGGTTTAGGTTCGCTGTGGTTGCAGGGGTGGGAAGCCGGACTGTCGCCGCACTCAAGGCAGCATTAACGTAGGTCGCATAATTTGCGTCAGTGAGCGTAGTAACCCCACCCAAAACCACTTGAGTGGTAATCGCCACAGATCCACCCACAGTCAATGTGCTTCCTGGGGTAGGAGCGGTGATTCCCAAAAGCCCGGCAGGGGTGATCGTCACCCGTTCTACACCTGCTGTTGTGAAGTTCAGCTCATCTACTCCACCCGAGTACATTCCTGTATCTGTATTTCCTGCTTGCGTAAAGCTGTAAGCAGGATCACCGGGAGTTCCAGGTTGAGTTGCGGAAAAGTCTACAGCCCGTGCTTGTCCTGTGCAGACAAAGGTAGCTGCCAACCCGGCAATACCCGCTCCTACTCCCATGCGCCCATCATTCCGAAGAATAAAGAACAGGTTTCCAGCAGAATCGTACACTTCCATTGCATCGCTGGCAGAAGTGGTTCCGTTCCCATGAACTTCAAATGTAGCTGACCCCGTTTGAGCTGTAGCTCCCAAAAGTAGATCCGCTGTTCCATCCGGAGCACCAGAGATGTAGGACGTAGAATTACTTCTCAACTGAAGGCTGGCACCTCCAGCTGTGTCGTACATAGTCTGTACGCTTTCGAAAAACCCTGCTATTGGGTTGGTAAACCAATCAACCTTGGTTGCGCCATTCCTTTTGAACCTGCAAAATTCATCACCTCCGGTCAAGTCCAGATGGATCCCGTCTTCTCCTGCGTCAGCAGTGATGTCCAAACGGGCATCCAGAGGAGAAGCCGTGTTAATGCCGACCATCCCTGCAGGTACAGATAGCTCATCAACAAGGATAGAAGTGAAAGCGCCGTTGACCCCTATCGTGAGGGGGTTGGCTCCAAGGGTTCCTAGTTGTGCGGTGGCAGCTCCTGGTGGACCATAGCTGTCTCCGCCGTTGTGAAAGGCCAGGGCATCCCGGCCTGCGAATACTTGTGCCATGGCTTATTGCTCCGCAGTAAGTTCAATAATACATCCAGCCGTATCAGTATCAAAAAAGAGAAGATCCATGTTCGTGATCTTATAGCCGATAGACTCTCCTTTAAGAAGCTCCATTCGAGTGGCCGATACGACAACAGTGCCAGCCCCATTTCCAACGTAAGCTACGGGCGATCCTGGCTGGCTGGAACGGCATTTCACAACGACTCCAAACCCATCTGGTACGGTAAGGTTGGGCCCCTGAACAGGCGTTCCGGGCACAGCAACAGTGACTGTTTGAAAGGTTACGGCAGCTTCGTTAGGGACCGGAGTTCCACCACCACCACCACCTCCAGTGGTAACAAGGGCTCCAGCAGCGTTTACCCTGGCGATCCGCAAAAACCCAGTTGCTGTTTCTATACCTGAGATGGCAATCCCTGAAGCGGGTGGTGAAGATGGAAGGGTTCCATCCTCTGCTACAGAATAACCATCTGGATTTTGAATAATTTCTGGCATACCTACTTCCCCTTGACCGGAGTAAGCGCAAAAATAGCAAGCACCCCCGCCGCTAGAGCGATAGCGGCCACGGTCAGTACGCGAGAGGTCTTGGAGTCCGGATGCTTATAGACAATTTCTGTCGTTGGAGGCTTCTGCCCTGCAGCCGCCATCATCTGAGCTGCAATCTTTTTCAAAGCTGCAGCCTCTTTCTGAATACCAGGTTTGTTTTGAGCAATGGCAAGTTGCTCTGCCTGATAGGCGGCCCCATAGAAGTTTTGGATCTGAACCAGCTGCTTCCCATCCTGAGCCAAAGCATAGTAAGTCTGGGCCTTGGCCAATGCCTGTTCCGCAGGGATAGAAGGGTTGGGAGCAGGGACTGTACCCCCCTGTCCTTCAGGGGTAAACCCATAAGACTTTGCCGCACGGTCAATCCAAGTCTTTAAGTGTTTGTTTATGTACTCAAGCTTGTCTACCCGACCTTGACGTCTTCGTTCGGCATACTCCATATAACCACTCGTGCCATATCGCTCTTTGTTGGCGGCATCGTTTAGGTCGACAACAACGGAGTTATACCTATACTCCGGGCTCTCCTTGTCGTTGGGATCCTTTTCCTCTATCAAGTACTTCTGAATCCTACCTCGTTCGAGAGTGCTGGCAATACGCAAACCCTGCCCTCGCAAAACAACATAATCTGCTGCAGCCTTCTTTGCTTTTGCGTGGTACTCTTTCCAATCCTCTACGTCTCCTGATGTCTTTCCAAGCGCACCAAGCTCGTAAGGAATGCCTGGAGTTCCAGGGAAGATCGAAGGGGGTGGCCCACCTTCATACATTCGAAGAACATCCTCTTCCACTGTGCGTTGTCCCAGTCCATCAAAGACTGACCCAGCGACTTGCGGAATCCCAGGGGTCGCAACAGGGTAAGCAGGGGCCGACGCTCCCGCTCTCATTGCGAGCACATCTTGCTCTACCGTTCGACCAAGATCGTCAAAGACAGACTCTCCAAGAGGGGAGTCTCCATAGATTTCATTTCCCTGAGCAAAGATACTCATTATTTTTTACCTTTCAACAGGACGATCAACAGCACCAAGGTCGCTGTGGCACCACCTGCTATAAGCAGTGTCTTCTGGTCAATCCCACCTGTCTTTTTCTCTTGAGACTTTTGGTCGTGCATCATCTGATACAGTTCCTGTGTGGTAGGCCCTTGGGTACTTAACCCTCGGTTCTGGTTCAAGTAAGGGTTGGACTGGCTGGTGTCCACATCGATATTTGAGGACATCGACTCTTCCAGTCGCTTCTGCATTTTCTGCCGGTACTTCTTTTCATCCTTTGCAGTCTTGTACTGGTTATAGACAGAGTAGATCTTGTCAGAATGGCCAACCACCCCATTCAAGATGTCTCCGAACCATCCAGTTGGAAAAGGGCCTCCGGTCCCCGTCTTGCTAGGAGTTTTCCCTGTCCCACTACTTGACCCACCACTTCCAAATCCTTTAAGGATTTCTGATAAGTCGAAGTCTCCACCAAGATCTCCCAACCCATTCATGCTAGTTCCCTGCCACCGTTCATATACAGAAGGGTTGGAGGTGAAGGGAGACTGGTTGTCTTCAAATAGGCTCATTTGTTCCTCCAGATTCCATAAAGCAGGGCAGCAACTGCTGTGACGAGGACTCCTGTTCCAAGGAGACTGGATTCATCATCAATCCCTGAAAGGTCCGAATCGACCCGTTCAATATCTCTCTTCCTTCTCTCCGCCAACTTCCCAGACTTACACTGGGCAAGTATTTTCTTGAGATCCTTTTTAGGGTGGCGTACCCGTAGGAGCCGCATCGGGCCATCCGGGTCCTTCTTGGACTTTGCAAGAAGCACCTTTCCCTTTCCCCGTTGAACCCATCGGAAGGTGTCGAAGTGGTTTGCCTCAGCAATCGTTCCTGGGGATAGGCGCTCGTAGATGTACTTCCCGTCTGGGACTTCCAAAAGAGGAAGTCCTCCGGGCCCATCGCATTCGTATAGTTTGAATGCCATATCATGTATTAACCTTCAACAAGCCACCCAGACGCAGATCAATCGTTGTAGCGGCTGGGACGCTCAACCTTACCCGGACAAAGCGGGCAATGATCTGTAGCTCCCAGGAAACCGCAGGCCCACCATCAGTGAGCGTAAAGGAGTCTACCTGATCAAAGTTGGCCCCATCGGCTGACTGCTCAATCGTTAAGGTCCCAGTGGCGGCTGCCGGGACGGAGTTGGTTATGATCGCCACCCCCGCACACACCGCGTACATCTCCCCGATCTTGGATACAATGTCATTGAACCCAGTAGGGAGATTGGGGAAGACCGTCTGGTTGTTTTCTGTCAGTTCCTGGTTTTGTACGTCAGTATTCATTACTTGTGCACCGATTCTGATAGTCGAGTAATAGGTTCAATCCAACCCCATATGGACGCCTGAACTTTCCTTACAGCAGGGAGCGTGTTGATGCCAGTCACCTCGACATTCTGGCGATCACCAACCTCTAGAAGCATGTTATGGAAGTCCAGAGGAAGGTTATCCAGGTTGTCATCGGTAACCGATGTGGCAGTACCACTGGGAGGAAACCCAACAGGAGACGCAGTAGGCCTCTGCATTTGAGCCAGGTACTTCACCGGTTGACCCTGTAGATTGATTCCCACGGTAATTCCACTTGGAGTAAGTCCATCAAAGTTTATGAACTCGATCCACCGGATGATGGTTCTCATCGTAGGAATGGTATCAAAGGTAATGATGGTAGTGGGGGCCGGAGGAAAGACAGCTGCCGGAAGGCTAGTGGTCTGCGTCATGTAGAAACATTCCGCATACCTCGACGGGTCCAGGTGGTCCTGTCTTCGAGTAGTGTCAAACGGTTGGTTGACAACAATAGAGCTCGGAAGAACATTCTCCTGTGTATGTTCCAGGCGGGTGGACTCCAAGCGAGGACCGTAGAGGATAGTTTCGCCGGAATCTGTTAAAGATGCCTTGCCATACTTTCCACCCAGTATCTTGTTGGGATTGTAAAGCTCGTCCTGCGGCGTGATTAGAATATCACGCCTGGGAAAATCCTTACCCTTTTTCGGATACTTCTGGTTCGCCATGTGACCTCCTTAGTGGCCTCATGGGCGACACGGTCCTATCGGGTAAAGACCTTCAGCCCATGTAGAACCAACTCAATGGTATTTACGTTCGCGCTGATGTTTGTGATTTCCACTGCGATGGCAATGTTCGCTCGGAACCTTCGACGACCCTTAATAATGTAAGGACGTTGCGCTGTTCCAGACGTATTGCCCGCATCGATAAAATCACCGTCCATCGAGAGCGGCCGACCAACTGACTCACCTTCCCGGATCAGCACACGAAACAGATCATTTGCCGCGCCAGCCGCATCAATGGCCACATGGGTGATCTCGATAAGATCAAATGGACCGTCACCCGCAATCGTGCGAGTTACAAGAGCGTTAGCACCGGCAGCTATATTTACAAAACGAAACGGAATCTGAAGCCAGTCTTCCGTGGCGTCTTGGGAAACGCTGACCTGCTCCAAGCTGGCGAGTCGGTCGTTCAGGTTTTCTAGGTAGTTCTGAACTTGACCCAAAGATGACATAAAAGACTCCTTCAGCGAGAAGAAATCCCCACCCCGGTTTGCACCGGGATGGGGATAAAAAAAGCGATCTACATGACGGCTTTGGTTCGACGTCCCCAGAAGACCACTCGAAGCCGGACGGCTTCAGTCGGCGCGATAGCGCCTGGCCATTCAAGGCGAACACTAAAGGTGTCACCTGGATCAAGAGTAACAAGGAACGGCCGCGTGAAGCTGAGCACGTTCGTGATGTTACCAGGTCCAGCAATCGACCGGAACTCAGGCGCAGCCGCAGGGCCACGAACCGATTCCAGAAGCGACGCACCGCCCAGGATCATTTCAATCGGGAGTGGATCAGGGATTTCAACGCTGTTGATTCGCAGGGTGAAGTTTCCGGTCTGGATGAGCTGCGCGTCGGCAGTCAACGCCAGGTCGTTCATCTTCACAACCCAGGAGCGAATCTGGAAGCTGTTAACTCCTGTAAGCTGACCACCAACTTCCATGTTGGTATCGGAGGCTGTTTTACCAGCCTGACCTTCCGGGACAACAAAGTAAAGCTGTTCCGTGGTTGCGGTAGGGGCAGCAGCGACAGTGTTCGTGTCGTATAGCCAACCCTGGAAGACGTTCTTTGCGCCTTTCACTCGTGCCATGTGTCTAATCTCCTAAGCAGCGGAAAATCATTCAGTCGCAGGGTTTCCGCTATTCGCCCTGCTTCTCCGGGAAACACTCCCGGCTGAACTAAAAGACGTCAGAGTCTTCATCCTCTTCGTCTACTTCATACTGTCCGACACCGGCTCCAGCCATGCCTTCCATGTTATTGTCGAAGTCAGTCCAGACAGGCGACCCTTCGGTTACGCGCATCTGACCAAGTCCGTCAAGTTCCGTGGAATCTGGTACGCGGAGCTGGGCAAGACCGTCAAGTTCGGTTGCATCCGGAACCCGTAGCTGTCCGAACTGCGGGTTATACCCGAGTCCATCAAGGCCAGGAATCTTTTCAACAAGGGGTTGTGAAATCTTCGAGTCGATAAACTTACCCCATGCGAACAGGAACGCAAACTTCGCCAGGTCTTTGCTTTTCGCAAGCCGACCAAGTTCCCAACCAAGGATGGAAGAAATGGCGGTGGTTGCGACTCCATTAGCAGCGGTACCCTGTGCAAGGAAATTAACCTTTGGGGCTACCCACTTGTTGAAGGCTTTTTCTGTGATCTGACTGATCAAAGATCCAGCAGCAACACCGGCAACGGACATACGTCCGTCTTTCGTTCCGAGAGACCAGTTGAACCCGCCGATGATGGCTTTGTTCTCCTTGGGTCCCCAGAAGCCGACGCCTCGTAATCCGCGACGAGCCGCTTTACGCATGACACGTCGACGAGCTCTGCGAAGACCTCGCTTGGCTCTCCGAACCTTCCTGCGTTTCCGCTGAAGGCCCTGGTAAGCCCGACGAGCTGTTTTCCGACGCATACCACGACGGGTAGACCGTCTGGGAGCGGCGAGTGCAGCAAGTTGGGAAAGGCCGGACTTCCGACGACGACGTCGTTTTTTCTTCAAGCCAACATAGGCTCGACGAGCTGTCTTGCGAGCTTGTCCTTTACGGGTGGACTTGCGTCGAGTACGACGCTTTCTTTTAAGACCAACGTATGCACGACGAGCCGTTTTTCTACGCTGCCCTTTGCGGGTGGATCGCTTTTTTCTTCCAAGAGCGCCGAGACCCTCTTCACTGGAGTCATCTGCGTCTTCGAGGAGGGAAAAGTCGATCTCATCTTCCGGGACCTGACTGAAGAGATCCTCTAACATAACCATAGACCTCGAAAAGAGGTTAACTAATGGGCGATTGCCCCAGGTCTACGGCCGCCAAAAGGGCCCTGTCAGTTTGAAACTCTAAAGTTTCTTGAAGGAGAACACATTCTCCATCTTGCAGCGCGGGCAAAAAAAGAGGGCTTCAAAATCGGAAGATTTAATTTCCGCCAGGAAGCCCTTGCACCGCCTGCACACGATCCTTACGGATCCTTCTAGGAGTTCACGTCGACGCGAACGTCGCTTCCCTCCTTCATCAGGCCCCGGTACGGTTGGTTCAGATTTATTCCCAGAGTTCTTCATCGCCTCGGGTGGCTGTTTAGACTCCGGAACTGAACCATCCGCTTTCCCCTGAATCTCCTTGACACTGTTTTCTGTCATAGGCTTATTTGAATTATTCCTTAGCGACTCCTTCTTGTCAAGAAGTCACACCTTTACAATCATATCTCTGTAAGATAGTGGAGACTCCCAACCGAACTTTGCGCTCTTCACGGTAGGGTCAGCTGGAACCTTTTTACCACCCACAGAAATCAAAACATATACATGACTAAACTGATCTTTGCTCTGGGAATTTGCGGCTATCGCCTTGAAGTAAGTCTGAAATCCAATGCTCATGGCAAGTGCGGCCAGGAGAATACTAAGGTCATCACAGTCTCCAGCCTTATAAGCAAGAGTTCTCTTTGGCCACTGAAGTGTTTCAAAGCCATTGATGTCACGGATCCAACGAACTTCATCACGCACCCAGTTCGCAAGAGCCTTTGCTTCGCAGAAGTGCTCCTTGGAGTCGCACCCTGCTTCGCGGGTTATCTTTATAGCAAGGCCACGCAGAAATGCACCATGTTCACGATCTGTTACGGCACCTACCGTAATCTTTTTCATCTGTTCAAGGGTTGCTTTGGTACCCTTCGCGCCACCAGGGATGGTGGAAACAGAGAGTTGCATGGCAGGAGGGATGTCCCCGCTAAGCCCCTGTAGCCCGGTTGATAGTTTTTCAGAAAGGGAAGTTGGTATCCGGTAATTCTTCACGAGAATTATTCTACAGATACAGAAGGCTCATGGGAAGTCTCTTCCTCTTTTACTTCCTCTTTTACTTCCTCTTCAACTGGTTCAGCAATAATGGGACCTTCTTGGGTATCATCCTGTTCTTCATCCGAAGGGCCATAGATGGCGGTATCTAGATGATCCTGGAAGAAGGCTCGAACTTCCTTAAACCACTCTTCGTTGGCACTGATTAGTTCGATTTCCTTTTCGTTGGATACCTCTTTAATAGCGTCCATCACTGTAGCGTGTCCCGTATTCGCCAGGAACCAGTTCAGCTGGTCATTCTTCAGTTGTAGAAGCATGGGAACAAAAAGATCGGGACCGTTTCCATCCTCTAAACTTCCAAACATGGCTGGACGGAAGACTGGGTAGTTATCAAAGATCTGCCCTATTACTTGAGCAGAGGCTGAAGTTGGCTTCACAGTTCTCTCCTTTTTCTTTTCCTGGACTGCTCGTTGCTGAGCTTCCTGGTAAGCCTTTTGTTGGGCTACCCGGTAAGCATGAACCTGCTCGGGGGTAGGCTGAACCTGTTGAGCCTGCGCTTGCTCAGCTTGCTGTTGCTGTTGTAACTGGGCCAGTGGGTTGTCTGCCGGGGCTTGGTTGTCCGCTCCGCTCTGCAACAACGGCAAGGCCATCTGACCTACATCTCGGATTACACTCCCAATTCCCTCATCCTTGTCTTTATCCGGTTGAGAGCGACTGGCGATGTCCATAATGGACTCCGCAGCCTTCTGGGCTGTGTTCATAGATGTCAAGCCTGCACTTGTGAGGCTTTCTACTATCTTACTGGTAGAGTCAAGGCTTGATTCCCGGTTGTTTTTGAAGATGTCCAGAAGTTGAAGTTGGAACTTCTGTTGCTCATTACCATGGCGACGAGTCCGTTCTTCTTCTATTTTCATCTCTTCACGCCTGAGTTGGTTCTCAGCATCGAACCTTCGTCGTTCCTCACTGATCTGGCGCTCAAACTTCTCTCTATCAAGGCGGGCCGCATCATCCTGGCGTCTACGTTCTTCAATAGAATCTTCATGACGCCTTCGCTCTTCCTCCTGCCGCACTCGATCTCTCTCTTCACTTTGCTTCATCATCAATGCCATCATGCCCTGGAAGGCGTTCTCTTGGGTATTGCTCCCCATCTTTTCAATAAGGGATTCCATTCTCCGGTCTGAATCAGCCTGCTTTTCCATCATCCTCTCCAGGAGATGGTCACTTTTAGATGTTTTATTGCCATCTTCCGATAGCATCTTCCACATCATCATATCGCTCATACTGTTCCCCTCCGGCACGACGGCCTCTTCTTCATCTTTATCCGCCTTTCCCATCATCTTTTCCATCCAACCCCTCTGCATTTCCAAAGACTGCATATCCAGCTGATCCTTTTGCATCCGCTTGAGATGCTTCATCTGCTCCATCGGGGATGCAGCAGCGTCCTTTTCAGGCATATCCACTTCGTTCTCCTTGAACTCTAGCTTGACCAAACCCTGCCCCTGCACTTCCTTCTTCCGTTCATCGCACGGAACTGCGTAATAAACAGCAGGTCCATGCTTCGTCACAAACAAATCCAGGATTCTTTCCCGGAGCTGGTCGTAACTTTCCGAGTCCTCGAAGGGCATATAGCCGATAATCGACTGTATTACCCCTCCCGAGGTCTTGTTAATGTTCTCTTTTTTGATTTTCCAGTACCCGTCAGCCACTGCATTCTCGGGTACAGCCTCGATAAACTCGGAAAACTTCTCTTCTGTGATATGCGGTTTTCTTCCCATGCAACTTTTATAGCAATACACAGGAATAAATCAAGTACTCACACAGGATTTATCCACAGGATTTTTCCCATAGGGGGTAGGTATAGGCGTGGGATTCCCATGTATATCCCATTGATTGGCTGGGTTTAGGCCCCTGGAATCAATAAATAATTCAATAAATAAATAAATACATAAATACCCCCTCTGTATATAGGGACGTCCCCCCCTATTTGCAGTAAATAACCCCCTTTCGTAGCCGGTTTCAAACGAGTTTTTAAGGGTAAGTAAGGAGGTCATTTTTTCCCAGGAGCTCAATAAAATTCACACCACCTATTTATTTATTTAATTAACCCCCCAAAGAGGGGGCAAAGGAGGCAAACATGTCTTATGGCAAAACACTACGGACCTGGTCTACCCCCCAAGATGTCGAATGCACGATGGACGTCAACCCTAACTGCGACTGTGTTCTTTGTGAACAAGCAGAGAGCGAAGCATCGGAATACCACAAGAAAGCCCATGGCAGAGGGGTTCACGCCCACCACGGTAAAGAACCGTGTCCCAACCCAGTTCATCGATGTGAAAGATGCGAATGCAGTTGTGGATGTACTGATTGCAGATACCCAGACCAAAGCAATGTTTAACTAGAAGCGAAGTAAAAGGGTTCGCACTTCCCCCTTCAAGTGGAGTGCATGCTTTTCCTTCAGAGAAAGGACAACGTATGTTTAAGTTACCCAGCACCCTCAACCTCCCCTGTTTCGCATGCATGCGAGACGCACTCGGCTCTTTCTTAGTTTGGGCTGCCATCATGGCGATAGCCCTTGGCCTCTTTACAGAGTTGGGATGGCTTCCCAAAGACCTCTTCACACGAGGCCTCTTTGAGGGTTCCACCAAGGAGCCTGTCAAGGAACTTACAAGGGATGACTACGATCCCACACCTATCACATTATACCCAGGGAGTGTGGCAGTCCTTAAGGGGCATTCCAAGGTACGGGCCATTGACCTGCCACACGATGCATCTGCACTTCAAATAACCCTGTCAGCAGATGAAGCTGAATGCTACATCAGAGATCGATATGTTGGCAGGGACATCACCATCGTTTATGAGCTCGAATCCTCCGGCGAGTACTGGGATTCTACATGGCATCTTGACCATTGCTGCCCAAGAGTAATAGAAGTTCTAGAGACGCTGGTCATCGATGAGCAGCTCCGTGAGTTGGGAATGGACATAGATGCGCCACGAACAACCTCCACTGTTCAGGGCACGTTAGAAAAGCGGCACCTGGACATGGAACACAGTGGAAGTCACGGGTTAGTAACCGCAGCTGGAGGGACGCGAGACTTCCAGAAGGCTCGGTACTGTAGAACCTGTACGAAGCCAAACTACTGGGAAGAGTAGCCGTCAAAGGATCCGCACCCTCTCCTTTAAGTAGGGTGCAATCGTTCCTTCAAAGACTTGTTTCTAACAGCCCACAAAGATGGGCAAAGGAGATCACTATGGATAATGTTACCACCGCACCTATCATCACTGTCTATCACAAAGGACAGACCGTTAAACGAACTTGGTTCGATGCGGTTGCCACGATAGAGATTCCCGAAGTTCAAAGGTGGGAGGATGTAACCACGCAGGTCCTCGAACAGGTCTTCGCTATGACCAATACCTTTGGTGCTGATCAATGGGCGTGGGATAGCCACATCTTGGAGGACGTCTTAGAACTCCCCAGGGAGGACGGAGCCGTCGTTACCCTAACGGAGTCAGCTTCCGAAGCTCTGCGTAATGGTAAGGAGTTTCGTGATACAACCGTTGGCGATGTAATCGTCTTCGAGTTTGAGTCGGAAATGACGGTAGTCGCTGAGGTTAAAGCCGATGGCTGGTTTTACCGCGAACCCAACTGGACTGGGGAAACCGTGTGGACCCTTCCTGGGGGCCGCCTCCCATTCGGATTCCATCCTCGGCGTCGCCCGACTCTCAATGAATGCCAACTTCTCCCGAAGTACTTCCCGAAGGACTAACTTAATCACCTCACACTCTCCGGGGATATCCCCCCCGGAGAGTCTTATTAACCTGCCTTCAAAGAAAGGACAATGTATGACTGACAACCCATGGGCAAAGTACCCCCACCTGCAATGTGCGTGTGAGTGGCTTCGTGAACCTAAGCGAGGCCGAACCAAGGAAGGACATCTTGTATGCCTGACTTGTCACTTTTACCTTATGCAGGACAACGAAAACCCAACGTGCCCCTGCTGTGGCAAAGAAACAGTTGCCCCCATGGTAACTGTACAACCTCATATGACTTCTCCTACCTATGGATCAGTGGGGATCAATGAGATCGGTTCTTCCTACCAAAACAAACTCATCCGGTTTGAGTTTCAAAAGGTGTGTAAGCGGTGCGCCAACCCTGATGTAGAGTCGGAAGAAGCAGGCCAGAAGGAGTTCTGTATTCGATGTAGAAAGAAAAAGAGCTCCTATAACAAGGACATCTACTGTCATGCTTGCCAGAAACATGAGCAACGTAGACAGAAAAAGATGGGTGGCCAGTACTGTTACGAGTGCATGGCCACTCTCCCAGAAGGCACCTGGGGGAACTACTGCTCAAAGCATAAGCACAAGATGAAGGAGCCTCGCCCTGAAGCAGTTGTACTTAAGGGGCATGAGGGGGTTCCTTTGTTAAGCTCAGGCCGCCCAGGTAGAACCGACAACCTAGCTTCTATGACAGAAGAAGCCGCCATCCGAGAGCGCAAAGCTCGCCGGGTTGTGAGGGACCTGGAAGACACCATCGAGTACATGAAGGGCAGTATGGGTGCTGCCAAAGACTACCAGAGGAAGCAAAAAGGAAAGCTTCCTAAGTTTGAAGTGGACTTGATTCGAAAGGAGGTTAAATGGACTGAGGAAGCCCTGGTAGCTCTTAGGGTAGAGCTAAAGAGGCAGGAAGGACTCTTGAAAGGGTACCTCACCGTTGGAAAGAGAATAAGTGAAGTTCGGTCAGACAAGTTGTCGGACAACGTAATAAAGGAGGCAAAATGAAAAAGAAGTTCCCATTCAACATCGGATTTCAGGAGCTCCCTGGAAAGCCGATGTACTGTCCCGAAGATCTTCCAGACTTCGTGACAGACAAGTTCAGAGCGGCCAAAAGGGAGGTATTTGGAGCCCTGATTCTGGACTCTGACTTTCATCTAATGGGGTTAGATGTCATATCTTGTGGAAGCGAGGATTCAGCTTCGTTCAAGCCGACTGACATCTTTCGAGAGGTAATCCTAAAGGATGGAACCTACATCGTTCTCATTCACAACCACCCAAATGAAAGAAAGGTCGTACCTTCTGAGAACGATAACAAAGTAACAGAGATGGCTGCTGAGATGTGCAGGATCATGCATTTACCACTACTAGACCACTGCATCATCGGGTCTGAAGTCAACTTCTCCTACCGCCTTCACGGGAAGATCTTAAAGAAGGCTAAGAAGTATAGGGGGATTCAGAGGACTGTCAATACTGGAAAAAGCGGCCCTACGATGAGCACCTAAAGCAGTAAAGGATACACCCCTCTCCTTCAAGCAGGGGTTACTCAAACTGTCCGCAAAAGCGGACCAAGGAGAATGTTATGTCAAGGTCAGAGAGAGATCTACAGGTTCTGGACTTACTGGAAAATGGAGAACCCCAGATTGCAGAAAGGCTACTTGCCTTTGAAGTAAGCCCAGAGATGAAGGAAACAATCCGGTTGGTAAGGAAGTACCGGATTGCGGTAGAGAAGGTGGATGGCATGGTCCACTTGTTTGTGAGAAGGGACGGTGAAGCTTACCGCATAGAGGGGGTTAAGTTCTACCGCCTGGACGAGAGTGGCTGCGAGGCAAGGTGTGTCGCAGAGAGTTGCCTTCGTGATGAATTGGTTGACCACTTCATCCAGATGATCCTAGAGAAAGCAACTGTCTAGTTTTGAACCAGACCCCCAGGGAAACCTGGGGGTCGCTACCCTCTCAAAAGAGAGGCAAAGGAGATTCTAGTGAGAGAGCCCAAGGGAAACCCTGTTTCTTACAACCGTGTCTTGAAAGGAAAACAAATGCCAGAGAGAGAAGGCAAATCCGTGGAAGAGTTGCTCAAGGAGTACCGGGAAGGACGTATCGACATCGATGGCCTTCCGGTTTCCACCAAGGTTCCTGAAACCGTCCTGTGTAGTGTCATGCTGGGCATGATAATTGTTCTGATTATCTTTCGTGTATTCTTTAACTAGGAGGA
>Ga0098040_1000115_pt1 | contig 38419 bp, 29 predicted proteins | sample 7_EtaG_FD_75065 | JGI IMG/M metagenome (GOLD analysis project Ga0098040, IMG submission 75065) | Marine viral communities from the Subarctic Pacific Ocean - 7_ETSP_OMZ_AT15161 metaG | ecosystem: Environmental > Aquatic > Marine > Oceanic | place: Pacific Ocean | collected 2015-01-08
CAAGGTGCTAACTTCAAGTTGAAGGCAAAGAATGTTGCTGGATATAGGAATTATGACTCTTCTGAGTTTGCTGCTCAAAGTCCTCTTCTTGATGACGATGATGCAATGGAAGCACTTTGGAAGAAGGAATATTCTCTTGCAGAGTTAGTTGCTTCTGATCAGTTTAAATCTTATGAAGATTTGAAAAAGCGTCTTGGTTATGTTCTTGGTAACAAGACTGTTCGCCAAGATCCTGAAGTTGTTGAAGAAGACAATGATCGTGGTTCAGCAGAAGAATTAGTTACTGCTGCAACTACATCAAGATCTTCTTCTACAGGTACAGGTGCCAATTATGGTGAAGACGAAGATGATGCTCTTAGTTATTTCCAACAACTAGCTGAAAGTTAAATTAAGGGCACTGTCAATAAGACCCCCCATATAGTGGTAGGGCCTGAGTATAAGCAGGATATCCACTAAAGACCTCCTTCGGGAGGTCTTTTTTATGGCATTGTGATATTTGTATTTTCGGTCTGGATTATATAATCGTCAATATATTCTGATGATTCATCATAAATCATAGCATCTCTAAAGTCATTTAAGAATTGCTGTAGATATCCACTTTTAAGAACGTATATATTTCTTTTATCTTCATTTAATCTAGTTTCGTATATAAAGTTAGATATTCCTGTTCTAGCAGATGTTCCTGATTTGGTTACATTTGCTGATATACCACTATCATAGAATGTAATAGAGTAAGTTGAATCGACGATATTTCCTTTTTTCATAATTAAATTATTATTACTATCTTTTATTTCTTTGGTCTCATAAAATCTAGTGGCATTTAGATCGTTTCCATATTTATTTAAGGTAAATTCATATAGATCTCTACTTGAGAGTGGCCATTCATTTCTTACATTAATAATACCAGCAGATATTAATACAACCCAATCTAATTCATCACTGCCATATAAGTCTTCAGCGATATTATCAGGTCTTGCACCTTCAGGGATTTCATACTTATCAAATACAGTAACTATATTTTGTAGATCATCTCTTAATTTAATTCTACGAAAAAGATTTTTAACTTCAACATAATCTAATGATGAAGTTTTATCTGGTAAAAATGATGGGTATCGTAGGTCTGGTATTTCTCTGAAGTATCCCATTAGTATCCTACTCCTCCTATTCCTGTTACTGAATCATAATCACTATCATAAATTGGTTCAAGTTCTTTAAATGATAGATCCATTTGCATGGAAACTGGTGTTGCATCCTCATACGTTGTATATACACCATCTGCAGTATAATTAACTGATATGTCAGTGAGGAAACATTGTTTAAATTTATGTAGAAATGGATGATCTTGATTGCCACTTCTATATCTTAATTCAAAGACGTTTGGTGTCTTTAAGAAGAAATTGCCTTTATTACTAACCGATGATGATGTTCTAGCTGACATATTAGACTTAAGTGATCTTATAATTAATTTTATTTGCTCTGCTTCATCACTATTTCTAGGAGTCATTTTAAAGGAGAAACGGAAGTTCCTTAATGTAGGACCATTAAAGAGAAGTTCCATATTTGGATTTATTATTTCACCAGTGGATCTAGCTAGTAATTGACTAGGAGTAAGATTACCACCTAGAGCATTAACTGCTGATGAAGCTAGGTATTTGTTCATATAATCTTTAACACCGTCTAGACCACCTGCATCAGCACCAACTCCTTTCATTGTACTTTTAACTTCATCTGTTGCTTTAGACATCCCTCCTTTTTTACCCACATTTTCAGCAATAGATTGGAATGCACTTGCTCCAGCAGCAGCAAGTCCATTTAAATTAGAACTACCGACGTTTACACTATTACCATCTTGGATTTGTGATGGAATTTGTAATAATATAGTTCCTGTATTTTTTAGTGCTCTAGAGGATAGTCTACCAATCGAACTCCATCCTAGTCTATTATCTAGGGTATTGCTTCTTGATCCAGGTCTACTAATAGCAGATTTTCCTACAGGCTTATATTCAATAATATCTATTTGTAAATAATCTGTGGATTCTGTTAATGCTTCATATGGATATCTTAATATTCCACCCTGCATTTGGGATGCTATTTGCCCTATTGATCTAGGAGATATACCATTTTTTTTAGTTTCTTTTGCTTGGTTAGTAGTTCTGTTTTCTATAAATTTCTTAGCACCAGATCTTCCTCTAATAGGGTTTCCTTGAAAAACATCACCTATTTGTTCGGGAGAAATTGCTCCCTTCATATTTGCGCCCCTTACTCCTCTTACCATTATCGACCTAATTTATTATTTTAACTATTTAGACGAAATTTTGCGAAAGGTATTTGATCAAGGTCATTTAACTCATCATCAAATACTTCATAGAGTCCTCCAGCTACTTCAGACCATGTATATTGTCTTGTTTGTCCCCAATGAAAGTTTATACCACGAAATCCCCATTCAAAAATATTAGTAACTGCAACTAATGGATTCTGGTCGTATCTAATATTAGGTGTTTTTGGATTATAGACGAATATATAAAATTTTCCTTCTGAAGGAACTTTATCACCTTCTTCTAAAAGACTGATAATGTCTATCATCAGATCATCAGGATCTTCAGTTCCTATTAGACTTTCTCTTACAGAGGTAATACGACTCATTTGATTCCTAATTCGTTTTCGGTTAATATCTTAAATTCATATCCTCTATCAGCACACCAATCTTCTGCAGCATTCCATTTTGCTTGATTCTTTACATATTCAAATGCTTCACGCATATAACTTTTAGTTTTAAGTTTTGATTTGACTGGTGGTGTAGTTTGTTTTTTAGGTTTAACTTCAATAATGTATTTTTTAATTTTCCCAGTACTTTCTTTTAGTTTAATATAGAAATCTGGAAAATATCTATGTGGTCTATTGTCTAATGGAGATTTATACCACACATAAAATTCTTCACTTCCCCATTCAAGAATATTGATATTGGAGTCACAATATTGCATGAATTTACGTTCCCAAAGAGAACGGTATATGATAGTAGTGGGATCACCTTTATACTTATAAGGGCATCGTGGTTTATACTTCCCTTTATAGGCCATAAATAAATATGAATATCATAGTAAATATTTAGAGTGGCAGAATCGTTAGTTAAGAAAATTACAATGAATGAAGCCAAACAAAAGTTTGGCAACTTAGCAATGAACAATCATTACCTTGTTCATTTCTCTGCTTTGAAACCAACCATAATGAGATATCTTGAGAATAGAACTGGTTTTGATGATATAAGAGAATTTGTATCAAGGGATGCTGGAATTCTTTGTGCAGATGCGTCATTACCTGCTAGTGCATTTGCTACAGGTGAAGTAAAAGATAATTTTATGGGTGTGCCGCAGGAGTTTGCTCATACTAGGTTATATACAGATATAGATTTTACTTTTTATGTGGATAAAAATTATACTATGCTAAGATTTTTTGAAGGTTGGATGGATTATATTTCTAGTGGTGCTTATGGAACAGGACTTAATGAAAATATTAAACCATATTATAGGAGATTAAAATATCCTGATGATTATAAAGTCAATACTATGTCAATTACGAAATTTGAAAGGGATTATGATAATGAAATACAATATCAATTCATAAATGCATTTCCTAAATCCATTACACCTGTTCCTGTTACTTATGGTGCAGCAGATTTATTAAAAGTATCTGTTAGTTTTAATTATGACAGATATATAATGAAAAGATTAAATCAAAACGAATGGAAAGACCTTTTTTCTAATTGGTTTGACAAATTATTCTAAATAACCTCCTATATAATACACTGAAAGATTATTATGCCTTTACCAAAGATTAATACCCCGACTTATGAGTTGGTCTTACCTTCTAATAATAAGAAAGTAAAATATCGTCCTTTTTTAGTAAGAGAAGAAAAAATTCTTGTTATGGCTTTAGAAACTGAAGACATGAAGCAGATTACTAATTCTATAGTACAAATTCTTGATGATTGTATTCTTACTAAAGGAGTTGATGTAACAAAATTAGCATCATTTGATATTGAATATCTATTTTTAAATATTCGTGCAAAATCTGTTGGTGAATCTGTAGAAGTAAATATTACTTGTCCTGATGATGAGAAGACAACTGTTGAAATGAATATTAATATTGATTCTATTAAAGTTAAGAAGGATAGAAAGCATAAAGATATAATAAAACTTGATGATACTCTTTCAATGAAATTAAAATATCCTTCTATGGAGCAATTCATGGAGAATAATTTTGATGTTAACGAAGCGACTGCTGATAATGTTAGCAAATCTCTTGGTTTGATTACTACTTGTATTGATCAGATTTATAATGATGAAGAGAGTTGGGATGCAGATGAGTCTTCTAAGGATGAATTGACTGATTTTATCGAACAATTAAATACTAAACAATTTAAACAAATTGAGAAATTTTTTGAGACAATGCCCAAGCTTTCTCATAAAATTAAGATAAAGAATCCAAAGACTGAGGTTGAATCTGAAGTTGTATTGGAGGGATTAGCTGCTTTTTTCAGCTAGGTATGGCTCATACTAGTCTTGAGTCATACTATAAAGTTAATTTTGCTTTGATACAACACCATAAATATTCATTAACTGAGCTAGAGAATATGATACCGTGGGAACGGGAAATATATGTAACTCTACTAAAACAGCACATAGAAGAGGAAAATCTAAAGCAACAACAAAGTGGCAGCTATTAAACCAGATATAGTACCTTCACACGTTAAATTAAATGTTACTAATGTAAAAAGCATTTTTAATGGTGGCGGGAAAGGTGGTGCCATAAAAGGTAGTTCTCTTATTTCTGGTGGAGGTGGTGCTCTTGCTCGTAGTCCAGGTGCTTCTATTAGTGGTGAAAAGGTATTTGAATTAAATGATCATGATCCTTTGGAAAAAAGGGTTGCTGCAAATGAAAAGAAAATTACTCTGATAAAGAAGGTATTACAAGCACAGAAATTTGAGTATGGTGGAAAAGATGACCCATTAGAAGATACAAATAAACTTCTTGAGGATATTGGAACCGCATTAGCAATAGATTTTGCATTTAGAGTAGATCAGGGAAAACGTGAAATCCTAAACGAAAGAGAGGAGAAAGCAGCAAGAAAGAGATCCCTTAAAGAAAAGATGATAGAGGGGATAAAAGGTACTGCTAAGACGGGTGCTAAAGCTGGTGGTGCTGTTGTTGGTGCTATAGGAAAACCATTTGGTAATTTATTTGGTGGTATTAAAGAAGTTCTAACACTCTTAGGTGCTGCTGTTATTGCTAATAATGCTCTTGATTGGTTAAAGAATGAAGAGAATCAACGAAAGATTAGTAATTTCTTTAAATTTATAGGAGAACATTGGAAAGTTATTGCAGGTATTGTTGCTGGTTTAGTAGGGTTATATATTCTTAAACAAGTTTGGGGTCTTATTAAACTTGTAGGTAAAGTAATAAAAGGTATTTGGAAGATTGGGAAGTGGATAATTAAGGCATTAAAAACTGCAAAAAATATTTTTAAATTTGGTAAAAATCTTAAGACGGGAGCAAAACTTGCAAAAGTTGCAACTCGTGCATCAGTTGCTGTTGGTGGTAAAACTGGTGGTAAGATAGCACAAAAATTACTTGGTAAAGAAGCAACTAAACAAGTAACTAAACAAGTAGCTAAGACAGCTGTTAAGAAAACTGCTGCCAAAACTACTCAAAAGGTTATTGCTTCAACTCTTACTAAAACTGCATCTAAAACTGCTGCAAAAACTGCTAGTAAAGGTCTTGGTAAAGCAGTTGCTAAGAAGATTCCTTTATTAGGTTTAGGTTTAGGTGCAGTATTTGCTGCACAAAGAGCAATGGCAGGAGATTGGACTGGTGCTGCTTTAGAGTTAGCATCTGGAGCAGCTTCTACCTTCCCTGGTGCTGGAACTGCAGCTGCCATTGGAATAGATGCTGCTTTAATTGCTAGGGATATTCATACCCAGAAGAAACTTGCTGCAACGGAAGAGGGAATTACACCGTCTTCTGAAGAAGGAAAGGATGAAATCATTGAACTGCCACCTGAAGTTATATCTTCACGTCCAGAGTATAAGCCAAAACAATCTGAGGAATTAACCGTTGTTGAGGTAATTAATCCAATTAATATACTTAATACGTATATGGAAGAAACTCCAGAAATACTTGGGATAGCATAATATGAGCACAATAAAAGTACCTGAGAAGTCAGCTAAAAAACTTAAATTGACTGCTACTAATATTAAAAGTGTTCTTATTAAAGGTAATAAAGATATAGCGAAAATTAGAGCAGATCAACGTAAACTTGCTGATGAACGTGCTCAATTAGAAGCAACACAAGGAAGGGAAGGTGGTTTAGAGAAGAAATCTCCATTAAAGAATATTGGGAAAAAGGTAGGTAAGAAAATAGGTTCTGCCTCCAAGGGAATATTTGATAAGGTTATGCAAGTTGCTATGCCATTAGCTTTAGCAGTTATTGTTAATAATTTTGAAAAAATAACAGAAGCATTGCAGAAGTTTTATGATAATAATAAGTGGATATTTGATATAGTTAAAACCGTATTTACTACTATTGGTAAAGGATTTATGATGCTTGTTAATCTTATTGATGGTATTCAACAAAATAGTGAGAAGAAGAAACTAAATGAGGTGAAGAAAGATGCGGATGCATTAAAAGAGTCTAAGGCAGAAGTTGATGAATTAGAAAGTACGCTTAAAGAGATACAGAAGGAAGTTGGAATAGATCCTGAAACTGGTGAGAGCACTGAATCTGTTAATGAAGATAAAGGAGATGATCAAGTATTGTCTGCTGAAGATGAATCTTATCTTGACGATATGGAAAAAAGAATGAATCAACCAGATTCAAATGTTACTACTACAAAATCTTCTGGTTTATTGCGTGGTGGTGAGGTAGTAGAAGGTGATATGAGTACTGAGAGAGCTCTTGAAATTCAGAAGTCTTTAGATAATAGAAAATTACAATCTCAAGGTATAGATACTTCAACTTCTAATAATATTAAGAATGAGATTAAATCAGATAGTGGATTGAAAGGTGTTGATGTTAAGCCTGGAAATATGAAGAAAATAGAAAAGCAGGATCCTGGGAAAAGTTTGATTAAGATGGAAGGGTTAAATAATACAGGTATAGAAAATTTAGCATCAGTGAAAAAAAGGAAACCAAGAACTATTGTGGTACATACTAAAATTATTGAAAAAGCCGTTCCAGTGGAGGTATAGTAAATGGCAAGCGCATCTAAGTCATCATTATATCAACATCTTACAATTAATAAGAATGGCAAAACTGCTGATCTTAAAGGTAAAACTGTAAGACTTGATTATTACGAGAGTCTATATTCACCTATAGTTACTGCTACATTAATTTTTATGGATGCTGGTGGGTCTGTTGATGCTGATAAGGCACAGGATAGTAACCAAAGGAAGACTAATATAAAAGATGGATTGCCAATTACTGGTTTGGAAGACGTTGAGGTGCTTATAGAACATGTATCAGGAAAGTTAAATCTTAAAAGAAGACCACTTAAAGTTAATAGTGCTCCAACTGTATCTGGAGAATCTAATAGATCATCTACTATGCTGTATATGACTTCTGATCCAGGAATTAAGAATAGTAATAGTGCAATATATAAAAAATTCAAGGGCAGAATTAGTGACACTGTTAAAAAACTTTTACGCAGTGAACTTGGGATAAGGAAATTTAAGATAGATTCTACTAAAAATACATATACCTTTATTGGAAAGGGTCAAGGTGCATTAGATATTATAACTTCTTTGTGTAGAAAATCTATTCCAGTCAAAGGAGATCCTGGATATTTCTTTTATGAAACGCAAGAGGGGCATAATTTTAAATCAATTGATACTTTGATTAGTGAAGGGAAGAAAAATATGAAGAATAATAGTTATAGATCTACTCATACATATACGTATTCGGGTGCATTAAAAGCAGGTGATGAAAATGATTATAAGATTTTAAAACCTCCTGTAGTATCTAAAGATCAAGATATTATTGATTCTGTACAGTCTGGAACATATGCTAGTCGTAATGTTTTTGTTGATCCAAGAACATTAAAGAAAACAGAACAAATTTATAGATTGGGTGAATCTGGAGCATCTAATACTCTTGGTAAGAAATCAGATTTAGCAGATAAACTTAAAGATGGAACTAAAACTAATTTTGTTGTTCAGGATATTGGTGGTTTAGATGCAGATCCTTCTGTAACTGAAAATAATGATCCTAGAGAATGGCAAGCTAAGTCTAGGATGAGATATAAACTCCTTCATTCTCAGATGGTTAATATTCAAGTTCCTTGTAATTTAGAATTAGTTGCTGGTGATGTTGTTAGGTGTGAATTTGAATTTCCTGGAGATAAAAAAGAGGAAGGTGTTGTTAGTCAACAAAGTAGTGGTAATTATCTTATTCTTCATCTTTGCCATCATTTTGATACTGAGAGATCATATACTGCTTTAACTCTTGCTCGTGATACTTATGGACTACATACTAAATAAGGGGATTTTATAATGGCAAAGAAGAAAAAACCTGATGAATTTTTTGGAGAAGATACCAAGTTTTGGATGGGAAGGGTTGTAAGTGTTTCTGCCCAAAAGAAACAGATTGATGGTTATGGTTGGGGATGGAGATATAAGGTTCGCATTTTTGGTTCCTATACTGATCAAGATGTTAGTGATAGTGAAGTCCATACTGCAACTGCAATGCTTGGAGTTAGTGATGGTAGTGGTGGTGGAGGAAGATCTAGATCGTTAAGAATTACTCAAGGTGATATGGTGTTTGGATTTTATATGGCACCTGATGAGGGATTTCCTGTTATAATTGGAGTCTTTCCAAGGACAAGAGAATCAGAAACTAAGACTGGTTTTACTGGGGCAGTAAAGAAAGGATTAGCACCAGTTGAAATAAGTGAGCAAGGAGGTGCTCCTATTCCAGTTTTAAACGATAATAAGAATACAAAAGGACCGACTAATCCATCTAAGTCAACTCCTGGAGATTTACTTCAAAAACAACTGGGAATAGATCCTAAGCAAATGCCACAGTTAGGTGCTATTCCAAATCCATTAAAACCATTAGCAGACAGAGGAAAGGAACTAATTGAGTCAGGTGGATTAAAAGATATAGCTTCTAAAATTTCTAAATCAGGATCATTGGGTAGTGGTTTTCCAATTAGTGCAGATACTATAAAAACTATTGGTAAAGATCTACCAGAAGTGATAACTGAATTTGTAAATGATCCAGCGACAGGAGATGCTGTTGCTGCTTCAATAGATAATGTAAAAAGTGAGGTAGAGTATGCTGCTGGAAAATTGGGAATCTTCTAAACATAATAAATAACCTTATATATACTGACCATAAATGACGACAGCAGCACCTCCTACTCTGAATTCTAAACAGGCAAAGTATTTTACGCAGCTTATAAAAGATAATCCAACAGATAAGTATTCGCAGAATATTATTAATACTGTTAAGAAGAGTTATCCTGCTTTGAATGATATATTACCTGAGAAACCTACTGGTGCTCAGGCATATTTGGAATACACTAACAGGATGAAAGAATATAAGAATTTTGAAGCAGATAAAGTTACTCCTGCTTCTATTACTTCTGGAAATATAATTATTCTTGCTGATGCTCAACAGAATACCTTTATGGAGACCATTGAGTCTGATCTAGGTAATTTTATGGATAACATTACCAAAGCTGGAAATTTTGGTTTGAATATGTCAAGTGAAATTAATTCATTAACTAATAAAGTAAGTGGATCTGCAAAACAATTTATTGGACAAATTGGTAATTCATTAGCAGATAAATCAGTAGGATGGATTAAGGGCGGTATAAGCAAGTTAGAACTCTTTAGAAAGATTACTAATCCAGTCCCTGCAGTTGCATTGGCGTTGACCATAATGGATCAGACAGCATTAATTAGTCCTGTTAAGAAACTTTTTGGTGCATTTGATTGTTTGACATCAAAAATAAGTGATGCTTTAACAAATACTGTTAAGGATCTGCTTACTGGTATGGTTAAGAATGTTATTAACACTGCTGTTTGTGCTGTACAGCAATTTGTAGGTGCTTTAACAAGTAAGATCGCAGATATGATGAATGGATTTCTTGGTGGGTTTTTTGGTCCAGTTGAAAAAGTTTTCAGTTTAATTGGACATGCGATGGATATTAAGGGTGCAATATTCGGTGGTATGAATATGATTAATAAGGTCGGTAACTTATTCAGATGTGCTAAACCAGCTAAGATGGTTGCTAGTCATAAACATACAATAGATGTTGGTTCTGGTAAAAATTCTACTGACACAGAAACCCAGGCTAAGATGGATAAGACAATTGCTGCTGCTGGTAATGCTAATGCTTCTAAAGCAGCAAAGAAAGAAGGACTTGTATCAGGAATCACTGGCGGTTTAAGTAAATTTGAAGAACAGTATGGTGAATGGGGTATTTTTGGATCTAAAGTTAAAGATGCTGGTAATCAAGGTATAGGAAATTGTAATACTAGTAATCCATTTGCATGTGGTTCACCAAAAGTAGAATTTTTTGGTGGTGGAGGAGGAATTGGTGCTGCTGGTGATATAATACTTGGTAATTTTATTAACCATTTAGATAAAGAAGATATCTATGGGGATATTAAAAAAACTGGTAGTATAGTTGGTGTTAATATAACGTCACCTGGTGAAGGTTATACTGAAGAACCGATGATAGCATTTACTGATAGTTGTAAACAGGGATATGGTGCATATGGTAGAGCAAAAATAGATTCTAATATTAATTCTCCTACTTATGGACAAGTGATTGATGTCATAGTTGATACTGAAGGAGAATATTATCCAACGGATAATTATCAAATAGTTGATAATATTCCTGATGATGAAGGAAATATTATTACTAATGTATTAGATGGTGAAAATAGTGAAGTTTATATTGATAATGTTATTATTGAGAACCCAGGAGTTGGATATAATGAAGATGATGTTATTGAAGATTATGATGATCTTAAGCTAACTATTGATGATGGTAGAATTGTAGGAGTTGAAGTTATAGAACAATTGGGTTATAATAGTCTTCCAGAACTTAATATAGTATCAGAAACTGGAGGATTAGCAGTTCTTCATCCAATAATGAAAATTCGGAGAAGAACAAGACCTCAACTAGAAGTTATGGATCAGATCCAATGTATTGGTAATTTTCCTAGAGGTGAGGATTAAATTATGGCAGATGAGCAAAGGCAATATGATGTATTTGGAGAAAAGTTTTTAATAGAGACTAATACAGATCGATATAGTAAACCAGGTAAAGCTGCTTATTTTATGCAATCGCAGACAACAGATGGTATAAAATATAACCAATCTTTGCATGAAGGGAGTGGATTATCTCGTATTCATGCAGGTAAATCATTGCAAATAGATGTTGGTGGTGCTAATAGTGATGATGCTAATTCATTAATTATGATTGCTCATAAAGGTAATGCTTCTATTAATGCTGATGGTGGCAAACTTTTACTTAAAGCAAATGAGATTGTATTGGAAGCTAAAACTTTATTATCTCTTGGAGGTGCTACTGTCCAAGTTGGTTTTCCTCAAGGGGGAAGAACAGATCGTGTAGATATAACAGGACAAGCTGTAGAAGTAGCAACAAGAGGTGGAAATATTGGTGATCTTCTTAAAGTATCTAATAATATTATGGCTATGTCTGGAACACATGTTGTTTCAAAAATGATTGCAGGTGCTGCTAAAAGTGTAGGAAAGAGCTATTTGGGAGGATTTGGGTAATATGTCAGCACAACTTCCTGATAATAGTAATACTGTTACTGGACAGTCCGTATTTGAAGATGTTTTCATTTATGGTAAATTAGAATATGATTTTTCTGAGACCAGTGTATCCTTTAAGGATTTAAATGTTCCTGGTTGGATTTCTGTTGGATCAACCGCAACTTTTTCATCAGATGTAACGATTTCCTCTGATTTAACAGTTAGAAATTTAACTGCATCAGGAAGTATAACAGCAGATAGTTATGAGAATTTTGTTTTTGCAGATTTACCTGTCGGAACTGCTGAAGAAACTACATTTGGACCTAATAAGGTATTAACAGTTAAACATGATTCAAGTGGATATGAATTAGTTGATCCATCAATATTGACTGTCGTACAATTAAGAAGTACTGGTGTTATTGGAGATGATATAATTTATGAAGGAACTGGGTCAATAGTAGATAGTAAATTAGTAATTAGTGGTATATCGACTGGTAAGTTTTTGCAAAATGATAAAGTAAAAGTATTTGGTGCTACGGTCACTAGCGATTCCACTGCTATTGCTGCTCCTGGTTCTAGTGCAAATAGTTCAGCAACAATTCCTGCTACTGGTGGTGCTACTACTAAAACTTATTATTATTGGGTTGCGGAATATAATTTAAGGAGTGGAATAGTTGGCCCAGCAGCACAAGCTTTACCTGCTGCAGGTATTAGTGGAACTACTCTTGATAATATGAATGCTGATTCTCATTCTTCATTAACACTTTCTAGGAGTAGTGTGAATAATGGACTATTAATATATCGTCAAGAATTTACAGGAACTGGTAATGCAAGTAATGCAAATATTAATAATGCTAAGTTAATTGGTATATTGGGGAGAAAAGAATTAGGCAATTCTGCAACTTCTGCTATTAACTGGAAGGATTATGGAAATTATGATCAGACTGCATGGGCAGGTAAAGGTGTAGATAATGAATTTATAGGAGCTGGAGCAACTACAAATCAAATTCATTTTCCTGTCATTGCATCTACCTCATCACATAGGGGATGGGATATAGATGGAGTAGTTTCAATTGCTAATAGTAGTATTACTCTTAGTGGAAATTATAATTTAAATTCTGGTAATGCAGTAAAGGTAGTTCATGATAATACATATGCACTAAAAGAAGCAATTGATACTACAGTTGCTAATGGTGGAAATACACTTACTTTATATGGAGGAACTTTTCTAACAAATAAATTAACTATTCCTACTAATTTTACTATTACTGGTAATGGTAAAAATACTATAATTAAAAAACAATATTTTGGTAATGATATTGATGATGGTGAAGGAAATTCATTAATGCTCAATGGTAATCTTGTTGGAATTGGAGTAACTAATGCAAAGGATATAACTATTCAAAATATAACATTTGATGGTAATAATGTAAATAATATTAATTTTTCATCAGAAAGTGAGAATTATCTATTATTTCTTGAAGGGATAGAATCAGGTTTAATTAAAGATATTGAGATTAGAAATAGTTCAGCTTCTGGATTATATCTCAATATGTCTAAACGTGTATCTGTTGAGAATTGTACTTTTGTAGATGGTTGTCTTTCTGATAGAGATTATTTTAGACCATTAAGTGCTCAAGGTTCTGAAGTATTCAGACTTAATGGGTGTCTTATTGAAAATTATCCTGGTTCTGTTGATGTTTCCTCTTCAACAGTTGTTGCTGCTACTGGAAATATCATTAGAAATTGTGGTACAGGTCTTGAAGCATATGCTACTGGTAAGATTACGACTATTAATAATATTATGCTTGGCCCTGCTGATGAATGGTTACCTTCACCAGACATCTATGATAGTGATTGGGATGGTGTTAATATTACAGTTACTAAAGGATCCACTTTTGAAGGTCCAGTTCTTCAGTTCTTAGAGGATGGAGAAGCAAAGGATTTAAGAGCAACTCAACTTGATAGACTTATAGGTGGAATAGGTACTATGGTGGGATTGGGTGGAACCAATGCCAATACAGTAAGTCTTGGTGCTACATTCTTACCTTTAAATCTCTTAACTCCAGAAACTGGAACATATGGAAAACAAAATGGTTATATCCAAGTAGGTTTAACTCCAACTCAGACTAATACTCTTGGGATTGGTTCTGTTTTGGGTTATAATATTAAAGCAATTGAATATCAGAGTGTTCCTACAGGTCTTTCAACTTATGTTGGAGTATCGACTGGAGTATGGGGTGGAGGTGGAGGTGCTACAATTGGATCTGGGTGTACTAATTATTTGATTACTCTTAAAGATTCGAATGATTTTAATTCATTTGCTGAAGGTGATATTATAAAATTGGTAGGACATGAAGCAACTCCCGATTTAGGTTCTCAAGAAATGACAGTTGGGAAGAAGACTGATGGAGTTCTTAAAAAGTTAGAGATGAGGTTTAATCCAAATCCAGGATCTACTGCTATAAACTCTAGTGGTGGAGCTAACGGTGAAGAAACTGGATACATATACAAGAGGAAAGTATTTACTATCGCATACGGACGAGTCGGAGTCAACTAAATGCCTGATAACACAAATGTTAATAATAATGCGGCAGTTACCGTTGTAGGTAGAACTGCACCCGTTCCGCCTGGTCAACAAGTATCTGCTAAATCAATACCTGTTGTTGTTGCTAGTGACCAATCAACGATTCCTGTTGCTGAACAAAATAAGGTACAGTCAGAAGTTGCATTATCATTACTTGGTATTCCTAGATCAGAAGTTGCACTTGGTATTTTTGCAGATGTTAATACTTATGATGTAAACCCTACAGAATGGGCAGCAACACCAGAACAGTTTAAAACAGTTGCTAATGATGGTGCATATGCTGGTGTTGCTGCAACTATGGGTCATGGGTTAACGCACGTTCCAGCAGAGTCTGGAGCACTCTTAGAGGCACCTGCTGATGATAGTGCGTTATTAACTTCAAAAAGGTTTTTTAGATATCAACCAGGTCGTGTTTCTGCTGCTACTTTTGGTGTTAAGACAACAACTATTGATAGTGCTGGAAAGGCATCAGATGGAATTGGTAATCCAGCAATTCGTAAATATGGTATTTTCGATAAGTATGATGGGTATTATTGGGAAACAAGAAATAATGGTAAAGGAGATAATTTTTGCGTAGTTAGAAGAACACAATCTATTCCACAATTTAATCCATTAGGTTTCCCTAACGTACAAACAGAAGATTATGGTGTTACTAATCCACCAGATCCTTTAGCACCTAGAGCTTCTGAATCAGACCCTACTGATGTTCCTACCAATCCAGTAGCAATTCCTGCAGGATATAAAAATAGAGAGTTTGGCGATTTGGTTATTCTTAGGGATAACTTAATAATGACCCATGCTGGTTGCTATGATCCAACAGTATTACAACCAGAAAGTAAGGAAGATATTAGTGCAGTAACTACTACAACAGGCAATTCAATTCTTACCTTACCTAATGTAGCAAAACAAATTACAGACGCATCATATAATATTGATACTGGATTAATGACCATCACTACAGATGGTGCTCATGATTTTAATAAAGGTAAGTTTCTTACATTAACTGGCATAACAATGTCATGTACTGTTACTGGGTCTGTTGTTAATAAGACATATCCTAATAGAGCAGATGAAAGATTTAATGGATTTAATGTAGTAAAAGTTAACTCAACTACTCAATTTGTTATTAATTGTGGTATTTCTACTGTTCCTACAACATATGTTTCTGGTGGATGGGCAGTTGGATTATCTACTGCTCAGTATGTTAGATATACTAAAGGATTAAATGCGGATCCAATATCAGGTTTATCAGATACTAAGATTTATAAACTTCATAATGTCACAGTTAATACTTCAACTGGAGTAACTACTGCTAGATTAATAAACATAAGTTCTTCAGGGGAACAAGCAGTTACTGGTTTAACTGCTGGAACAGAATATACTAATCATAGTTTAATTACACCAGTCCCTTTTGTTCAACCATTGACAAACAATATGGCAACTATTGTTGGTCGTGGAACTACAGTAAATTCTCAGCATACGAGATATACTTCAATAGAAACTAATGATGCAAATGCTGATTCTGCTGGAACAGGTATGTTCCCATATGTATATGAAAGTTCTACGGGTAGTAAGGAAGGTTATATTGATACTAGGGCATCAACATCATCAGAGTTATCCACACTTCAACAAGAAATTAATAATGTAAATGATGCATATCATAATTGGGTAAATCAGAATGTTGATATAGATTATTGGAATGTTTATGAATATCGTATTCCAAGATCAAGGTTTAGTGGTGATAGATTAGATTATCTAACGGATACATTATTGTATAGTGATTCAGTAGCAACAAATAAACCTGGTGCTAAAGTTTTAGATTCTGCAACTAGTGCAGTATTAACTGATAGTAGTATTTGGGATCTTGCATTTGATAAGGTTACCATGTATAAGATTGAGTTCTCATGGTATGGTGCTGTTGGTGCTTTATTCCTTGCATATGTTCCTGTAAGTAATGGTGAAGCAAGATGGGTTCGAGTTCATCATTTAAGATGTTCTAATCAACTTAAGATGGCTTCTCTTGGTAATGCCACATTACCAATCACTTATATGATATATGGTGGTGGTGGAGCAAATTCTTTAGGGTATGCTAATAATCTCAGATTAGTTTCTCAATATGGTTCTGGTGCTGAATATATTATTAAGTATGGTGCTTCATATTACATTGATGGTGGAGATAGGGGAACTGTAAAATTATTCAGTCATGCTAATGATACTTCTAGTGAAGTATTTGGTAGTAAGAGAACTTTTGTTGTTGGAACAGGTGCTACTCATGTGGGACTAACAACTGCCATTGATGCAAATGAACCTTACATATATGCTGGATCTAATTCTGGATTGTCAACTTCATATTATGTTGGTGCAAAGGTAGTTACTGGTCAAGTATTAGACCAGAATATTGAAATAACACACGTTGGTATTGCTAGTGATAGACTTTATTTAAATGCTCCTCTTAGTTCTGCTTTATCTGGTGGGCAGGTAATTACAATTATACCTCAACGTCCAGTATCTTTAGTGGGATTAAAATGTAGAGATTTTATAGCAAGTAGCACTGGGCAATTGGTCAGAAATAGAACACAGGTTTATCCTACAAGATTATCAACTGGATCTACTAGTGGTGTTGCTAAATTGGATTTAATTAAATCTCCAGTATTTCAAACTGATGCAGCAGTAACTAATAGTAATGGTCCAATGTTACGTTCAAAAGTAAGTATTGGTAAGAGAGGAAAACCAACAAGGGTAGATGTTCCATTAACAACTTATGGTGGAGCACATACTTATGTTGGTGGTAATGTTAATGATATAGTTACTACTGATAATGGATCAACAACTTTTGATGTTCTTGCTACAGGAACAGCATATGATTCTACTACTGGATTATTGACGATAGGGATTAATGGTGGCACTAGTGCTTTTACAGTCGATTCTACTACAGTTAGATTAAAGAAGAATACTTTTGCATTTACATGTAATTTAGATAATAATGCTTCTACTCATACATATCCACGTGAAATAGATCCAATACGAGATCCTAATGATGGTGCTATTAATAATGGTACTTTAACTGTTACTAGTGGTACATCATATGATCCAGAAACAGGTATTATGACTGTTGTTTGTACAGGTAGTCATGGATTATCAAATGGTAATACTGTTCAGTTTAAACCACATTCATTAACTTTCAGTTGTGGTTATAATAATGCAACTGGTCAAGATGCAATAAAGACATATCCTCGTGAATATGGTGGAGGTAATCCTGGTGGTGGATCAGATCCAGCATATCAGGGATGGTTATCAGTAACAGTTACTAATAGTACAACATTTACTGTTCAGGTATTACCTGCTCAACCATCTACTAATACAAATGCACATACATTTGTTTCTGCAGAAGCTAATGGTATTCGTAAATCTGGTAATAATATATCAGGAGATTGGAGTAAGAATTTAATAGTTAGAGCTAAAACATCTACTACAATTAGCGTTCGTGTAACTAATTCTGATGATGTTGATACTGCTTCTTCTGCTGAATATGTTAGAGATATTGGAAGAGGAACTTATGGTTGGTTTAGAGGTTATTATATAAATGATCCAGCACAGAAAAAGATTTCTGTTCTAGGATTCCTTGAGAATAAAGGATATGACAGGACTAAGAATTTAACAGATAATGGATATACTTTCTATTCTTTAGCGTCTACTAGTGATGAAATCATGTTAATGGCTAATGAACCATTCCTGAGAGAAGAAAATGTCAGCCCAGTTGGAACTCCAGTTGCTGGTGTAGGTACTGATTTTACAATGGATGGACTTTCTTCCATTAAAGTGGATCAACAAGTTAGAAGTCCTGTTTCCAATACAGGAACAGTGATTGCAACAATATTTGTTCCTGCTTCTGGTGCGGAGTTTGATTTATCTCCATATTTTGATTATAATAAAGAATATCTTTCATTCCCATTAACGGATAAAGTTGAAACTTTATATCTTTTGGCATCATCTCAGACTAATTATAATGCAGGAGATGCTGCAACGGAGATCTCTGCAAGTTTAACTTGGGAGGAACAGTGATCTATGACCAATGGAGGAAAGGATGTTAAGATTGGTCATGATAAACGGCCAATCTCTATTATTCCTGATAACAAGGAGCCTCTCTATAGTTTTGCAACAGGACAGAAATTACTTGATGAATATGGTAATGAATTACTTGTAGAGACTGATACTTATAATCTTAAAGATCAAGGATCTGATAGATCAACACCTATTGTTTTCCCATCAGAAGTAGATACTTATAATAGAATTGAATATGAGACAATTCTTAGTAATCAAACTATAACTGTAAATTCCTTAGTTGGGAATCCAAATTTAATTTCTTTTGCTGTTCCTGGTAATGCTTCTGGCATTGTTACTACAGGAGATAAACTTAGTGGAGTTGGTATTCCTGATGGAACTATTTTCACTGGTGGAAGAGTTGGTGCAGGAGCATTTCGTGTATCAAATAATCTTGTAGGAATAGGTACAAGAGCTATAGATGTACTACGAAGATCTAATGCTGCTAAAAAGTCTGATCCTATTTGGAAGATACAAGAACAGTTTGCAGAATCTAGTGAAGTAAGTAGCACTTTACTTGGTGTCAATAGAGCAGAATTACAACTTAGTTTATTTTCTGATGTTTCTTCTTATGGTTTAGATATTGATGAGTTTGAATTTTCTAATTATAATACTGGTACTAGTCTTGGTTCTTGGAATCAAAGAGTAAACGAGGTATATGGGAAAAGATATTCTGGAAAACTTATTGAAGCAACTCAAGAATCTGCTATTAAGTTAGGAGGATTTCGTGTTCCATATTCATTCCCATTTCCACCAGCAACTGCTGAATTGGGATGGTATAATGAGACTTTTTACAATCAATATATTAATTTTATAAATTTGGGTATTGATTTGTATAATTATTATGCTGGTAGTGCTGGTAATGCTTATCCTGCAGAATGGAAATCTCAATTTTTATCTCCTTCTGCGGCATATGTGGATAGTGGTGGTACGGTTAAGTATCCTGCAGGTACTGAAAGTTCTTTTGCTGCGATTGATATTTGGACCGAGACATGGAGATCAATATTAAAGCAAGAACTTAGAGATCCAGTAACTAATCAAGTATTTCTTTTTGCAGATATCTTAGCATTATCAAACGATTTTGCAACTAAGTATCCTACTGCTACTGATATTAGACCTGGATATAGTGATACTAATTCTTCATATTCTACTCTTCTTTCTAGAAGGGTTTTTAGATATCAACCAGGAAGAATAAGTGGATTTACCTTTGGTGTAAGATCATCTGTAGAATCAAATCAAGGATATAATATTGAATGGGGAATTGGTAATCCAACAGATCATTATCTATTTAAAATTAAGCAGGGAAACTTATACATTGTTAGGAGAAGTACCATTCCATTAAATGCTACTGCATTAGAAAGAAGTGGTCTTTCATTAATTGATCAAACATATGAAGGAACTGGTGATGGATTGGATAAACATCCAATTACTGGTGAACCGATGAAATATTATACAATTGAAGTTCCGCAGGATAATTTTAATGGTGATCCATTAAATGGTAATGGATTATCTGGGTATAATGTTAATCCTAAGAATGTTACCATGTGGAAAATTGAATTTGGTTGGTATGGTGCTATTGGGTGTAGATTCTATGGATATATTCCTGTTAGTGCTGGAGAAGCTAGATGGGTTGTTATACATACATTTATTATTGAAAACTCACTTAATCAACCATGTTTACAGGATTCTTATTTTAGATTGAGATATGTATTACATACTTATAATACTGCTGATTTAAGAGAACCTCAATATGTTTATAAGTATGGATCTTCATATTATATTGATGGTGGTGATGAGGGAACACAAAGTATTAATTCATCAGCCAGTGGTAATAAAGTAATTAATACAACAAATGAAGAAACTTTATTAGGTATTACTTGTAAAGATCTTATGGTGAATAGTGTTGGTCAAGAGATAAAAAACAAGAAAACGCTTTTTCCAATATCAGCAACATTTACTTCAGATTCTTTATCAGAGATAAGAGTTCAAAGATGTAAGGCATGTCCTGGATTTGGTCATGTATATACACCAGGATTGAAGACTGGGATTAATGGTAGATATATTAAAGTTGCTTTTATTGATGCTAATACGATAGTTGGTATAGACCCTACAACTGGATCTGGCATTTCATTCCTTCCAGATGATGCTGGTGCAAAATTAATAGCACCTACACTTTGGAATACTTATCTAGTTAATCTTAGTGGGTCTGATGGTAGTGGTGGATTTACACAGGCAAGAACAGCTGGATGGTCTGGTACTAGTGGTGGTAATTTGACTTTTAGAGATATTGCAGATGGATCTCTTTATTTGGATTCAACTAGTGGAAGTGCTGTTACTATATTATCAGATCCCAATGGAACTCAAGTATACCCACATCAGGTTAGATTAAGTAATTGGAATGATGCTACGGTTTCATCTACTGTGGAATTAACTGGATCAGAAATAACAATTCAATTTCTTAATCCAGATCCTAGAGATTCTTACAGCCACTATGCAGATTTTACTATTGGAGTTACGAATATACAACCAGATATTGATCCAGGAACACCAACAGTTTTAGATGGGTGGAATATTGCGGGTATAAGCACTACTATTCTTCCAAATTCGAATATGCTTTATGATTATCATTCCCATAGATATTCAAGTATTAATCAGGATGGAGTAGAAACAGGTGAAACTCATGGTGGTCAAAATCCAAATCCAAATATGGAAATAGATTTTAGGATTCCTACTGTTGGTGGTATAGAAGGTGGATATTGTTCTAATGTTACTATAAAAGTTAATGATCCTCAATCAGTAACAGATTTAGAACAAGTAACTACAAATCCATTAATTCCATCTCAAACAGGATTTTATCTTGTTAAAAATGGATCTTTTCCTGTTGGAATTTTATTTTCAACTGGAGAAGTTGTTATAGAAAATAATGGGGTTCTTATTACCACACTTACATATCTTACGGAACCAAAATTTTGGGATGATGGTGGTACATATAAATCATTTATTGAGATAAGTGGTGATATTAGTGCATTTACTGCTGGTAATGTAACTAGTGGAATAGAGATAAAGATACGTCCTGTTAATTTAAAATCTAGTTCTAGAAATGTTACTAAGTTGTATAATTATAATCCATATCCTCTTTATTTTGTTGCAAAGTTAGGAGATAATGCGGCAATTCATAATATTTCTATAAAGGAGAAAATAGGAGATTATACTCGAACTATTTCGCCAATATTTGCCTTGAGTACTAATGCCCAACTTACTAATGCTAGTAGTTTGGCAGAGTCTGATGGTTCTCCACCTACTAATTTTGTTGAGATTGATAGATTGTCATCTGCTATAGTAGATAATCAAAATACACAGAGATTAAGAACATCCGAATTAAAGGATGTTTTCTATGTCGGTGAGAATGAAACTAAGAAAGTTGATATGACTAAAGTATTTGGACCAAGTAAAACTGTTATAATGCCAACTAATAATAATATTGAAGCAACGTTTTTTACTGCTAAGAAAATAAAAGGAAGTGGTAATGGTAATATTCAAATGGGTCTTAATTACGGTGAGCAATAATGGCATTAACTAACCCAAAAATATTTGGTCTAGAAGTAGATAGAAATCTAGCAGATGTAAAGAATACTAATACCGCATTAAGGTCATTAGATTTAGATATTAAAGATTTAGATGTTATTCGTGGTAGCCTTTCTGAGGGTATGTCGGAAAATGATTGGTTGAGTTTCTCTGGATTGAATATACCAATTTATAAAGAACTTGCTAGATATCTGGAAGACAGTGGTGCATCAAGTAGTTATTTGGATAAAAGAGCTGGAACTAACATAATATTATTTGGAAATATAGATGTTAATGGTGCTCTAAGTGGTAATGCAATACGATATAGGTATGTAAAAGGATTAGGAACTAATAGTAGAAGTTTTGCAATAGCAGATATATCAACTTCTAGAATTAGTTCTTGGAGTTCTTCAGCTAGTCCTGTTATAGCAAGTTCTCCTATTTCATATGGAGCACAGGTAAAAGTTTCTACTGGTGGAAAATTGCAATTTGGTACTCAATCTGGTGCAAGTGGAAATAGATTGCAGACTACATTGACACCAGAGTTAAAAGAATTTGATTCGGAGTTTCCTACACATAAGATTCAAACAAATATAGGTGGATCAACAGTAAATGTTTATGCAATGAAAGGAATACCAGTTGTTTGGAGTGTATTCTTTAGAAATGTAAATGCTGACATCTATCTATCTTCACTTACACAGAGTACTAAAGCAAGTTGGAAAGTTGAGCAAACTAGTGATTTAAGTAGATATACTAATTATACGAATCAAGGTGGTACTCATACTTATATTAGATATAGATCTGTTGTATCAAAAGAAAGAAATATTAAATTTTATTATAATCCAGATAAGATAACTTCAATTTCTCTTCATTGGGCAAATCTTGCAGAGTTACCTCCTGTTAAATTTAATAATGCAACCACTATAGCTTTTTCTCATAATAAATTAACAGTTTTTCCAGATTTTACTGATTTAACTCCTATTGTGAGAACTCTAGAAGTTGGAAATAATCCATTTAGATATTCAGAAATTTCTACAGAGAGAAAGTTGAATAGTGCTATTATTAATAAAATTCCTACTACTGTTACTAATCTTTATTTGGGTAGTACTTTTGGTGGATCTTTTGATAGTGATTTAATAGCAGATCGTCTTCCTAATCTTTCAACTCTTAATCTTAATAATCATTATGGTCCATCGTTTACTGCGGATAATACTACGGCAGTTCTTCCAAATGTGACTAGTAGTATATCAAATTATTATATGTATCATAATAATTTTACAACAATAGATGGTAATCCAAGTGGAAGTAATATTAATATAATGCAAGCAACTAATTTATCTCAATTAACACTTCATTATAATAGAGGTCTTAGTATAGATCCATTTACTCTTGCAAGTAATGTTCTTGATTATGTCAATATTAGTGTTACTGGTTTAAAATTACCTAATTTGAATAATAAATCTATAAGATTAATGTATGCATATCATAGAGGTACTAGTGATACATTATTTGATGGAACTCAATATAAGTTTGATAATTGTAATAATTTAACAACATTACATTTATATAATTCTTGGGGTCTTACTGGACCATTTCCTAAATTTACAAATCCTGCTTTATCGTATTTGGACTTAAGATATTGTAGTATGTCTGGCGGTGAAATGAATCCAAATGGATCTACTAATACTACATATGTTCTTCCTGAATTTACTTTCCAGAATGCATCAAATCTTAGAGATTTTTATTGGTTTTCTCGTGGGTCTAATTCATTAGCTTCACCTATCCATCCAAATGCACTTTCGTTTTTACCGAATTTGTATCATGTCTATTGGATTACTTGGTATAGAACACCAGGAGCATTACCTAATTTGGGTGGTAATCCTGCTTTACGTTATTGTAGATTCCCATATAATGCCTTTACTGGTAATATGCCAACATTTACTGGTAATCCAAGTATCTATTATGTTGAATTGCAATATAATCAACTTAGTGGCAGTATTTCATCTCTTGCAAATTTAACTAATTTATATCAATTGAGATTGTATAATAATAATTTTACTGGAATTGGAACATTTGAGAATTGTACAAATTTGAGATATTTTTGGTGTCATAATAATCAGATCTCAGGAGAAATACCAGATTATAGTGGATGTCCTAGATTATATTATCTTGTGATGTATAATAATCAATTATCAACTTATAAAGTAGGTGCATTTAAAAATATAACGCAAATAAGATATATCAATCTTCAGAACAATAATTTAAATCAAACATCTATTAATAATATACTTGCAGATTTATATGATAATTATTTGGCTTCTCCAAGAGGTAGAGTTACTATAGACCTTCGTGGTAATACTTCTCCTACCAATGGTGGTAGTAATGAATATATACAGATATTAGAAACAAAAGGTTGGGATATTAGGCAGGATTAAAAATGGCACCAATACCAAATCAGGGATACCGACAAGATTTAAGTTTACAAGAAACTCCTGCAGATGATACTGCATTGAATAATATTGGTGGTGCTGGTATAGCAGGTGATCTTAGAATTATACAAAATAATTTAAGAAATATATCTACTATTGGGTATAGTAGTCTTACTGATGGATTCTTTAGTTTTGGTTCAGATTATACTTTTACTAATGATGATCCACTTACTGTTAGTCAGACAATAACATTTAGTGGTGAAGGAATTATTGGAGTGTCATCTACTTATTATGTTTGTAATTCTAATACAGTAGATAAATTTAAACTTTCTTTACGACCATCAATACATACATCTGGATTAAGTATAGTAGGATTTGCAGGAACGTCTAATACTAGGTTTAATTTTACTAGAAGTGATAAGGTTATAAGAGAGAATCTTGTTAATTTTGTTAATCCACCAAATTTAATGGATGATGATTTTAGAATCCTTGGTAATTATGATATTAATGGCGCATTTGATCAAACTTTAACTAATGTAGAAACTACTAATTATTTTATTACTAAGAAATATAAAGGTGCAGAAGATACTACTAGTAATAAAGATATTAAAATGGAGGGGCATGTTTATGTTAAAGATCCATTAGCATTTAATGATAGTGGAACTGATTTATCTGATGCTAAATCTCCTGGAGTATTCATTGGCGATACTCGTGCATTTTCTAGTGATAATAATCCTTGGTCAGAAGAAGGAGCAGCTGATGGAACTGGGCATTTGCAGACTGCTAGTAATGAAGTAGCTGTTGGTGAATTGAATTTTGTTAATAGTATAACAGTTACAGGAATATCTAAAGTATCTGAATCATTAGGTGGTGTTACTTCTTATAGTCATAAGATGCCAGCAATTATTAATGGGGAAACTTATTATCTTTTATTAAAACAATAATTATTCGCACAGGAGTTTAAATGTTCCTGATGGTGTATCAATACTTACTCTACCACTAACTGTTTCGGTAAGACCAGAACTTAATGCTGTTATAGTACTAATACCAGTAGCAGTTAGAGTATCAAATTTTATATTTCCATTATCAACTTTCATACTAGGTCTAATAGATTTAGTTTCTAATCCTTCCTCAGTTGGAGTAAATGGTGGGGATGTATCTAATGGTGGGCAACATAATACTCTTTGATTTACATCACTACTTTCTCTTGTTGCTGTAACTTTTTCACCTTCCAGTAATTTTGCTGTTGTTGCATTGTTAATAGTAATATTATTACCAGGTGTACCAGTTATTGTAGTATTTGCTGCAAATTGTGATCCTAAAACAGAATATGTTCCTGAACCTAGATCACTATTATTATCTACTCCAATTGTGGTATTTCCAGCATTAACATCAGCACTTACGATTAAACAAACAGTTTCTACTGGAGTACAGAATGCACTTAGAGAATCATTTATTAATCCCCTATCTTGATAGAAATACATTTCTCTAGAACTAAGATTCTGAGATGGGAAAATCGTAACTTGTGAACTGCTTCCCGTTGTTGTAATACCAGTTAATGCAGATACCCCATTACAAATCAGAATCATATTAGTTCTTAGATTTGTAGTATTACCACTTGATACCGTTAAAGTAGTTCCACTTGTAGATCCAGTTACATTTTTAACAAATCCACGATGATCTATAAAGGTGATTGTATTAGATCCACTAGCAGTCATATTATTATTTAAAACTACAAAAGAATTATAGACAATATCATTAACTACAGTATCAGCAGCAATACCAGTTCCAAATACCCTATTTCCTACTTCTATACTTTCTGTATTACTTACTGATAAGATAGGAGATCCACTAACTGTAGTATAGGTGCCTGTTCTTCTTTCTATTTCAGAGTATGCTTCCTTGGGTTTATATTTAATATCAATTTTTTTAGTGGATCTTAATTTAACATAATCTGTTTCACTTGCAGGAGTTGCTCCTGCATCAGTAAGACCAATTATACCTCCACCAAAAAGGACTGAAGTATCTAAGTATGTTGCAAATTCACCTTTTGCGGCATTAGTAAAATCATAAGCAGTATCATATAGGTAGGTAAATCTTAAATTTGCAATATAAGTTCCTGAACCAGGACCAGTAAAATCAAAATTAATATTTTTATCTGCAGATGTGGATGATACTGATCGTGGAATAAAGTATCGGAATCTTATTGAGTATCTTTCTGTTTCTCTAAGAACATATGTTTGATGACTAGTGCTGGTAGATTGTCCCATTACTTTAGTAAATGTGACATCAGTATTCCAGGAACCAGTAATAGAATTAGTACCATCTGGTCTTTCAAATGTAATTACTCCAGTAGTTTTATCAATACCAGTTACTGCCGCATCTGCTTGTATATGATTTCCTGGTTCTGTTGCACTCATTCCAATGGCAACATATTTTGTATTTGCTGGGCTATCTATAGTTAAGGTATTTCCAGCACTACTTGCTTCAGCAGCAAAAGTTCTTGCTATTCCTATATTCTGATGTTCTGTATATTTTGTTCCTGAACCTGTGTTATGATAACTTTCAGTTTCAAAGTCAAATGTAAAGCAATTTGCACTAGATATATGAAATGTATGTAATCCTGTTTGTGTTGGTATGAAAAATCCTTCCCATTCAATTCCACCGTCTGCATCAGATGATGCTGGATCTAATTTATCAGTATATGTAAATTCACCATCTTGCCAAAAATAATCTATTTTAAATGGACTTCCACTAAAAATATTTGCTGTATTTTCATCTACTTGATTAGAATCATAATAACTTGCTTTTAGTCCATTACCACCCTTTAGTCTTGGTTCTCCACTAAAGACTCTAAATTTGTCTAATTTGTTTTTATATGTTATTGGTGGTGAAACTGCAGAAGATGTTCCACTACTATTTGTACTTTCTGTTGCACTACCAATAACTTTTTGATATCCGTCAGGGCCTAAATTAGCATTCCATATATTTCTAATTGAATTTAAATCTTCACTTATATAATTGGCAGGAGATGCTTTTGTAACTAATCCATCTAAAAGATTATTTAAGGCATCTTTTGCATTGCCAACATCTGAAAGATTATTGTCTCTTCGTATACCTATTCTTTGAAATACTTTTTGCGGCATCTTGACTTTTTAGGTATTTAGGTTATAATATATAAAAATAGTTATTATTCAGAAATATGGATCCGCAGAAGGAATTACTTGAAGATCTCTTAAAACAAAGAAAAGAACTACAAACAAAACTTGTTGAGATCCAGCAAGAACATAATACAATGAAAGAACAGTATATAAGGATGCAAGGTGCAATAGATGTACTAGAACATCTTTTAGGTGAAGTAAAAGATCCAGAGATACCACCAGAAGCATTTCCGCCATCACCAGTTGACACAGACTCCTAAGTAGGGTATAATGACTTGATTGGGAGAATTCTATGGATGATGATTTTATAAATCGCACTATTATTGATGTGTGTAATAGATCTTTTCTTCTTATTTCTGATGATGGAGAAGAGAGAGTAATAACGTGTGAAACAACTGAACAGTTTATGGATGTTAAAGAAGTAGTTCATAAATTACTTGAACCAAATAGAATAAAATATGCTAGATTAAAGATGGTCTAAATATCAAGACTGGATATTTACACAATGAGTAAGATTAAGTTAACTTTTGATGGATGTTATAATTATAAGAGACTTAAGAAGGAAGGTCTTATTGGTGATAAAGAGGAAATAAAAGAGTCTAAAATTAATGAAGTTGAATTTATCAAAATCCATACGGATTTAAACAACGACGCTTGCTAATCTGTGTATAAAATCACTACTAAATTCTGTTGGTTTGATAGTGGTAACAAAATTGTGAAAATGTATTTCATTAATGAGATGCCATTCACTTTTGATGAGTTACCTGATGGACATTTATGGGATGAAGATCTATGTGAGATAGCAGATGAGAGTAGAGGGTATAGTGAAGATGATATGTACAAGTCTTTTAGTTATTTGGTAGAAGAAGAAGTTCATCCTGAGTTTTTTCCTCTAGAAATAGAAAATCCAGAGCTTTTACCCCCTGATATGGAGTATTATTATTCAGACGAAGATCTGGTGGAATAAATAAAACATAGAAATGTATTGACCAAAGAATAAATCCGATGCCTCTTAATAAGCTGGAAAACTTTATAAAGAATACCGAGGGTCGTATTCTTTATGTTAATCCTAATGACCTTGATGCTACAGACGCAATATCAAATCAGGGTAATTCATTAACTCAACCCTTTAAGACGATTCAACGAGCGTTGCTTGAATCTGCTAGATTTTCTTACTTGAGAGGTAATGATAATGATATCATTGAGAAAACAACAGTCCTTGTATATCCTGGCGAACATGTAGTAGATAATAGACCTGGATATGGTATTAAAGTAGATCCTAGTAACTCTAGTGCAGCACAAGTAGTATCCCCTTCAGGAACTGTTTCACCTGCTACAACATTATCATTAACATTAACATCAGAGTTTGATTTAACAAGAGAAGATAATATCCTTTATAAGTTTAATAGTATTCATGGTGGTGTAATTATTCCTCGTGGTACTTCTATTGTTGGACTAGATTTAAGAAAGACTAAGGTTAGACCAAAATATGTTCCTAACCCAACAGATTCTACTGTCCCAGATAGTTCTATCTTTAGGGTAACTGGTGCATGTTATTTCTGGCAGTTCTCTATCTTTGATGGTGATGAGAGTGGAACAGTTTATACTGATAATACAGACTTCAGTTCTGCCAATAGATCAAAACCAACGTTCTCTCATAATAAGCTAACTGTATTTGAATATGCAGATGGTATAAATGATCCTTCTGGATATACTAGAACTGACTTAGCAATGTATTATGCTAAGTTATCTAATGCTTATGGTGTAGACTCTACTAGAGATATTGTAGCTGCTGACACTTATCCTACAAGTCTTGCTGGATTTGCTCCACAAAGACCTGAGTATGAAATTGTTGGTGCATTTGCTGCTGACCCAGTTCAGATGGCATCAATTGAATCTGGTAGTGGTGGCACACCTGGTTCAATTATTACAGTTACAACGTCTACTGCTCATGGATTAAATGCAGAGACACCTATTAAGATTAAAGGTATTCCAGTTCCTGATTATAATATTTCAACTAAGGTTGCTAGTGTAATTAGCACCATTCAGTTCACATATATTATGCCATCTGTTAGGGTTAATTTACCTACTAATCCTAGTGCATCATCAGGAACAGTAACTATTGAAACTGATAACGTATCTGGTGCTTCACCTTATATCTTTAACTGCTCTATGCGTTCTGTATGGGGTATGAATGGTATGCTTGCCGATGGTAACAAGGCAACTGGATTTAAGTCAATGGTTGTTGCCCAGTTTACTGGTATTTCACTACAGAAAGATGATAGAGCATTTGTAAAATATGATCAAACAAGTAGAACATATCAAGGTGTTAATATTAACTTAGTTAGGGGATCTAATCTATCTTCACAGTCATCCTCTACCGACTCTAGTAAGGTTTATCATTTAGATTCTCAAGCTGTTTATAGGAAAGATTGGGGAACCAGTCACATTAAGATTACTAATGATGCAATTCTTCAGATAGTATCTGTGTTTGCTATTGGTTATCAGCAACACTTTGATGTAAGAACTGGTGGTGACGCATCAATTACTAACTCAAACTCTAACTTTGGTCAGATTTCACTATCTGCACAAGGATTTAAGAAAGAAGCATTTGATAAGGATAATACTGCATATGTTACTTCTGTTATTACTCCAAGGGCAGCAACAGGATCACAAACTAGCATTGACTGGCAAGCAATCGATGTAGGTGTTACTACTGCTGTTGGTATTTCAAGTCATCTTTATATCTTAGGATTTAATAATCAGGATGATCCACCTCCAACAGTTATTTTGGGATACCGTTTAGGTGCTAAACAGGATGATGAAATCAATGTAAAAATTTATGATGTAGCTGCCACTACGGATAGAATTCGGACAGCACCAATTTACATGGTTGATAATGATACCAGTGCTGGATCTGGTACTACAGTTTCACAAGGAACAACATCTAAACAAAAGTCTTATACTGTTCAATCAGCAACTGTTGATAATAAACTTAATCTTGGAGCACACTCTCTTAGGACAGGTGAAAAGATACGAATTTTCAGTCATCAAGGTGATTTACCTGAGAATTTAGAACCAAATACTGTATATTATGCTATTGACCAGCAGAATAATGCTGAAATTAAAGTAGCATCTAATAAAACAAATGCGGAGAATAATTCTTTCATTACGATATATGGTGGATCTGGATTATATGTTGAAAGTAGAGTTCATGATAAAGATTCTGGTGATGTAGGACATCCAGTTCAGTGGGACTCATCTAATAATCATTGGTATGTTCACGTTGGAACCAATAATTCCATTTATACTGATATATCAAATTATGGTCAATTTGGTAATATTGGTATTGGTGAAAAGACTCAAGTATCATATGTTAGTAGAACTGATGACCAAAGAGGTCTTGATGAAAAGATCTATAAGTTACGTGTTGTAGTTCCTGCAGAGACTGTTAATGGTAAGAATCCTGAAGAAGGATTTATTATTCAGGAATCTAGTAGCACAGGAGCTAGTGCTGATACTGATTTTACTTTTACTTCACTAACTCCAGACCCAGAGAAAAAATATGGTGTTCTTAGGAATTTAAGACTTATTGATAAGTGTACAGTTTCTGCTAATGTTGTTACTGTAGAATGTGAAGTTCCCCATAATTTGAAAGTTGGTGAGCATGTTAATATTAAGAATGTATCAGATACCACTAATACTAATGGTTTATATGATACTGGATATAATGGAACATTTATTATATCAACTATCACTGATGAGAAAACATTTACTTATTCTGATACTGATGTAGATGGAGTTTCGCACACTATTCCTAGTGCATCTACTAATAATATATCTACGAGAAGTATAACTTCACCTAGATTTGAAAGGAATGATAATAGATCTAATTTCTACATCTATAGAAATGAGGTTATAACTCCTTATATTGAAGGTATTCAAGATGGTATCTATCACATATTTGTCATAAAAGCAGATAACACTATTACTGAAGAGTTTACTGATCTTACTTATGGTCAGAATGTTGTTGATCTTTATCCACAAAGAGATAGAGATAATATTGAGGACAATCCTCAAGCAGCACAATCTTTTGCTAAGAGAACTCCTATAGGTGATGTTGTTACTAATGAACTTAAGAAGAGTATAACAAGAGAATCTGTAAACCAATTCTTAACAGATTTTGGTGCAGGTCATAGAATTACTGGCATATCAACATCAAATACTGCTTCTGTTCTTACATTTGATAGAAGGCATGACCTTCAAGGACTTGTAAGTGGAACAATTACTGCGGGTTCTGGTTATACTAATGGAACTTACTATAATGTTAAGATCCTATCTGGTAACCAAGCAGGTAGTTGGAATGGAGCACTTGCAACAGTAGTTGTATCTGGTGGACAAGTTACATCTGCTAAGATAACATCTGGTGGTTCTGGATATTCTGCTGGAACATATTTCTTTGAACAAGCAAAGATTAGTAATGGTAGTGCAGACGCAAGATTTGTCGTTTCTGCTGCTGGAATTAGTAATAACGATGGAGAGGTTCTACAGATTACAGGACTTACCACTACTACTGATTGGCATACTTATATTGCTGATGTTCCTTCTTCAACAACCGTTTCTGTTGCTAGGACTACAGGAGATCCAATTGTTTCTCTTAATCAATATGCATTAAATCTTGGCCCTTCTATAGCAGTAGGTTCTACAACTAACTCTCATACATCTGGTATTACAACATTCACCTGTTCTGTTGGTCATGGATTAGTTGCTGGTAATCAGTTTAGAGCTTTAGATACTAATAATAATAAACTTGGCGACTTCTATGTTAAAGAGAGAACGGGTGCTTTAACATTCTCTGCTAAGACAGCAGCTGGACTTAATACTACTGGTAACATTGGAGTTCCTACAAAGGTTCTAAGACTTGGAATGGCAGCTGCCGATGCAGTTTCTGATGATACTAATGAAAGTCTTGGTGCAAGAGGTGTTCCAGTATATGATGGGGAACAGGCAAAACTTGTTGCAAATGTAACAACTGGTAACACGATAAGAATACAAGTTCCAAGTTCTGGTATAGGCACTGCTACTAGATTCCCAATGGGTTCTTATATCCAGATTGGTGGTGAGATAATGAGGATTACTAGTTCTACTATAACTGGTGCTTCTCTTGATACTGTTGAAGTTGTTCGTGGTGCATTAGGAACTATTACAAAAAGTCATACTGCCAATGATCTGGTTAGAAAGATTAAACCATTAGCAGTTGAATTCCGTAGACCATCTATTATTCGTGCATCAGGTCATACATTTGAATATGTTGGTTATGGCCCAGGTAACTATTCAACTGGTTTGCCTCAAGTTCAGGTTAGAACTTTAACTGAAAGAGAAGAGTTCTTATCACAATCACAAGAAAGATCTTGTGGAACTGTTGTTTATACTGGTATGAATAACAGAGGTGACTTCTTTATTGGTAATAAGCGAGTTAGTTCTTCTACTGGTCAGGAAAGGACATTTGATGCTCCTGTTGCTACAATTACAGGTGAAGATCCTTCAAGACTATCAGTTATCTTTGATGAAGTAATTGTCAAGGAAAGATTGATTGTTGAGGGTGGTAAGACTAATAAGATTCTATCTCAGTTTGATGGCCCTGTAACATTCAATAAGGAAGTTAAGATTAATGATACTCTTACTGTTGTTGGTAATTTAAAATTAAATTCTCCTGTTGAGATCCTTTCTGATGTTCAATCGGTTAATAAAGATACTGGTTGTTTAGTACTTGAAGGTGGACTTGGTGTTGAGAAGAATTTAAACGTTGGTGGTATTACTACCATTACTGATTATCTTAACGTAACTAATGGTGCTGTTATTTTAGAAGCAGGTAGTTCTAATGAAGGTTATCTGATTGACTCTGGTAATGACATTGAGATGAATCTTCACAGATCCACTGTGTCTGATCAACCAATAGTTCTTGATGTCATAGATGGCAAGAGACTTGTTCTTGGTGCTAATGGCACTGGTAATGTTGAGATAAGAGATTCTGCTGCTGTAAATGGCGTTAGAAGAGCAATATTTACTGAGAATCAACAAGAATTGTACTATAATGGCAATGAGAAATTTGCCACAGCTCCAGGTGGTGCATTTGTAACAGGAAACTTCACTACTGACAGTTTCGAGGTTATAACTACATCAGTATTTGGTGGTTTGATATCGAATGATTCAAATTTAAGTAATGATGGTTGGTTAGCAGTTGGTTCAACAGCAACATTTGATGGAAATGTTACTGCTCCATTATTCATAGGCAATCTTCAAGGTAATGCTGACACAGCATCTAACCTATCAGGTAATCCTAATCTTAATACTTCAGGTATCATTACATGTTCAGTTCTTCATGCCACTAACACTGGTGCTGGTCATGGTAAGTATGTTGGAACTGGTGTTACTGTTGCAGGACATCTTTGGGTACAAGATGATTTACGTGTTAATGGTGTTACTACCTTTACGCAAAATGTTCATCTTTTAGATGATGATGTATTATACTTTGGTGGGTCAGCAGGTACAACTGATGGACTTGAAATTAAGCATAATAGTAATGAGAGTATTATAAGAGATTCTGGAACTGGTAATCTTCTTGTTCAAGGTGGTTCTACAATAAAAATCCAGAATACTTCAGCAGCCAATAGTGCTGAGTTTGATGTTACTGCTGGTGTTAAACTTTACTGGAGAGGTTCTAATGATGGTGTTAAGTTTGAAACCCTTCAAGGTTCTAGTGGAAGTGCAGCAGCAAAAGTTCATGGTCAGTTAGATGTAACTGGTAATATTAGAGCATTTACTTCTGATATTAGACTTAAGACTAACATTGAACCAATCACTGATGCATTATCAAAGGTTGACTCTTTAACTGGTTTCACTTATAATCACAATGAAATTGCTGCTGAATTAGGATTTGATACTGAAATTAGATATGCTGGTGTATCTGCTCAAGAACTTGAAGAAGTTCTACCTGAAGTAGTTTCTCCTGCTCCTGTTGATGAAGATTACAAGACAGTTGACTATGCACATATTGTGCCACTTCTAATTGAAGCAATCAAAGAACTTAAAGCAGAAGTCGAGGAACTAAAGAAACATAGCCACTAGATATGAGTCACGTTTATAATGTTTTCCCAACTACCATTTATGTTGGGGAAGTGAATGATCACAAGAAGCATAAAGAAGAGTTCTATAAGGTTTATCATAAGTTCGACTATGAGGAGAACAAATATGATAATACTGTAAGTGAGAATACTGGTAAGGTATTGATTCATTTAGAGGATACATTAAATCCTTTATTTGAAGAGATTATATATGGTCACGTTAGACCATATATTTGTGATGTATTGAAATATAAGGATATTTTTAATTATGTAATAACTAAGAGTTGGTTATCAAGAACAAGAAAGAGTAATCATTGTATTCCTTGGCATATACATTCACCAAGTCAGATATCATTTGTTTATTATTTGAATATGCCACCCAATGCACATAAGTTAAAGTTTTGTGCTCCTTATACTCATTGGGAACCATTTTTAGGAATTTCTGGTAGTAATCGTCTTAAGGAAAGACGTATGGTTGAGGAATATAATGGTTTAAATTCAAATACATTTGAGATCTTACCACCAGAAGGTTCTATTGTTTTATTTCCAAGTAGAATACAACATACTACAGAATCAATTAACATAAATTTTACTGGAGAGAGGTTAGCAATAGTTGGAGATATTGTACTTACATTGAAGGAAGATCGTCCTATGGTTCATTCTATGGGGTTTATTGATCCACGATATTGGAAACAATACTAAATAATAAAAAGCTAGAAATCTTTTTGACAAATGCCTATTAATAAAAGTTCTGGAACTATAACTGCTGATGAGATACGGGATGAGTTTGGTCCTACTGGAACAGTAAGTTTTGCTGATTATAGAGTAAGTGAGACACATGGATCACTTACAAACATGCCATTGGATAAGTTGGCAGGTGCTAATCAAGATAAAAATATACCTTCATCAGGTGTTCTTTCATTTAGTGATTTCTATAATTCAAGAGTAAATGTAGTTGTTAAGGTTAGTCAGGATGATGTAACAGCAACTGATGTATATGATAATAATAATTCATCTAAGGTGAAGGTTGTTGGTGGTCTTAGATCAAGACCTTCTAAATCTCAAACAGGTGGACGTAGAGTTTATATTAATGTTAATACAGAACTTGAATCTCCTGCAAATCATGAGGATCACAAGAAGCGTTGTACATTAAGAACTGGTGAATGGGTAACTGGTCAGTTTAATAATAATGTTGGAACAGGAACTTCATTGTCAGTTGATATAGGATCTAGTGGAAAAATTTATGGAGCTGGTGGAAGAGGTGGAAATGGTGGTAATCATCGTGGACAGAATGGAAATGATGGTAGTAGTGCTTTAGGTATAGAATTTGGAGCATCAAATAATAAAGTCTTTATTAATAATGCAGGGTATCTCCAAGCAGGCTACGGTGGTGGCGGTGGAGGAGGAGGTGGATATGATGACCCAAATAAAGAATCTCATGACTATGAAAATGCTGGTGCTGGTGGCGGCGGTGGTGCTGGTAAAATCCACGGAGAAGGTGGAGGAGGTGCTGAAGCAGGTAGTGGACATCAAGGAAGAGATGGAAGTGAAGGAGATGCTGAAGATGGTGGAGATGGAGGTGGAGCAAGTGGATATCCTGGTACTTCTGAGAAGGGAGGAGGTAATGAAGGATCAGGTGGTGCTGGTGGAGAAGGTGGTGGAGTAGGATCACCTGCAACTAATGGTGGTAATGCTTCAGGAAACTCTAGAAGGAATAGTGAGGGTGGTACCGCAGGTGAATCTGGATGGGCTATATTAAATGAAAATGCTTCTAATTGTATTATTGTTACTGGTAGTGGGACAGTTGCTGATAATAAAATACAACATAACACAAATCCAGAAGATTAATATGTAATTGGTTTTTTACTATGAAAGATGGACTTTTAATTTATGATAATGTTTTCACAACAGAAGATTGTGAGAAATTTATTGATTATATGGATAAGCTAGAAGAACGTAGTTTATTATATCCAGATCCTAAATCAAATAAACTTCAGATAGATCATAGAGCAAATAATTTAGCTCATGAATATGATGTTGCCGCATGGTCGTGGGTTGGTGAGAGATTTTTTCCTAAACTACAAACATGTATTGATCATTACATGTCAGAGTATGCTATTCTTCAGAGACAGAAATATCTGTATTATGATGTTAAATTAAAAAAGATACCTGTAGGTGGTGGATTTCATGATTGGCATTGTGAAAACTCTAGTATAATCTCAGCTACAAGAACTTTAGTTGTACAATTATATTTGAATACTATTCAAGAAGCAGGAGAGACTGAGTTTTTATATTTAAATAAAAGAGTTAATGCAGTTCAAGGTAGAGTTATTATATTTCCTGCTGGATTTCTACATACACATAGAGGTAATCCACCTATAGGTCAAACTAAATATATCGCAAGTACTTGGGGCATTCTTCAGTCAAAATCATGAATGAAAAAATGAAAGTAATTTTTAAAATTGTGAAGCATGATCCAGTAACAAAAAGCATTGTGGTTCAATTTGCACGTAAGACTGCAATTAAACCTATTGATGAGTTTAGAAGAGGACGATTTAATTATGAAGGTAAATTAGATCTATATGATGGCGAAAGATTTACTAAGGATCTTATTACAAAGTTGGGTATGGATAGAATTATGAAACAAGAAAGGGATGATATTGTACTACGAGAAAATAATCCTGAAGTTTTGAAAGGTGAGTTTAATATAGATGATTTAATTGGTAGAGTATTTGAGGGAGAACCTGAAAACTATAATAAAATGTCTCCTATTCCAATGAGGAGGGTTGAACTATGAGTACGTCTCCTAAGTATAAACGATTCCTTAAAAAAGTTGATAATGAGTTTGCAATTTGTGCAATAAGATGTGATAAAGATTGGATTGATATAGAACCAGTAAAAGAGAATTATGGATTATATCATTATTGTGTTTATGGGAGTGCGAGGTTTGGAATACCATTTCAAAAAGATTATGAAGAAATTAATCCTAAAGATTTCTTTAATATGAAAGAGTATTTGAATGACCATGTAATGCTTGAAGTATTTGAAGACTTTTATTGGATAGGATTTAATACATTAGATAAAGGTCAAGATTGGAATGGTAAATTAGTTACGGATGATATTCTTACAGTTGAAAAAGAATCTTGGATGATTTGTTTTGATGGACATCCTATAGTTAATAATAAAGAACTATCCAGATTTGATTATGCTCAAGTATATCCTGATAAGAAGTACGAGATTATCTTAAATAAGGGAGCTCTTGGATTGTTTACTAAGTGTTGATATATTCTAAACGATCTTTAACTGTCATATTATTTTGATAATGGTATCTATAATTTTCAACTAATTGTTTTGTATAGAATTCATAGTTTTTTATTTGCCATTCTTCTATTTTAGGAAGTTTACCTAGATATGGTTTATCATATCCAATTAGCATACTAGCCCAGTTATAACCATTAAGGTTAGTTTCTGCATGATATACCCATTCTTTTTTTAATTTCTTTTCAATCATATTTGACATTGATTCTAGTATATTTGTAGTATCGTATGCTCTCCAATATTCTGTATCTGTTCTATCAGTTAATGTATAATGACCTAAAACATATTCCATTGTTTCATCTAAGAAATCTGCCATTACTTTACTTAATATTATACTTCCCTTTGAA
>Ga0098040_1000116_pt1 | contig 38360 bp, 42 predicted proteins | sample 7_EtaG_FD_75065 | JGI IMG/M metagenome (GOLD analysis project Ga0098040, IMG submission 75065) | Marine viral communities from the Subarctic Pacific Ocean - 7_ETSP_OMZ_AT15161 metaG | ecosystem: Environmental > Aquatic > Marine > Oceanic | place: Pacific Ocean | collected 2015-01-08
TAATTGATATTCGCCAGTAACATTAAAAGGTCTAATAATTTGGTATTTTAAATCTTTATCTACTTTTCCATTATTAGACAACGCAATCTCAGCTAAAAGTTTAGCTATAGCATATTCGTTTCTTACAGTAAATTCGCCACGCAATACTTTATCATCAGATTCAGCTAAATACGTTTTGTATTCTCGATACCCATAGACTTCTGAAGTAGAAACAAATAACAAAGGGCATTTATTGATTTTTGCGCCTTCAATAGCCCAATAAATATCATCCATAATAAGCTTAGCCATCTTACCAGTATGTTTTAAAACACCAACCGGACCAACTGGGCTAGCTAAATGCAAAATCATATCTAATTTTGGTAATTCTTGCCACGTTGTGTCTAAGATATCTTTAGTTATAACCGATTTGGCCCTTTTTATAATATGATTGTCGGAAGAAACAGCATTAGATGACAAGTTGTCGACAATATAAACTTCCCAACCTTCATCTGCCCATTTTTCAACACTATGTACGCCTAAGAAACCCAAACCGCCTGTAATCAAAATTCTTTTCATTTTAATCCTCCACTTGTACAACTTTAAGCAAAAGTTTTGTATTATCCTTACAAGTAATAAAAGCATTAGGGTAAGGATCCTGTAGTGCTCTGACCTTATCAAAAAGTTGGGTCGCGCTCATATTTGTGAAATCTTCTTTTCTAATTTCACTCATTGCGGGAGTCCTTCTTTTGTAATATGATTTCTGCGTTTCATCTTGCGGCTCACCCTGTAGTGGCATGCCGGTCATATATTGATCTATGATTTGAATTATCCCCTCCTTGCCGCAATCTATAATTCTTTGATATATATCATTTAAAGAGCCTCCAAGATCAAATGCCTTAGAATACAAAATCGGGCCTTTATCAATGTATTTGTCCATAATAAAAAAAGTTGCAGCGCTGTGGGTTTCACCGTTAATAATTTGATGTTGCAGCGGGCTTCCGCCTCTATACTTTGGCAACGGTGAAGGATGTAGGCAGACACATGTGTAATTTTCTACAATTTCTTCTGGAATTATCCAGCTCCACCCAACAAAAAATAAAATGTCATCTGCATCTAAATTATCTATCATTATAGCGTAGTCATCTTTGTCCTTAATCAATATTAAGGGTATATCACAACGAGAAGAACTTCGCATCAAGTGCTCATAAATAGAAAGTGCCCAATCTCTATAACCACAAAACCAAATTTTAGTCACTCTACCCACCTTATAATTTTAAACGCCTCAGCATAATCACAATTACTTTGTTGGCCCCTTAAAGATGCCAAATTTGTAATTGTACTGGGGCTCCTAAAAGCTCTAATTTGCGACGGTAATGCTTGATATGCTTTTATTTTTTTTTCAATATCAATCTTAACATAATAATTTGGCTTAAACGAACCATCTATGTTGTGTGTGTTGTCCCATAAAAAAACATGAGGTTGTTCGTAAACTAACACCTTTTTAACAAAATGATTAATATCATGCGGTCTTAAAGCTACTAAAGCTGCTTGGTAAACAGCCACATGATCCTGATTGTATGAAGGGTATGGAATATACACTTTTTCTGGGCGGTATTCGTTTATTATCTTTTCAATATCAGGAATTAAATCAGAAACATTATAATTGTTGACTACATTTTTTCTCAGTAATTTCATCTTAAACCCTAAAATGTTTTGGGCTTTTTTAATTTCGTCTAGGCGCTCTTCTGCAGAAATGCTACTCCTGTCTTCAATTCCGCAATGAAGCACAAGTGTGTTTTGATCTAAAGTACCTCCACAGCCCAGTATTTCATCATCTATATGAGGAGAAATAACAATCTTATCAATCATCACACCCTCTTAAAACTTGCCTATATTCAAGCCAAGAACCATCTTGTTTTACTGGGGCGCCGTTTTCTCTTTGTAAAAGGCAAAACCATTTTGTCCTAGATTCGCCGGCTAATGGATATCTACATGCTACGCCAAGTTCTGACTGTTGCCACGTTTTCCACGTTTCTCTAATATCTGCCCTTTCTTGGCCGGCCTGCTCATCGTAATGCGCATACTTTTCTTCTGCTAAAACCTTTACGATTGATTCGCGCGACTGTTGCCATTTGCTATTAAAATGCGGTAGTGATTTTGAGCAAGCCGCACCATCTTTTGGCGCAAGAGGCGTTAATTTATCTTTCATGTTTAATATACGTGCTTCTAAGTACTCCGCTTCTTGTGATTCGTAATAGGCCAAATTTGCCAATCGCAGCCTCAATACAAAGTCATCATCCTCATATCCGCCTCCATAAAATCTTTCATCCCACCATCCCATATGTCTGTACAATTCTTTAGTAGTGCCCATAAAAGCCGCACTATATTTAGAGGCTGCAGCAAATCCGTTATGCAACAGTTCAACAATATGCTCAACATCTTCTGGCTGTGGTGTGATTCTATCGTTCATCCATATAACAATTTCTGTGGGCGAGGTGGCCACAGAATGATTAATCATTTGCGAGAATGATGGATACGCAGCAGGATATCTGTCTATCCTATTGTTCCAGTACACCTTGAACTTATCGTTAAGAGGCTCAAGCAAATCCATTTGCTTATAAACAACTCCCTTGTCATATCCGCAATTGCAACAAATAGTTACTTCTTTAGCTTTCACTAAGCCACCCCCCCAACTGTGAAAGAGAGATGACATTCATCAATTGTTTTTTATTCTTTTCGTAAAGGCTCCACATGTCTAGCCCAACGTCTGCGGGCTCTATATTGTATGTCTCCTGGGAGCCCTTCCTTATAAGGCCAATCCCAATACCCTCTTCAGATACCGAAGCTTCATTAAAAAAATCTAAAGAACACATTTTCAATTCACTATTTTCGCACCGCAACTTAATAAAACTCTCAAATGCTGTTCCTTGTCCCGATAGTTTAGTTTCGTGCTTAGTATGAGGCAGGGTATCGTGCGTGATAATTAATCCAGCTTCTTCTAAATAATTTAAGCTATTAATTATATCTTTATGTGTTTGCTCGCTCTCGTGAAGTGCATCAATAAAAATTATATCGAATTTCATATCTAATTTCGGTGCAACATCTCGAAAGAAAATGTCAGTGGACATGACGAAATTGGGGACAAACGATCCGCCACATGACATATCATCTACAGATATTTTATTTTTGCAAGCTACTCCCAAAAAAGTATTGCCATTCATCGTACCCAATTCTAAATAATTATTATAATTTTTCTGTTTTATAAAAGCGTTAATGAAAGAAGTTAAATTTTTCAAATTTTGATAATTATTCTCCATATTTAATACCAAAATTAGCCATCTGATCTTTGCTAGAGCCGTTAAAGTGAACAAAGTACGGAATGGTGCCGGTCTCTAAGAAGACTAATTGTTTATTTGGCATAACAGAATAATCAATGAACCTTTCGAGCATAAACATTTGTACAGAAACTCTTCCCTGCGTGTCGATTTTAACTTTATTATCTTTGCTCTCTAAAGACTGTTTATAAAGCAGTGTAGACGAGGCTTGGTCTGAGTTTTTAAGCCATTCTGATTGCGGATACTTGTTGGGGTTTAAAAATTCCTCCAAAGCTTCGATATAAGCCTCTCTATTAGCAATTATAACACCAGCGTTCAAATATTTTAACTTTGTATCAGAATACATATCAAAAATATCTTTATATTGAGGATAAGGAAAGCAATTTGCTTCTGCTGCAAAAAAGAACTTTAGGTCTTTATTATTGTCAAACTCTTTGAACAATTGCTCATCTAGTCCTTTGTTGAAAATAAGATCAAAGCCGTCAAGCACAACCACATATTCGCTATTAAGTTTATTCAAAGCCTCGTACATCCTTACCATCTTAGAATGATAGCAAGACGTTTTATTAGAATCTCCAAAAAATATTGGTTCTTCTGTAAACGAGTTTTTATAAAAATTATAAGAATTTTTAAAATTATTCAGTAATTGCCTGTCTGATGTAGATGCGGGTACAAGTATTTTGTAATCAATCATTTTTTAAAATTTCCTTTTTTATTGTAGATACCAAATATTCACCAAGCTTCTGATCGGTTGCATTTTGCAGTAACCAATTTCTTTGAGCCTCTAAAGTTTTTATATATTCTTGAGTTGGTTGGCCATTTGGAAGAAGCCTGTCAATAATACCTTTTAATTCAGCCGGCGAAGAATATGAAACTGCTGGTACCCCTATTGGGCTAGCTAAATTTGGCTTTTTATCATAATCCCTGAATAGCAACAGTGCCCCAGAAGCAATAATTTCATAATTTCTTAAGGCGTCCCACGAACCTTTGCGACATGAAAGTCCAAACCAAGATTTAGACATATCATTATAATAATCTTCCTCATTATCAAAAATGTATAACCTGCGGCCAGGTATTCCTAAAATTTGTGGACCAAACCTAGAAAATGGAGGTGCGGTTTTTTGAATTAGTTGTGTTTTACTAGAAAGGTTTATTTTTCTAATCTTTGCTAAGGGTAGCGCAAGATTCATCGGAAACACATTTGGGTGTGGTTCATGTAGCTCATGTTTAAAACAAGGAGTCACAACAACATCAGAATCATCATGCCCATCAATATAAATAACAGGCTTATTCAAAGATTCTACTTCAGGATATACATCATTAACATAGTTTGCCTTATTTACATAACCATATATTACAAGATCAACATCATTGAAATCTCTATTGGATACGTCTGGCAACGGAGGCTCATACAAAGAGAAGCCCATGCCGTGTAATGACGGTCTATTAATTTCTGACCAATCATTGTATAAGATCTTTTTTTTTGGGTAATCAATACAATTGTCACCTAAAACTGTTCTTAGCGCCCTTAAGGAAATAACATCTAAATAATCGCCTTGCTTAGTCTTATCTTTTATTGTGACATACAATACTTTCACTTAAACATTACCTCACTAGCACAATATTCTTGATAATTCCATGGTTGGCCGCCGGCCCAATGACGTATGATTGTATCAGCCTTGTTGCTTTTTACAATATTGTAAACTTGCAAGCTTTTGCTTACTGGATCTCCCTGTTCTTCCTCTAAAAGCGTAGTGTTCCATTCAGGGCCGCGAAGATCGACATTTTCATACAACTCATCTAACGAATAATACAATTCATCAGTCGGGTGACCATGCCATCCAAAATGCTGTATTGCAGGAAATGGCACCCAGCTATGAGGAACAATTCCACTTAAAGCATACCACATGGCCTGTTCTCTGAACTCGTTACCATGTTTAGTGCTCTTTAGCCGCTGCCATCTATCCTCATCAACAATTTGATTAACCATGTTGCGCGACCATTCGTTAATGTTAAATGATATCCACCCCCAACAGTGAGAGTTGCCATTGTCAATTGCGTAACTATAGCTTTTTCCTTCAGCGGGAAAAATAGATTTATCACCCTTCATAATACACATATCAGCATCAATATTGCACACAGAATCGCCATCCTGAAGCTCACCTTCATCCAGCATTCTTTTGATTTCAAATATCTTATGCCATGTATAATTATCACGAAATTTCAAGCCGTTAGTTATCAAACGATATTCAAAACCATGATGATCACAATAAATTTGATTTCTTGGAGACAAGTGATTTAAAAATATATCTTGTTTCACTCCGGGATAGTCTGCAATTGCAAACATAATTTTCTTCATTTACATACTTCCTTTACTATTTTATTAATTATCTTTGGCGCTGCAAAGTGTTCTTTGTACGCCTCTTTCATTTTTTCTCTCATAGACTGCTTTTGTGACTCAGATATGGCTGACAAAATAAAATCCATTTCATCAATTCGAGATTCTGGTACAATGACACAAAATTCATACCAGTTAACGTCCTTTTCAAAGGGAATCCAAAATTTATCAGATATGTAAACCGGAATTGCCCCAAATTGCATAGCCTCGTACATTCGATAGCTTGTGGCGCCGTAGCCGCGCGGACAAAGCGCAAATTCGCTTCTTCTCATTATATCTTTATAGTAATTTTGCTGTTCTTGGTTTACATCAGGTGTCCATCTTTTTAATTTGATATGATATTTTGAATCAGATTTAATAGACTCAAACATGGTATATCTGATTGGATGAGTCGTAGAGCCAATAAAAGAGGCAAATATATCTCTTTCTTGTTCTTTTAAGTCTGATTCCGGTACATCGCTACATCCAAGAGGAATTGGTATTCCGCCGGCGTTGCCGCCGGCTGCATATACTGTTGTGCCGGTCGGTAACCGCTCTCTAGGAGCATCATCATGTGTGCAAACAACGAAGTATTCATATTGTGTGTCAAGGCCGTCAATAGCCGTCTGAAGGCCGGGAACAGGCATATCAAAAGAGCGCTTATAGCAATTTGTCCAGTGAACTGGTATAAAAAGTTTTTGTGGGTTCTTATCTTTAACAAAACTTAAATATTGTTTACAAAAAAGCTCTTCTAAATATAAGCCTTGGTGATACGGCGGATATACCGGGAAATTAGCCGGTGGCATAAAATTTCGAAATGTATTGAAAATTTCTTCTTGATATTTTACCTGTTCACTCATTCGTAACCTCATCAAAATAAGTTAAAAATTCACGGTATTTGTTGTTATTTGAGTGTTGCATTAGATCAAATATTTTGTCCATCAAAAACTTTCCATGGTTAATCTGTGAATCTTTAAGAAGATGCAAGTGAAAGTTTACAGCGTGTTTGTCACCGAAATATATCTTATTATCTTTGAGGCACACTTTGTCTAAACGACTGCGTGTATGCGACTCATTAAATCGCCACCATCCAATATTATAGTTTATAGGAAAATTCGCTGTAATATAATTGCGCTGTACATATTCTAGTGGCTTTTGTTCGTAATACATGTTTAATTGTTTGTGATTTTCTGACAGAAATCTCCACTGGTCAATCATTTCTGTATTTCTGAGCAAAAACATGCCGACATTAAAATAACCATGATGAGCTTCGTTTTGCCAATTGTTTGTCATGTGTTGTGATATTATAGCGTCTAGATTTCGATCATTAATAATATTAATCACTCTATCTTCAAAACCATTAACAAAGAGCATGTCCGAATCTAAAAATAAGACCGATCCATGCTCTTTAATTGCTTTTAAAGAAATATCAAATTTTGTTAATATAACTTTTAAAAACGTATCTCTCATTAACTGATTTGTCGAATTATGATCACATTCGTCAGAATCAACCATTGCGACGGCCTCAACGTTATCAATGTGAGAAATCTTTTTATGCGTGTAATCATCACATGAAACATACCATAAACAATCGTGATACTGCTCTAAACTATATTTTGTTAGCAAAAATTCTTTATAGCAGTTTCTTGTTGCAACAGTAGATAAGACTATTGGGCTCATAAGATAATGTTATTCTCCGGCCAACAAAGGTCTTGCATCTCCTTGTACGTCTGATAAATCTCTCTTTCTTCTTTCTGTTTCCAAGAAAAGTTTTCCATATTCGTAGAAATGCCACGTGGATTAAAATAATAAAGACCTAATACGTCATCAATTTTCTTAAACTCTGCACCTGCAAATGCAGTCCTCAAGAAAAACTCCCAATCACCAGCAGACTTGTAGTTATCGCTAAAACTACCATGTTCGTCATGAAGAGAGCGGCGCCACATGGGATTATTGTGTGGCTGATTGCCCCTCAACATAGCTTCTTTTGAAAATTGCTCAAAGTTGTAACGACGACCATCAGAACTATTTTCATCAAATGTCTCGTTTGGTTTGTTGGTAATAAATGAATCTGCATAGACTAAGTCGACATGCTCGTTCAAATAAAGCTCAGAAGCATGACGCTCAAGTGACCAAGGGGCCTTTCTGTCATCCAAGTTCGCATTTGTTATATATTCACCAGTAGCTAACTTAATAGCCTCGTTCCAAGCGCCGTAGATGCCAGGATCCTCATCAAGCTTCTTATAAAGGATATTGTCATGCTTTTCCATGTATTCACGTATGACTTCTTCCTCGTTCCCCGGAGAGGCTGCGTCGATCATAATCAACTCGCAATTATCAAATACGGTTTGATTAGTGATATCCTCCATGAATCCTCTGATATATTCGTCGCCATCATATACGGATGTGATAATAGATACTTTTGGTAGTTCTTCCTTAGAAACCGTTCTAATTTCAGTACCCAGTACAGCTTCGGCAAACAGCTTATACTGACGCTCATCAGTAAAAGTCTCAGTTATATGTTTATTTAACTTCTTAGACATACTCTTGTACTTGGGATATTCTTTGTAAACAGAGCGTAGTGTTTTCTTATAATCGCGCTCGGAGGGAAAACACCATTTTGCGTCTTCGTTGATGACGCTAGGCCAAACAGCCTCTTTTTGAACGTTTGCAATGGTGTAGTCAACTCTAGCAAACAAAGGTCTAATCTTGCTCTTTTTTGTTTTCTTATTAACTACGGGGGCATACAAGAAGTCACAATGACCGCTCCACGCGGGTGCTACAACTGGTAAGCTGTGTGTCGTGGCCTCAAACATGGGCAACCCAAAGCCTTCTCCGTGCGATAAATTAACAAAAGCCTTAATTTTCTCATGAGCATAGACAGCAGCCAGTTCCGTGTCCGTCATTGAGCCATGAAGAAAATAGATTTTACACTTTCGTTCCGGGTCTTCGCCAATAAGATTTTGCAACTTTTCTAAAGTGTATACTTTATCAATATGTGAGTTGCACTTTTGGAATGTCTTAACAACTAGTCCGATTTCATCATCCTTAAACTCATCAATAAACCATCTAATTGTGTTTTCTAAATTTTTTCGGGGACCCCATTGAGCCATTGTTAGGAAATTAAAATCGTGCTCAAAGTCTAAGCTTTCTAAGGTTGCCTGATCGGGTTCGAATTTTCGTACTGGGTATCCAACTGATGTGACGGGCGACTGAACCTTTGCTTCGAACATCTCGCCGGTGTGCGGATTCTGAGCGGGGTATGATGTGCTTAAAAATCCCTCCTTTGCATGTTCGGAAACAACAATTATCCTATCCATCATAAGCGTCTTTTCAAGCCACTCTGGAGATATTTTGTCTGTCTCAATGCCAGCGGTATATCCAATATTCACGGGCGCTAATTGTTCAAATTCATTAGGAATAGTTACTTGCAGCGACACATCAAAGGATCCGCCGGCGTGAATATGTTCAATTGTCTTTTTTAGAATAGAATCGAGCCAGCGTCTTTCTTCGGTGTCCTCAATAATAAACCCTGTATGTCCCCATGGGATGTTGGTTAAATAAATATCAAAAATATCAGTATAATTTTTAAGTGATCTGAGCGCAAATCGGCACTGTTCACCATAACCAGAAAGCGACATCGCAGGGCCGCGTACAACAATCTTTCTCTTACTCATTTATACTTCCTCCAAAGACCAAGTTTTATAATTTTTTCTATTTTCCCATGAGCCATGGCTTTCAGTCACGTTTTCGAATATTTGAACCCAACCTTGCTGGTACTTCTCAAAGTTAAAGGTTTTCTCAACGTGTTCTTTTCCTAGGGCGCCCAAGGCCTTTCTTTCAGCGCGCGTCATTGAATATATTTTTCTCAAGGCGTTTAGAAAATCCTCTTTTGAGATACGATCTTCATAAATATATGGCACATCCTGTGAGCCAATAATGGCCTTAGAGGATGGTTCAATGCCGATTCCGTACCATTCATCGCCGTTTGTAACCTGTTCTTGTAGGCCACCAGTCATATTAACAATAATTGGCGTACCACACGCTAATGATTCTAACGTGGCAAGCCCGAATCCTTCAGCATCAGAGATGTTGATTGTACAATCTGACAAACTATACATCATTGCCAACTCGTCAGGAGATATTTTACCCGGCGAAAGTAACACTTCACCATTTGTAATATTCAAATTCTTCAGAATAGCTTCTAAGTCTTGACCATACTGATCTTTCGGGTCTGTGTGCATAATCAGGCATGCTTTATCGCTGCCAACTTCATCCAAGAACTCTTTGAACCAATAAACCAGTGTGCCGCTTTGCTTGCGTCTTGCGTTTCTATTATTCCAGAAAAATACAACCTTATCATCAGACCACCCTGACATTGTTACGTGATCTTTCTTAAAATTGGCGATATCACTTTCTGACACTCCTTTGAAGAATTCAGGAGGGACAGCATGCGGTAGGCGAATACACTCGACATCTGGTGCCACGGTCTGGACAATATCTTCCGTTACTTTAGAAATAGTGACGATAACGTCGTTAGAATCATAATACTTTTTATTATAATCCGGATAAGGATAGTTGTCCCACACATGATAATAAACCATTGGAACATGAGGTCTGATTTCATTCTCAATCATCCAAAGCCATCCATAAAATCTAGGATCTGTCATGAACCATAATACATCCGGCCGTTCATTCACAAGAATTGAGCGAATTACATCTGGTGTACCGTATCCATCAATTGGATATATAACCCAGTCTTCTCCATATTCTTCAGTTACCTGCGGTTGATAGTCGGTATGTTTAATTGCGCCGGCTAATGAAATAACCTTGTAGTTGCCGGTATTAAGCAGGGCCTCAATCATGTATCTAGTCTGTGTCCCGACGCCTGATGGAGATAAGGGATGATCAGAAATAGTTAAAATAGTTTTTTTATCCATTTGTTCCTTTTACGGGCAATGCTTGGTTTTGTAAAACTCACATCCGTACCCTGAGGTACAGGACATTCGGTTTTTTATGCAATTGCCACCTTTAATGTTAAAAATTGCTTTGTCTAGTAGTACTAAAGCATTATCTGTTTTTATTTTGCCACTAGTGACCCTAAATATTTCAACCATGTTCTTTTTGGCTGTTCTCTTAAGCAGGGCAAAGTGAGTCTCCACCATCGATGGGTCTACATTATGCTTTTTGGCCCAAAAGTGCTTATATAGTGTTAATTGATATGTGGTCATTGGATCCGCTCTTCGGCGTGCATCCCAGCCCCAAGAACACGTCTTCCAATCAATAATATGGTATTTCCCGTCTTCTGTCTTGATGACGAGGTCGATATAGCCCTTAAACATGTAATCGGTCATTTCCTCAATGCCCTCATACAGCCTTTCTTCGGCTTCCACCAATTCCCACGACCCGAAGGTCTCATAAAGGGCCGGAACGGCCATAGGCGCTAATTGGCGGCCTTGAGAGCGCATAGATTCAACCAAAGACGACCTAATCTCGACATCATCGTCCAAACTGGATAGTTCCGCTTCGAATCGCTCAATAAAGTGTGTTTTAGGGTCGATTTCCTCTTTTAAGGCCACTTTTTCGCAAACATCGTGGATTGCCGTACCAAAAGCGGTATATTCGTTGCCCTTAAAGCCAGAAATCTTATCAATATTGACAAGCTTATGGTAAAATGGGCAAAAATTCCAATTTTTTAATTCAGAAAATGAGATATGTGTCATAAATCACGCAGTTTTTGTTTTTCTTTTATTTGTGGTAGTCTTTGGGGCAGTCTTTGGCTTAGTTGGAAGTTCAAATTGCCAACAGCCAGTAACTGGACCTTGCGAATTGTTAATTGTGCCGGGATCTGATGTACAGGCTCCATATTCTTCACCAATATTGTCTAAATATGCGTGAATGTCTACAGTGCGTACCTTTTTTCGCAACACTTCGGGAGTTTTGCGATCCCCGGGGTGTTGGCCGTGTAATTCGACTCGTACACATAATTTAGTCTTATTCTCAGCTTTGTCAACTGTGATGGTTTTAATAGGTTCTTTCTTCATGTTCAATCTCCGTTAAATATTCTATTTTAGTATACAATGCAGGGCTAATCGTGCGTATTGTGGTGCGATTCCCGTCGGGCATAAAAAATTCTTCAAAAGCATTAGCCCAATATTCTCTTAATGAAGTTGCACCATAAGCAGAAACAAAAAGGCCAGATAGCAGATGGTTGAGTTTCTCATATCCAACAGTTTTATATAAAAATTCATCTAGTTCTTTATTATATGCCGGGTTTAAAAGAGTGGTAAGGTCAACTTCGTACCCATGTGCTATTAATATATCATGCATGTGTCTTCTTTTAAGCAAAAATTCACTTTCTATCTTACCATCAGCATAAATTTCCAAACCGTACTGGTCTTCTAACGCATGAGCGACTTCATGTATGATATCATCTAGCATATCAGACTCGCTTTTTTGCTCATTGGTTAGATATATTGCACGATCTTTCCACATTGAATCAAGATCGCGCTGGTTCAGTTCATCAAACTGCCCAATTAAAACCATATCGACGGAATTAAGCATTTCGAAAGGCACCATTTCAACTAATTGGTTTAGCACATTTCCAATGTTAACAGATTCAGGCAACGGGTCATTAATATAAATAGGCATGCCGGCATAAACAAGGTAACTACGATTTTCAGTTAAATCAGTTAAATTATCAATGCTTTTGCTTATGTAGTTTACTAAATTATCACGTCCCTGTAGTGCTGGGTGTTTGTCCGTTTTGCTCATCGTTAAATTCGACCTCTTGGTTAGCGTTCTGAGAACGCCCAGTTGTTACTGCCTCTCTAATCGCCTTAGTTCCCTCTTCAACGTCTATCATAGCTTGGTAATAGCCCCTGACCCAGTTCTCTTCGGCAATGGCCATAAGAAACTCAGGAAATTCAGTTGCCATTGTTTCAACAATCATTTCAACGGTGACGTTACCGTCCTCCGGCTGTTGCTGACTGCCTACGTAGCCAATTAGCCACTCTTTAAGCTCAGTATCGGCCTCGGGTGTCTCCTGAAGTGTTGGATTGTTTGCCAACACGTCTTCGGCATTGATAACGTTGTTGGGATTGGGGGTTTCTTGGGTACTCATAATTGCTCCTTTAGTGTATTATAATCACTTTTTTATGATTTGTCAAATTAAATTTATAATATTTTTGCAGATAATGTTGCAACTTTGCTTCTTTCGCCCTTTCTTAAAGTAATATGGCCAGTAATATCATATTGCTTCAACATTTCAATAGCATAAGTTAAGCCGTTGGTCATCGTGTCTACATATACATTATCTATTTGTTCAACGTCGCCAGTAAAGACAATCTTTGTGCCTTCGCCAACTCTTGTTAAAATTGTCTTTATTTCGTGCGCAGTTAAATTTTGTGCTTCATCAATAATCACAAACGCATTTGAAATTGAGCGGCCGCGAATATAAGTTAGTGCCTCAACTTCAATTGTTCCTTTTTGCATATACATTTCTAGCGCGGTTTTGTCATCACCCATTAAAAATTGTAAGTTATCCTGTACAGGCATAAGCCATGGGATCATTTTCTCTTCCATTGTACCGGGCAAGAAACCAATATCTTTGCCAAGCGGTTGTACGGGCCTAGATACAATCAGTCTCTTATATAAAGGTTCTTTAGAATCTGAATGTTCAGAATTCAAAGTTTGCTCAAGGCCTGCAGCTATAGCGCACAAGGTTTTGCCTGAGCCGGCTTGACCCACCAAAGAGACAACCGGGATATCCGTGTTCATCAAAAGATCAAAGGCAAACAACTGTTCCTTATTCCGACACTTAATACCCCATATATTTTTCTTACTATGCTCAATCGTACAAATTGGTGTATTTTTATTAATAAATCTAGCTAATGCGGTCTTTTTATCATTCGCATTAGATATCAGCATGATATATTGATTTGCATAAAGGTTCTCTACCGCTTCGTCGGCCAAAACAATAGGCTCGCCCTCATAAAATTGTTCAATCGTCTGATCATCTACGAGGACTTCAGAGAATCCGCTATACAAACTTTCAGGACTTCGCACAAGCTGCTGTTGTAGATAGTCTTCGCAGTCGAGCGCCAAAGAATCGCATATAACACGCATGTTGATATCACGAGTAACAACAATCACCTTTCTTTCTGGGCTTACTTGTTTTTGTTTTAGCGCTGTTGCAATTATAACATGGTCAGCGTGACTGGCTGCTAAGTCTTGTGGCAACAACGACAAATCAGCCCCTTTAACGCTCACAATTCCGTAACCTTTCATAAGGCGTACGCCCTTGTGAAGATTGCCCTTTTCGCGCAAGCTATCAAATGTTCTTATAATTTCTCTTGCGTTAACACCAACACTATCTTGTCTTTTCTTATGTCTATCTATCTCTTCTAAGACCTTAAGAGGCACAACAATATCATTATTTTTATAGCCATAAATTGCTCTTGCATCAGTTAGAAATGCACTAGTGTCGATCACATATGTTTTTTTTGTCATTAAACTCTTCGCTTAATATTAATTTATATTAATTAGTCTTCAAGTGTAAATGAAGAATGTTTTTTTCTTGTGTCCATACAACATTTTTAGTTCTGGCGCCCTGAATCTTACATGCCTTAAGCCTGTTGCTTCCAATCCAATTAAGCTTATCAACCATCACATCTTCAGTAAGTACAATAAAATTATTGCTGGGGTAAAAAAAGTTATTATGACCAAGCTCTGAATAGTATACCTTGGATCCTTTCGAAATTAAATGCATTTTAGTTCTCCTTTTAATTATTAATTATCAAAACTGGGGCGGCGGGATTCGAACCTGCAACCGCTCGGGTAACAACCGAGTGCACTGCCTATTATGCTACACCCCACTAAGTATGTGTTTATACGTATTTGTGCAGAATTTCTACCAATATTCCGAATCCGATCCAAAGAGGAAAATGTACATAACTAATAATACCTCTCCAGTGAAAATTATCGGGCAAGTAATTATAATCCCAAATTCTCACCCCTCTTTTAGAGGTTGGGTAACCAACCAATACCTCAACAGCCCAAATAATAAATGGATATGCTAAATATCTCAACGCAGGAGTAGGTATGAGCAACCTCAGCCATTCTATCCCATAAGTAAGACCAAATCCATAAATCGGGAACATCCATAAAGACGCATGCCCCATCAGATCGATTTTTCGATTGATAATTACTCTCTTAATTGCAGTAAAAACAATTTCGACAGTCAAGCCTATCATTCCCCAAATAAAAAAGGTCATACTACTTGAAATTCCTTATTGCCGCGATACTCTCTAAACCATTGCGGAATTTTGTTTTTGGGATACCGCATCTTTGGTTTTGAAGCATAGAATCTACGATATGATTCAACAATGTTATCACTATGAAATTCGTGCGGCATCGCTAACGGCAGTTGCGTTGGCTCAAAAGAAGGGAAATGCGAGGGATTATAAAGGCTCTTGCATTGTTCAAGAACACGCTGACATTTGTGTGTTTTGCCAAATCGCTCAGTATACTCACTTAACATGGCCTCTGTGTGGTCGACAAGTGACTCAAAATTAGCAGACGAGGCCATAACCCACTTGGTGCTTGGGTGGTGCTTATGAGTAGAACGATATGGTGCCAGTTGGCGGCCCGATAACTCATTGATTGCTGTACAAAGCATTTGACATGACTCTAAAATCATTTTCACAACTCGATAATTGTCTTGGGAACGCGCCGAAGCAGCCCAGTCTATATTATTGTTTTTTCCTTCTATTGCGAATATGTTCATTTTTGCTTTCCTTCTTTATTATATCTTCATCATACACAAATGTCAAGTCTTTTTCCGGCTCGGTGAAGGGAATAGACCATTGTTTCTTAAGCAAGTTAATTTCATGCTGATAAACAGGAGTTGCTTCCCAGCCTGAATAGGCTGGCCATGGGTACTTGGGATCTCTACTTTTTCTCTCTTTCACAACAACTCGTTTTAATAACTTAACATGAATGTCGGGAATCGCGCTACCGGCCCTTGATTTGACTAAAACAATGTCGTTTTTTTTATATTTTGTCATATATGGTGGGCTCTCTCGGACTTGAACCGAGGACCATCCGGTTATGAGCCGGGTGCTCTGACCAACTGAGCTAAGAGCCCTATCAGTGGAGCGGGAGACGGGATTCGAACCCGCGACAGCCACGTTGGCAACGTGGAACTCTACCACTGAGTTACTCCCGCATTCATTAAAAAAAAATTAAAATTCGTAGGTAGTCTCATCAGATTCAACATCTGTTTTAATGACTCCGCTTTCTTTCAATGCCACTAATAAAGTATAGACTACGCCCTCATAATACTCCATTCTCTGTTCCATTTCATCAATTTGCCTTGTGAGGGTCTGGCAATGCTTAGTCAGTAATTCAACTTGGTTTTCCCATAAGTCTCTAGTGTTCATGTTTTTCTCCTATATGGTAGCCGAAGTGGGACTTGAACCCACACGCCCTGATGGGCAACAGATTTTGAGTCTGTCGTGTCTACCCATTCCACCATTCGGCCCTATTCATAATTGTTGTAGACATCAATGTCTTTGATCGAATCAGTATTACTAGTATTATTAACTAATTCAGAGCTGCTCTGGACTTTTCCGCCACCGATGTTCCAAAGTACCTCGATACCCAATTCGTCACACAGTTCAATTTCGGGAGTATTGTGTGCAGTTCTATCTCCACCGTTTGCAAAGCAATCAGGTTTTATTCTCCTTATCGCCTCACACACTGTATCGTCTGAATCATCAACTGAGAATACGGCTGTCACACCTTCAAACCCCTGTACTATCTCTGCGCGCTCGGCAAATGTCATGAACACGTAACCCTTTTTTCTCAGTAGCCAATCATCGCTGTTGATCACTACATAGAGGCCATCACAGAGGTTAGCCGCTTCTTGAAACATCCTGAGGTGTCCAACATGTACCGGGTCAAAACCTCCAGAAACCATAATATATTTTCTTTTTCTCATAAAATCACCATAATGATGAGCCACGCACATCTCCTACAAGCAGTAGTTTACAAATTTAATCTCAACACAATTGTTAATAAGTACAAGGATTAAAGTAATAAGAAACGACAAAAACAATATTGCGTCAATTACATATATTTTAAATGATTTCGTCAACCAGCCCATATTTTAAGCACGTCTCCGCGTCGAACCATATATCCCTTTTAAGAAGCTGATTTAAAGTTTTCTTAGGGATCTTGGTATGTGTTGTATAGATATCACGGATTGTCTCCATCAATGTTTCAGCGTTTTCCATATCATCCTTAAGTTCTTCATATTTTCCCCACAGGCCAGATGAAAGCTGGTGGATGAGCATATACGAGTGTTTATGCATGTATCGTTTTTCACCCACAACGCTCATCAACGTTGCGGCCGATGCAGCGCAACCGTCAATAATAGTGTGCACAGGTACCGGGCAGTTCAGGATATAATCAACGGTCGAAAAGCCAGCAAACAAGCTGCCGCCATAACTATTAATATGAAGCTTAATAGGTGCAGGGTCGGATACGCCGAGCGTATTTGCATTATTAATTAACACAGTACCTAGATGAGATAATTTCCTGTTTAATGTCAGGTTTTTAGGTCGATTAACTTCAGAATAGAAATAAACAGTATTGTTATTAGAGGCAACAACATTGTTATCGTCACTTGAGCTTGATGACGGCCCATCGTCGTCGTCGCCAGCTTCATTTTTTGTCCAGTAAATATCTTTCATTTTTTTCCTTATTTGTGTATTGTGGTACTCCCGGCAGGATTCGAACCTGCGACCCTCGGCTTAGAAGGCCGATGCTCTATCCAGCTGAGCTACGGGAGCATAGCTCATTAGGGGGTCTTGTCCAATAGCGAATTAATTGTAAGTTCAAAATATTTATCAGCAACTTTGGTGGCATATTCAGGATCAATTGCAGTAATAACTTGCATGACTTTCATGCTATATTCTTGCGCAAGGTCTTGTTCACCTATATCTGATGCATCTGTAAGTGTCTTTTCAACAAAATCATACATAAGTTTTGCTGCGACCACTGGATCATCGACCAAAATTAACTGAGCAGCCATATGCTGCGAAAAGCTTTCACTATTCATTGTTTCTCACAAGAACTGAGGGCTTTTAATTAAAAGCTCGACACCCTTACGAGGGTGCCATTTATTTTTAATAATAAAAGCTTTGCGGGCCGCCACTATGTTTTCAGCTTCGATACAAGACAATAAAACTTTATTTTTTGTTTTAATGTTAATTTCATATATTGCAAATGTTATCATTTTTGCCTCAAAAATGGTAGGGGCGACGGGACTTGAACCCGCATGCACCAGTTACCCGAGTATATTGCACCGCTTATAAGACGGCCGGGATACGCCCCCTCAGGTATATTATATAATATCAAGAATGAGCGCATCTGTCAAGTATAAATTTAAATTATTATTCATTTTCTTCTGATGGGTACTGGCTTGCTTCTTGGATAATCTGATGCAGAACGCCCGGAGATAGATCACAACGATCATAAATTTTTATTACTCTCCAGTTAATAATACCGGCTATTCTTAAAGCATATGCGATCCACTCGCTACAATACCATTTATTTTTTCTTTTAATATTGAATGGCAAAAGTTGTGACAAAATCATGCCAATCCAGTCATAACGACACCCTTCTGTTTCTTCAAAAAAATCAAGTATTACACGATATTGTTCTTTATTAATGTCAATACTAATAAAATCCCAATCATTAGAATTATGGGTAATTTTTTCACGCGCAGCAACTGTTGATGATAAGAGCGGACTAATACTTAGCCATGTAATATTATCCGGAAGAACCATTTCTGCATGACTATATGGGCTTTTTGTCCACCGCCTAATTAATTTGTTTTTCCAGTCGCCTGGACCTTTATAAAATGCAATCTTTATACTCATTTTTGAAGACATACTGTTATAATTACAACCGATGTCAATTTTATCGAATCACGATAACATTAATGTTCTTACTTCTTGCTTTTTCTGCGATTCTATCCGACTCGCTTGAAGTAAGAGGTACATTCGAATCCATATCAGATATGATCGCCAATGTTTGGCCGGGCTGCATATAGTCTAACACCCTCCAATACGAATACCAAATTTCAGTTCCAGACTGAGGTCTAATAGAGTCTAACGATTGGTTGTTCGTACAACCCGTCATCATAGATACGTAAACGCGTGCTCCGGGCCGGATTGACGCATTGACCATGTCTTGCCAATTTCTCCAACCACCCCACATCGAGCCAGATGCATCAATAAGGTAAACGTCTGCGGCAACTCTTTCAATACGCGTTTGAAGTGCACTCCGTGTATGGATCACCACATCAACGCGACGTGATGCGCTGCTGTGAGCCCCGGAGGTTTCGCCGGCAACGATAATGCGGAAGTTAGCATTCGGCGCGGACTGTCTCGCAATCGACACTACAGCTTGGGCGCGTTGGCGCGCGAGGCTTCTGTTGTATTCAGCAGTTCCGCAACCGTCGGTATACCCGATAACAGAGATATTTGTCCCACGGGAAGCCGCGCTAGCCTGCATCCATCGAGAAAGAGAATCTTCTTCACGTTGATCCACAGAGGCACTATCCTCGTTGAAAAAAACCATATCTCGGCGGCCGGCTTGGGCTGTCGGGAAAGAGATGGATGGTGCGGCGCCGGGCCTGACTCGGCAGGTACAATGTGATACTTCACATCTATCCACAGCAGTGTCCGAATAAACCGCAGGGCTAAACGCCAGCCCCATAATCAATGTAATTATTTTTGTCGTGAGTTTCATTTTAAGTTCCATGAATAACAAGTCTCCCAGCACCAATCTCGCGTTGATATAGCTTCATCGAATCCCAATACAAAGATTTGGAAATTCTCCAGTATACCATTCCTCCCGGTGGCCTGCGGTGACTAGGCGATAACTACATCGCCGCTGAACAGAGACAAGTCATTTTGTTTTAGCCATCAACCAGATCATTAAGCCTCTTAAGGCCGATCTTCTTTTGCTTCCACTTGATAGAACAGCCGGTTGGCAGCTGTGTTCTACGGTATTCACGAACCAGCCCACGCGCAATAGATTGTGCATGGCGATGGTGTACGCGGCCGCCTTTTGTCTTGTAGTCGGACGCAGCGTTGTGTTGTGTGTGAATACCAACGTATGTGGCGAACCAATTGTTAAAATCCGTAGAGACAACTGTGGCTTTTTGAAGCGCAGGATAAAGGCTATAAATAAGTGCAATGCCTTCAAGCAACTCGCCTTGCAGCTTTTTATCCATGCCCCATGTCGAGCGCATCAAATTAACTGATAGCTTAACGTTATTGATGCCGTGCTTCATGGCTCGGCGGAATGCCCCGACAGTCACGTGCGGACTGTTAGACGCACCAACGACACCATGCGGATCAGAAGAACCATAAACACTAACATTGCATGCCGTCAAATCGCTTACGGTAGCAATTGCAGGTTTTTCATTTGCCAGCACTTGGTGAACAAACACCTCTTCTTTGGTTGCGTTCTTACGATTGGCCCAGTTCACTTCATAAAAAAGCTTATGATACTCCTCTTCAGAACCCACATCAATAATGTATGCCGGGATCAGTGGCTTAGCTGGAAACGTAAGAACATACATATGCTTTCGATGATCGCCATCGAGCAAACTCATTTCACCATTTGGGAATCTGGCAACTGTGATGGGGCTATATTTGTTCCAATCCCATCCCAGCTTGAGATACTTTTTAATACGCTTGCTATCAGTATCTCTGTTAACCAGAGCTGTGATTTGTACCGATACCATAGCATATTTGCCTGGCCGGCCATGTACCACAATCTCGTCACTATTGGGCAGACGAGCAGTCCCTGTTACATTGACGGACATATTACACCTCTCTTTTCGATGTCACGTTCAGTAGTCTTTTGCAGCCATCGGACTTATGCTAGGCGCTACCTTCCATTAATACTAATATAACACTATATGTGTTTAAAGTCAAGAACTATTTTTCAAAAACTCAATTAAATCTGATTTATTCAATCCAGAATATCCCTTGAGATTTCTTTGTTTAGCGAGTAATTTTAATTCTGAAACTTTCATCTCTTCGTATAGAGGCTCAGAATTTGGTATGGGCTGTCCTTTTCTCAAAAGAGCCTTAAGTTGTTCGTGCGTTCCTGTGAACCACTCTGCGATTACCTTTGGTGTTAATGCCATGTTTTCTCCTTGTTAATTTGTTGTGGTGGGTGCTGTTATAAGTCCGACTGTTATAGAGCCGCCGGCGCTCCATGTTCCGTGCATTATGTGTCCGGTATAATTAATATCCGGATATCCCAATGCGTGGCCAATTTCATGTTCAAGTACGTTCGGTGCATTGCCGGCAAAAGTCATAAGTTCTATTTTTGCTTTAACAATCTCACCGGTGTCGGTATATCGGCCAGTTCGAGTCCAGCCAACATGCCTGGATGCGTTAAATTGCTGACTTGGGATATCGATAAGAATTGTGTTAATGGGAATGTCGTTAATATTGCCGGTTGTGCATGGGCGGTAATAGTCCGTAATTACTCGCACATCGCCAAAAGTATACCCGATATCTTCCCAAAATGCAATTGCTGTGTCAACCCTCTCAACAGTTACCGGACCATCGGGACAAATAACAATATTGGGTGCGGAAGTCCACTGGCCATGACGGGCAATGTTGTTATTAATGTTTGAGTTAATGTGTGCGCAACCGCTAGCGTTTAGAGCAACAAAGCTGCAGACTGCCCACAAGAATACTGCAGCTGCAGCTTTAATAATTGTTTTTTTCATTCTATTGTATTGCTTTATAATAATTTCTGTAGCAAAAGACACCTAGGCCAGTAGATACTACCGCCCAAGTCCAACTGCCATCTAAAATAGCATTAAATGCTAACGCAAAGTTAATCAAGGCGCATGCTAAGCTTGTGTATTTTGAAGATAAAAAATCTCTCATTGTTCCAACTCAATTTGTATGTCTTTAATAATATAGTGAATTTCGCCGGTGACAGGGTTGATATCAACGTCGACGTTGGCCGTTGTTGGGGCCGGCTTGTTACATCGTATTTCAGTAATGCCGTTGGTTTTCTGCACGTGTAGCGTGTCGCCCTCATTCACCTCGCAGGGCAGCAATGCAATCGGTATGTCTGCTGCAATGCTTGTAGAATTTTCAAACGTAAATATAACATGAGCAAAGTTGCTTTCAATTCTATCTACTGTGCCGGCATACCCTATACCGACAAACATCATAATAAATTTAATCATAATTTCCTTTAAATGGTGGAGACGGCGGGAGTCGAACCCGCGTCCAAAATAAATCCAATTGTAGTCATTCACAAGTTTAGTTAATTTTCTATCACAAATTAACAAAGATAGTCAGTTAAATCCGCCGACGCTTACTGACCTGTTGCGCCCCACTCACCTTTCTCGCATTTAGCGAGGTAATCCACTTATTATCTTTAATAATGCCGTGTTTTTATAAAGCCGAGGTTACCATTGTGTTTTTTATTTTCACAGGATCCTACCTGATATCCAATATTGGTAAACAAGGTTATTGGAAACCCCGCTGATTAGGCCGCTAAGCGAACAGAATCAAAGTGATTGTTGTTATTTGCAACTATTGTTTTTGAACTGTTAAGGTCGTATCTAACCTACTTGCACTATTCCTTTTTCTTACCCTGTCGAATCCTTTTCGTCCCCTTGTTTGCTTTTGTAATGACTCCCATGGGCGTACCATCATCATCATCTAACCATATAACTATCTCATTGTTGTTGATTTGCTTTGTTTGCTTTTTAAATTCAATCTCCTTTTTGGCCCGCTTTATCGCTGCGGCCTCCGTTGTGTGTTTGCTTATAAGTTCGCCCTGAATGAATCTTCCGTTCCATTTCCAAACTTTCCACATTTTTAGCTCCTGTGTTAAGGAGCCCACGGGGAGTGCATTTCTCGCAACAGCACCATACTATCCTCGCCTTTCTTTTAGTCCTTTTTCGGTTGTAGTAGTAACCCAAGATCACCTCCTTGCGGACTTATGAGGTTTGGCAGAGACATAAAACCTCATAACTTAAAAAATACCCCATGAGCTTTTAATAGATATTAATTAATAATATATAATAAATTATATAATATATAATATACTACTAACTCATTGAGTTGTTAATATATTATATCTTTTTCTTTCTAAAGTCAAGAAAATAATCCTCAGTATTGAATTTTTTTTGTAATTTATGAAATGTCTTCATGCTAATTCCTAAAAAGGCGGCCGCTTCTTTTTTTGTTCTAGTTGCAGATAAAGAATATTTAAATACTGCTTCTTTTGTGATATCATTTAATGAGTACCACAGCGGTAATCCAAAAAGCTTGCCCCCTGCCGCTTTGCATGCTAGTTCTAGCTTAAGTCCGATCACTTCCTCCAGACTTAGCGAATTTAACATTATTTCGAATTCATCGCTAGATTTTTTTTGTTTGCGTAATTTTGATGCTATGCTATAAAATGCATTTGCACCATATATTTTTCTTTTATTTTTCCAAGTCATAGTATGCTTCTTGATATAACTATTTTTTTAGATAGCCAACTCAGGGGGTGGCATCGCCGCTCCCCCAACCTCCTCCTCCGGAGGCAATGGGGCACCTTCAGGGCCCATAGCAGCACCCTCCGCAGGCGGCGCCATCTCTGACGTCGTCTCTTCGTACGATGGTGTTGTGGGCTCCGGAGTCATACTTATTTCTTCTTCCATTGCGTCAAAGTGCAATTTAAGGTTTGTAATCAAATATTCTCCAAACAACGTTGCGTCTTGGCCACGCAAATCTTTATATGCTTTCTTAATTGTAGTATCCGGACCGTTGAAAGCGGTCTGTGCGCGTAACGCTCCAACTTCCTGATCTGGTGTTAATTCATCTTCCAAGCCAGTTCTGAACTCAGCTTGCGCCGTTTCTTCTGGATCCGGTGCTTCTTCCTCAACGGGTATAAACATAGGATCATCTTTTACCGTCAGCGATACGTCTTGTTCCGCAATTGGTTCAGGTTCTGCCTGGAGCGCAGATCCGGTGCCTCCCTCCTGATCGATACCAATTGTGCTGAGAAGGTTTTCGGCTGCATTGATAATATGAGACCGGAAAGACTCTCTTTTTTCTGGAGTATCCAATTGCATATAATATTTTTTAAAAATTGGGATAATGTTTTGTAGCACTTCTTCATCTAACACTCTGATTCCTGTTGCTCGGCCTTTGGCGCCGGGCGCTTCTTCTGTAGCAATTTCTTTAATAATATATCTAATATGGGCGCGAAGCTTTTGTTCTTCTTGCAAGATTAAATCGCCTTTTTGTGCTTTTTTAAATTTTGCAACTTTAATAATTTTTCTTATTTGTTCTCTAAGTTTAAGTTCATTAATAAATTCTTGCCTTTTAATGTTCATCATATAGCTCCTTGGTCACCGGGATTATGTAATAAATAGTTCATTATTGTCTCTATAAGCTCATTATTTTCTTCGTCTTCGTCTTTATCAGTTATTGGTCCCGAGAAACCGGATACCGCGCCGGCGCCCATTGCTGAAATCTCGGCCATTACGCCAGATTGATTTTTTGCAATTGCTGCCTCTGTGTTTGCACGTGACTCTTCGGCTTGAGATTGTTTAGCCTTTTTTTCCTTTTCCATTTCCAGCTTTACCAATTCTTCCATAGTTCCGCCTACGTTTTGAGCTAAATTTTCTGATGCACCGGAAACAATATCGCCAATGGCTGGTACTAGTTGCTCTTCTCCAAAGTCTTTAAACATGTCACTAACTACCGGCCCAATTGGATCCATCACTTGAGGTGTAAACCCTTGTATGCCGGCCATAATCTCTTCTGCAGCTTGTTCTGCTGGTGGAATATTTGACCGTGGGTCTATAGCTTCGTAAACTAGATCAAATATTAGAGATGCGGTATTTGACTCATTTTTCGTCGGAGATAGAACCGACACGATCTGCGCAATACTTCCAGCACTTGTTTCGGGAACAAATTTGGTGATATCCAGGCCTTGTTCGACAGCCTCTCTAAACGTTGTTGCGCTCATTGCTTTGTTTGTATCGGGATCTATAACGTTTGGCATCGGCTCGACATTTAAATTCACGCCTTCTGGTGCATATTGTGATGCAACATTTGCAAATCTTTTGGCGTCCTTTGCCCCGGCAACCATATATATCATTTGGCCCGGCTGAGCGTTCTGCAAAATATCATAAGCGATATGCATCGGGTTCCCACCCGGCGGAGCCTCTAAAATAAATAGATCGATGCCGGCATCGTTTGCATATATTTGCCAGACTTGAGCCGCTGATTCAAATGTAACCGGGGCGCCACCAATAGTTCTTACGTTTGTTTTAGTTGGGTGCCCCATAATGATAATGGGCACTTCGACGGCACCAGCCATAGCTGCTGCTGCAGATAAATGTCCTTTATGCGGAGGTTTAAACCCGCCCGGGAAAACCCCAATTGATGTTTTTTCACTTAAACGCTGATATAATTCTTCTGGCGCCGTAGCGGCCATCCTTTTAAGGCCCTCAGAGAGATGCTGGCTGGGCGTAGACTTAATTGGGGGTACAGACCCTCGGCCATACTTGAAAAGCCCTAGAAGTTGATTTATGGGCGCAAAATTGCCTGTAAACTTATATAGCTGGTCTCCCCACTGAAACACAAACCCCTCAACAGTCGTATTAATGTTGTCATGGTTTTTTAACTTCATTAATTGACGCTTTAAAACTTCGTGCGCCTCTTGTGCACCGGGCCCCGTATATTGTGAAATATTTTGAATCGCAGTTCGAACTTCGGTTTTTAACCTTTGTAGTTCCGCACGATTATCAAGAATATATGCGCTTTGAAGACCTTTGAGTATTTCAACAGAAAAAACATGAATCGCATCTTCAATTGGCGAAATGACTTTCGATAGTATTTTAGGACCATTTTTTACGACTGTTCTGATTTCTTGCTTTTCCTGATCACGCAGACCTTTGAGGATACGACGTAAATCAACTACTTTTTTACCTGACTCATCTCGCTTATCCATGATCTGATTGGCTACCATTTGTTGTAAGTTTGGATCAAAATACGCTAGCTCTGATCTTAAAAAGCTTCGGACTCCATCTTCTAAAAACTCGCCAACTGTCATGTCGCCGCTAAAACCGGCCGCTTCTATTTTACCAAGAGCTTCTTCAAGCGCGGTATCATCAGACAACTTACTCAATTGCATAACAGCGGTACGACGAACTGAAAAATCTTCATTCTGTGTCGCTTGTTCAAATCTGTTAATTAAAGCATCTAAAACCATAGTCCTTTGTTGCATCTCTTGATCAGAGATGGTTTCAACCTTATTTGCTTCGGGCTCGTATCTTTTATGACCGCCGTGGTGAATGGAGAGTACGTTAGCATCATAGTTTACAACGTTTGATGCTCCGGGTCCTTGAATTTCTACATTGTAAAATACATCCCCATCTCCAAACATTGCTGATTGTTCATCTGTGCTCATACTATCAATGGCTTTCTGGAAGGCGCGAAATGAATTTAAATATACTTTTTTAATATCTTCGCCGCCGGCGAATTGTCTCAAGTTAAGATCATGTAATGTACGGCCACCAGCAGTCATATCGCCTTTATTCCGTGCATAAAGCGCAATGCCACGTCTAGCACTTAAGTAGATGTTAAACCCATCAGTCTTTTCGGTGCCCTCAAGTTGTCCTTCTGAGGCGCGATGCAAGATTGCCTTCATCTCGTTAAACGATAAACTTCTATTGTCATATAGATGAGATAAGTGACCGGCAACCCCGCCTTCTAAAAGTAACATCACTTTTTTCATGCTTAAATTTTCCTATTATCGCTTATTTCTTTTGACTCTTCTAAAATTTTAAGTTGCTCTTGTAAAACGTTTACTCTTTCTTCAAGCTTGCGTACATGGCGTTTAATTTCTTTTAATTGGCTTTTAGCCATCTCCATTGTTCTTTGTTCTGTTTGCGTTTTTGGCTTAAATTTTGTGAACGTTTCCCCAAGCGCTTGAATAAAACTATGAATACTAGGTCGAGTTGATTCACCTAATAAAAAGCTTTTAGTCATTGTATTCAATTTATCGTAATTCATATAAGTACCCTATGTTAACCAATGTTAACTTTAAATATTTTGTTTCGTGGAATGCGCGGCCTTGAAAGTTCTTCATGCGTTGTACGAAAATCTTCAGAAAGAGGAGCGTCGTTATTGCCTCCGGGCCATACCTTAATTATAACACCCTTTGCTCCATAATTATATGGTACGCTGCTTGGGTGCGTTGTGGCTGGTAATCCTGCTGCAACTGCGTGCTTCCGATGAAAGTGAGTGTGCAAACAAACATAATGATTCATAACATAATCATCCTCAAAATAATTCTTTTTTGAACACTCTGTAGTTACAACTTGTTGTGCTGGTACATCCGGTGTTTCGTTTGAGTGATTTGTTTGTCTATCGTTCGGAGAAGTTGGCTGGTCTGTTACGTTAGGATCATCATTATCGTCATTAGGGTTACTCTGCTCTAGTGTTACGATATTATTATCTGTTGGTGTATATTCAACAGTTGTTACTTGATTGTTTCCATCTGTTTCAGTGGCAACATTAACGTCGGAAGTGCTGATATCATTGGTATTGTCAGATGTGATAGTATCCATTTCAACTGTGTTGAGTTGACTTTGGATATCTGATCTTCTTACATAAAACTGCGCTTCTTGAACTAAAATATTAGAATTTAACTCATCATCATTGCTTGGCATTTTATCGTGTCTCCTCTATTAAACAGTCCACTTTCGCTTTAATGCTTCGAAAAGTTGGTTGTCATGCCACTCTTTGTCGGAGGCCTCTTCAAGTTCGCCCTTGCTTCCATCTGTGCCGGCTTTTTGTCTTTGCTTGCCATGACCTTGTTCACGATCCTTATCATTACGATCTCCGGAACCTTCTTCGATCTCATTGCGATCTCCGGAACCTTCTTCGATCTCATCTCTCTCTTTCTCATCCTCATCACGCTTAGGCGCGCCGGGAACTTCGTGTTTGTGTTCTTCAGCGAGAGAAGCTTTAGTAACTTGGATATACTCAGCCGGGACATTTTCAAAGATTCTGCCATCGGATAGCTTCATATCATAATGAGTTACGCGACCAAGCTTAGAATTGTAATTGTGGTTAACGGCCTCTGCCATATGAACCTTCCCGTTCAAATAAACTCCGCCATGATGAATACAATAATGATTTGGCGCAAATATAGATTCTGAGACCTTCTTGCGATTTGGTGCTTCCGGATGGCCCTGTAAGCGATCTTCGGTCCTTCTTCTTTCCTCTAAAGACGGATCTTCAGATTGTCCAAGTCGTTGTTCTCTTGAGCGTCTAGACGCTGCTTCTGAGCTTGGTACGTACCCCGCGCCGTCTTCCGTGCCACGACCTTCTGCCATGGCTCTTTGGCCCGTTCTCATTGCGTCAAACGGCATGCTACGATTTCGAGCCGCGGCTGCTGCATCCAAGCGCTCGCCGGTACCGAGAGGATCTCTTCCGCCAACCCCATAATCGCTAGGATAAGGAGCTTCTGAAACGTCTCTTTTGCCGACGGCGGGAAGCTCACCACTGAAGTCAGAGAAGTCAGTCTCTGGCGGCCCTGGTGGGGGAGGAGCGGGAGGAGGGGGCTGCGGTGCCTTCGCCGGCTTTGGTGGAGGAGGGGGCTGCGGTGCCTTCGCCGGCTTTGGTGGAGGAGGGGGCTGCGGCGCCACGACATCCTGCTCTAATAAAACTCGTCGTACAAGTTCCCTAATTTGTTCTTTTGTAATTGTTGCCATTTTTTTACTCCTGTAATAATTTGATTATTTGGTTTTTTACAATATTTTTGACAAGTTCGGTGTTATTGGGAACCTGCGTAGTATCGAGCTTATTATAAACTCGTTCTTTAATTAGTTCCATATTGTCATAAATAAACTTTTTAATTTTTTGTTCCTGCAATGTTGAATCGGCGGTTTGTATTAATTCGTCACGTGTACTTTGTAGATATTCTTGCAATGCAGATCTGCCAAGGTCGGTCAATTGTAGGTCGCCTTCAACAGTAGTTATGAGGTCGCTCGCGCTTCGGCCCGATTGGTCGGCAACACTTTGTATCAGCCACGAATTAGAATTAAATGTTGTGCGGTCAATTAGGTGCTGTAATGCGGCGAGCCTTGAGCCACCTTCTCGGATGCCAATTGATATATATGTCCCATCGGGCTTTCGTGCATACCATTTAGCATTCCGCGCGCGCTGACTCTCTCTTGTGCGCCCACCCTCCGGATTTAAAGCAACGAGCGAGGGTATTATATCTTCTTGTGATGTACCAGGGATCTCAGCCGAAGAGTCCGGACTAGCTACTATATTTTGTGGAGTTTCGCCAAACTCTTGAGTTGTTACGTCTAGAGTATCTATCGGCTGTACACTGGGTGCCTGCGAAGCATCGCGCGCATCAAGCATCTGCATGATGTCTTCACTGGCCCCATCACTACAGACTGAGTTAGGAGGCGCATATGACGGCAAATTGTTACACAAGGGCATAGAACCTCGTTCTTTTAACATTTGCTGCTGGTAAAGTCTGGGATGGAATCTAGCTAGCGTACCTTGCGTTGTCGGATCGGATGCAAATGCGTTCCACAAAAATTGGCCATCTTGATCTCTATTTAAAAATAATCCGTTTATAGCAGTCCGGGCCCTCATCAGGTTTATCCACTGATCTTGACTAAAGTATACACCACCAGCCTGCATGTCTTGCGCTGTAATTTCAGATGGTGAAATTCCGTTTTCTGATACTTCGCCGAAAACTGATGGATTTTCTGATTTTAGTGCCCATGTGACAACAGGAGGCCTATACCCATCGGGCCCATCTGGATCAATCTGTGCTGTATATGTTGGATCCCCATATACTCTGACTGCTTTCATATATTCAGAACCAGTAAGTACAAAAGATGGCCTAATTCTAGTATCACCAACACCCTTATAATCTCTGTGGGTCCAGCCTCCGCGGCTGCCCGGTCCACTACTTCTATATCTAACCAACTCTTCGCCCCTTTCCTCTGATAAGACTCCATCAGACACAAGTTGGGCTACTCTATCTTCAAGCGTGGTGCCAGGAATTCCAAGCTGTCTTTGATTTCCTGCGCTAGCTCCTGGGCTTTCACCAAGTACAGCCTCGGTATAGCCGTAAAAAGTTGGATTAAGACCAAGGTTTTCAACAATATCACCCTGCCCTACTAGCCAACTTAAATAGCCTTCTTTGTGATCTGGGGAAGATGCTTGGGTTTGAGCCATTTCTAATAGCGAACCTTTAAATGTTTGGGCGGCCGCGACTGAATATTCGCCTTCTGCGTCGACATCTTCTGCGTCTGCTTCTTCAGTGTTTGTCGGCGCGCTCCATAGTCTATGCTCGCCTTCTTGCCACCCGGTGTCATGTATTACAAATGTTCGCGGACCATTGGGATCTAAAGTAGACAAGGCGTCATAATATGGCGCGAGTAATAAATCGTCCTGAACGCCGGGGGCCGGATACGCAGCAGAAGATACAGTCGAATAATATCTACTATACGGAATAGATTCGCCACCGGTGGCTTCGATGTCGTCAAATAACTGTACACCCCCAGGCATATAACCTTCCGCAAGGCCGGCAGCGGATTTAATGTCAGAACTCATCATCATATCGAGAGAACCAGCCGCAACACTGCCATAAAGCTCATATGCGGTTGCTAAGTATTCTTTTACAGCACTTGTATTACCATTAAAATAATGGCTTCTATCTCCGTGTGCAGCCAGCACCTGCTCAAATCCCGATCCCAAAAGATCTCTCTGGACGCTGAAAGGGCGCCACCCGGTGACCGATTGTTCTGTCCCGTTTGCGTCTAATGCCGTGTACGTGTGTTGCACGCACCCGCTATTGTTGTTCATATTACATGCTTGGGTCTCTAGATCTCTAACATGTTCAGTATAAAGTCGTTCTCTACGCGTCCACTCGTCGTGGCGCCCAGAGTCTGCATCGCGCGTTAACCTTTCCCATTCAAGATACTTACTATCTGCGCGCAATTGACTATAGGCTGCATTTGCCATTAATTCTTTTTGAACTGCTGTTATTAAAACACGATCAAGATCATCTAATTGCTCAGCATATTCTGGGTTGTTTATTGTTAGTTGTTGGGTTGCTCCCAAGAGTCCCGAGGGATCATCTTCTGCAACTTTTGCCTCAGCGTATGCAGCATATTCAGCACCTAAAGGATTGGCGCTACCGTGGCCACTTAAAGTTGTATCGTGCCTCATTACATGTTCAATTTTATTGCGCAAGGCTCTGTCTTGTGGATCAGAAGACGTAGCTAAACGATGTAACTCTGTGAGCCATTCTGATGGAACACCATCTCTGGCCTGCGGTGATGCCGCCACACCGGTATACAAATCAATTCTATCTTGCGCGTCGACGTCGGAACTTCCAAAAAACAAAGAGTCTCTCGCATCATAAGATGAATCCTCTGGAATAGTAGAGACGTAGAGTTCTGGCTCGCTCGCGCCTAGTGACATGGCGCCAATGGATGCTATTACATCCTGTACATTACACGCCCCAGGCTGTACGCCCTGATCCACACACATAGCATTAAACCAACGCTGTGAGGCTTGGGCCATATCTTGTACACGTTCGTCATTAGAGACATAATTGATACGCAGTGTATCTATAACATCCCGGCGTTGAGAGGGCTGTAGTTCCGAATAGTTGCTCCCAAATATTTCCTGAGAAGCCTCATCGATACTAGCCTGCCACTCTGGAATATCTGCAGCCTCTGTCCATTGAGTGTCAATTCTAGTGGAAAACCTTGCTAACTGTTCATCATCAAGTGTTTCCCAGTCGGTACCAGTTACATTGCCAGTATCTGGATCGAACCGAGTGTGGCTAGTCCCAAAAGCATATGTGTTTCTGCGCAAAGCCCCGCCAGGATCTTCAGTCATTCGTTGACTTATTCTTTCATGCGCCTCATCGCGACTAGTTGCAGCCAAAGACCACAAAGCAGTACTGTCGACTTCTGTAATGTATTGTATATAATCACTTACGGATTTAATTTGACGGCCACCAATCGGGGTATAGGCTTCGATGCGCCCACCTCGGTCATCCGCGGAGGCGTAACTCTGTGCATCATAAGTATGAAACACAGCATCGGTACCGCCGACATACAAATAAGGCATCTCTGCCTGATCAAAACCCATGCTCTCATCGACTATCTTGGCCCTATCTATCTCACCCGGCTGCATCCAATCAGCTAATGATGTTTGCATAGAATGCATTGCCCATGGATATTGAGAGCCTGCCAAATCAGTGTTAAACATGATTCCATCTAATGGCCGGCCACCTTGCATATCAGATCTGCGCGCACTAAGTTGTTCATCAGACAATTCAACGCCGGCTCCGGCGCCGCCTACACCGTATCTACTATATAGTCCTTCGGCCGGCCCAATAATATGATTGCTTCCATCGCCCCAGACGTCGGGGTAAACTTCGCCATAGCCTTGTGTGCCGCCGTTATATCCAATAATTTGTCCATCCGGACCGTATTCCGGGTTGGTCTCGGTACCAGGCAAGTCTGCCCCGCGCTGTACTGCGTGTCCGCGAACGCCACCATTGGTAGTATCTCCTCCTGTTCCTATATGCCAACCATCAGGGGCAAATCCAGTAGTCCAATCATCTCCGCCATAAAGAAATCCAACTTGTCTTTGGCCCATTGGAGCCATTTCTTCGGTGCCACGCATCCAAAACGGAATATCTCCAGCCGGCGCAAAGGAAGACTCATCTTCGCTGGCTTCGCGAAATGCGTTTTTCCATAAACTATCTCCGCCGCGATCAACAAAATTAGGATCAAGAATTTGCATACCAGACTTATAGCCCGGGCTGTCTTGCTGCATCGCTCTTTCATAACTTTGAACATGCATGGTCCAATTGGCCCTTGTTAGAGACGACAGGGTGTGCGCTTTATAATATCCCTTACCCCTTAAAAAGCTATCTCCGTTTGATGCGCCTGCTGCACCAACTGGTAATCTATAAACCGCTTCAGGTGTTAGTGCTCCTTCCGCACATCGTGCTTGGTTCTCCTCGCATAAACTAGATACGTTAGCTCCGAATTCCCGTCGACGGTTGGGGTCTTGTAAGAGTTGTTGGACGCGAGAACGAGCAGAACCTTGATATTCACCAGAATCCATAACAGACTCAAGCAATTCATCATAGAGATCCCGCGTAGTAAGTATGCCGCCTTCTCTATCTGCCCAAACCCAGTCCTGATCGGCGTATCGGCGCCAGTTAATAGAATCTCGAATAAATTCTTGCTTTTGTATATGAGCTTGCAATAAAGCTTGCTCAGCTGCTGACATTCGTCCTACAGATACTTTTGCTGCAAAATGGTCTCGGTCAAGTTCATATTCCACAAGCATTCTTTGTGCCCGGGCCCGGCCCTGTGCTTCTGTTTCTCCTGCAACAGCATATTCGTTATAAAAATATTCCGTGTCCTTAAGAATACAATTGTCAAGTTTCGTAAAATCTGCAGATCTACGACAGCCTTCTGGATCGAAATCATGATAATCTAATCCTCGCTCTACTGCTCCTTGTAATGCGGCCTCTTGAGAGCCATAGCCAGATTGGAGTCGACGTTGATGAAAACTAACATAAGATGGTTGCAAACCGGCGCCTCTGTATCTCGAATTTGCAACGTAATCCGGATGCATCGGGTCAATCCATGCATCAATGGCTTCGTTGTAGCCCTCCATATCTTCAACACGTGTAAAGTGTTCAGCGTCACGATTCTTGGGATCTGTCCGGCCGGCCATATAATCAATAGGATCAGCTATTGGGCTATCTAGCATATCTTCCCATGGACTGTATGGTGCAGCTTGGCTAAAATCAGGGAGACCGGAGGATGGTTCGTCGCTTGTTCCTACCTTCGGGCCCGATAGATCGTCTATTCCTGCGTATGCCCACGAAGGATCATATCCGCCAGTAGGTATCACTCCATATCTTCTATGAGTCAAGAAATCCTGTACGTCTCCAGTTGATTGGTCACTGATCCATTTGTCAATTGTAGAATCATTAGCTCCGCCGTCTATTAAAGATTGCATATCTTGTTCTAACCCATATGCCTCTCTACGTTGGTCTTCGTTATCTAAAAACGCTTCTCCAAAAGTTTGCTGCTGCCACTCGCCAATGTTTTCTGCAAACCAGCCTTGCTCCGGATCTTGAACTTCGTAAGGACTAGTCCCTTCGCCAGACTCAGGATCTCGTCGCGTCACAGTTGGAGGTGTATAGCGCATTTCAGGACTCCAGGGCCGAATCGAGGCGCCCGGAGAGTCAGCGTCAAAGGTTGCTAATTCCAAATAATCTTCAGGAGTTTCAAGTTCCCAGTCCATCGGTGTGGTCCACTCTGCCGCCGTCTTGGAAGAAGCATCAATATCATCGTCAGCCCACGGCGCCCCGGGAAAATATGACCCGCCATGGCTATGAATACCGGCGTCCCATGAGACATGTTCTGATAAAAGCTTTTCATCGCGCTCAAACAAGTTTGGACTGTCTGGCTTATACAGCGCGTTTTCAGAGATTGTAGCTCCAGAAAGTCGTGCAAGGTTTATAATTTCTTTGTTTGTTAATTTTTTACTATCTTCTGTAACCTGTTCATAGAGTACCTTGGCCTTCTTGCTTATATTAGCCTTGTTTTTTTGTTTACGTTTATTTTCAGCAACTATCTTTAATGATTCATTAACGATGCTGCGAATTCTTAACTCTTCAGAAAAAGATAAAGTTTCCTCAACTAAATTGGTATCCGGCTCGATACCTTTTTTCTTGTACCAACGTTGATTTGCCCGGCGCGCGTCACGCGGCAACCTTTCGGCTCCCGGTGACAATGTAGGGAATGGTGGCCGTTCTGATTGAGCAAATGTAGGTTGTGGCGCTATGCGTGCTCCGGGAGCAGCTGCTGATAATTCTGCAGGTGCACCGGGCGCGTCGACCGCGGCCACAGGTGCTGTGGGAGTAACGAGACTTGATACATCCCATATATCATCTTCATCATCTTCCAGCCCGTAGCCAAGCCTATTAAGTTCGGCCTCGCCGCCTTCGGGATCGATTTCAGCACCTTCCTCAGACTCAACTTCAGCAGGCGTAACTTCTGGCGTTTCTTCAAAGGGATATGCCCGGGCAAAATTTTCATAAACAACCATTTTCTGGTCTATTGTGAGAGCGTCAGAGTAAAGCATTGTATAAAAAGCTTTGTCTAATGTTTCCTTATTTTCTTTATGTAAATAAATCCACTCATGCCAATCGCTAGTAGTGCCCTTACTGCCGGGCATGGCCTCATTATAGGGGCTATCGCCTTGATAGTGAGGTTGTTTTTCTGCATGCGGATCCCGGCCAAAAACTCTTTGATTGCCTTCTCGATCTTTAGCAAATCTGTGAGTAGACTTACCAGAATCGTCTGTGACGTGTAAGCCGCGGCCAGGAGAAAAAACAGTTTGCTTTGATGCTGCTTTCATCCGCGCTTCAAAGTCTTCTGGACTCTCTTGCTTAAATGTGGTTTGTCGACCAACCATTGCGTCAGCCCGATCTGCAGCGCCTCTTACGGCCTGACCAGCCCTCTGTGCACCTCGTACCGCTTTTTCTGCGCCGGGCACTTTCATAGCGGCCCCTTTAACAGCGCCTCCGGCGCGCCTCATCATGTCGCCAAATCCTTCTTGTTGCAGCTTTGCGCGCGCAGACTCAACTAAATGCCACTCTTGCCTTTGTTTGTACTCGTCTTCCCAGTCACGAAAACACATGTTTCCAAGTTCATAAGCTTCACGCTCCATTTCACGTAAATGATCATCAGACTGTGCGTATCCATCTTCTATTGCTTCAATTTCATCAAACATTCCGCGCCCATTTTGAGCGTGGTGTACTAATTCATGCGACATAGACCTTAATATGTCTTTAGGATGCCGACTGTCGACAAAAACAGTTATAGTCATCTCTGCCGGATCATAATATGCAGTCTTGCCCAGCGGGTTTAAAGAGTTTTCTTCGTCGGACATGAAGGTGACTGCGGGTATTTGTTCAAAACCCATAGTTTCTTGAGCGTGAGGCAGGAATAATTTAGCCAGCTGTATTAGCTCATCTAGATCTATATTTGATTCATTAAAAAACGTTTCTTGTTTAGCCATATTATTAATTAGTTTGCTTTTCGTGTTTAGAAAGTAATTTTAGTTTCATTATAAGTACTTCATCTTCACAAAAGAAATCTTCCTTTTTGTTACTATTTTGTAAAAGCAGCTTGGCATAGACAACTTCTCGGCCGCCCTCTTTTTTAAAATAAAGTTTTTTAATTATACCCATGCAAAAAACGGTTGCTCCAATTTCTTTCCATGTAACAAGATCACCAACGTTAAATTTATCTATAGAAGTATAACCTAAAGGTTTATCGAGTTTGTCGGCCATTTGCTAAATCTATAAGCAGTCTTGCATATATTGCAGCTGCTATAGCAGCGCTGAATAAAGCCACTCTTATTTTTTTTCTAACATTTCTCATTTAATTGTTTTTTTTATTTTTATCTTTATTAATTTTCGCTTTTTATTTAAAGACTCTTCAATGGAACCGGCGCCGCCGGTGTCTCCTTCTGGTTCCGGTCGCGGCCGTGCTGGGGCCCCAATATATAGATGATCTCCCGGATCCCAGCCGGGATTGTTCGCCTGTCCGGCATAAATAGAACCATCGGAATTATATAACGTATGCCCGGTTCTCATAGCATTTGCCATTCTATCGATAAAATCGGCCTGATAACCTACGGATGCCATATAGTATAGGTATGCAACTTCGTGCTGTCCTAGTTCCCGCCCCTTTGTAAAAATTCCATGGTCGGCGCCGGTTCCCTCAATTAAGTCATCAGCATTGGCAATTTGACTCAAGTTTCCATATTCAGGGTGAGTTGAGTCTGGTGTGCCCGGGATTGGCAAAGCTGGCATATCTTCATCAGCTTTTCTTATAACTAAAAAGTTTTCATAGTGTACGCTGTTTGGATCTGGATCTCTCCACCGGTTGCTGCCGCTGGACGTCCGTCTTTGTACGCGTCCACTCAAATTTCCGCCAATCATGATCACTTCTCTTTCTCCAGTGTTCTCATTTACTTCAAAACCACTAACGATGTCGCAGTGGTTACCAGCACCAACCCCAACTCGATCAAAAGTGTCATAGGTGGCTACGCGGAGGCCTGAACGATTTGAGCAGACGACGTCGCCAACACGAAAACTATCAAGTTCAGTTGGCCTAAATGCTCCATATTCTCCTGCACGAAGGCCGCGTGCACGGCGCAGCCGCGCATAGCCCATATATGTGTGGTGACCTTCGGCGCCTTCGAACATGGGATCGTCCATTACTGAACTAATCATTGCGGCGCTCCAAGCAACGTTATCGGTGTTCCCTGATTTCCTAGCCGCTCTCTCGGCTGCAGCCTCAGATGTGCTAAGCTGCCAAGTATTACTCACGTCATCATAATAGCCCGGGCTCCTACCATGCACGTTTGTACCGATTCCGGACCACATCTGAATCATCGATCTGGCTAGTGGTGTATACTCTGTGCCTGTTTGAACCCCGTTCTCGTCATATACGGCCTGAGTTGCGAGGTTACCGGTGGATTTGTCGACAACACTATTTTCATGCTCGCCGGCCCAAAGAGCAGCTAAGTTTGACGCTTTGGCTGCAGCTGCATCTCCTTGGGCAAGATTAACATACCTTTGCCTATCAGATGGCGTACTAAACGCACCACCATTGACCCCGTCCCAATAAAATTTCGCCATATCATTTTGCCTTTTATAATCCCACACCCTTTGCAACGGATCACCACTTAGGCCCTCCATCTGAGCCTCTAGCCAACCCATTGAATACAGATCCCAAGCTTGGTTAGCTTCCTCTTCTGACATGGCAGTGAGAGGATCCATAAATGGCCCGGACTCACCATTTATAAGTGTTTCTATGCCGTATGGTCCTCTAAAATAATCTGGGACCTGTTCAGGTCCAAAGTGTCCATTCTGATCTAACAAATACGTATAGTCTGAAAACCCATCGTCATCAAATTTTATAGTACTGGTGTGTCGACTATAACTGCCGTCATCTTCAAGACGGCCTTCAAGCGTAGAATCTTGAGACAAATAAATTGTAGCAGTCATATCAGATATTTCACCATCTCCAATTTGCCACCCATCGTCGTCAAACCAGCTTTCCCGCGGGTCACCCGGCCCAAACGGGGTTTCGCCCAATGGTAGCCCGGGCGGATAACCGTGGCCATATTGATCAATATGACTGTAAATTTGAGTGCCGATGCTGTTGGTTGAACCTAAATCAAATACAAAAGACTCAGGAAGTTCTTCTAATGACGGATCATCGCCGGGCGGATCATCTTCAGGGCCATAGCTTGGTATATTAACGGATCCTACTGCGGTGCCACGCTCCATCGGTATAGGCTCTAGAGTAGGGATGTCGGCTTGCAATTCATCGAATTCGAGGCCCGGGGGCGCGTTAGCGGTTTCAGATTCGAAGTCTGCGCCTGACCATACCTCTGGGCTTTGACCATATGGCTCATCCCACCCCTCATCGTCTTCTAAATCAGCCACAA
>Ga0098040_1000118_pt1 | contig 38043 bp, 41 predicted proteins | sample 7_EtaG_FD_75065 | JGI IMG/M metagenome (GOLD analysis project Ga0098040, IMG submission 75065) | Marine viral communities from the Subarctic Pacific Ocean - 7_ETSP_OMZ_AT15161 metaG | ecosystem: Environmental > Aquatic > Marine > Oceanic | place: Pacific Ocean | collected 2015-01-08
ATATTATAAAAGCCAATCAGCAAAAGAATTTAAGTGTAGAACAGGCAGATGCTGCTGCGATCAATCAGGCTGCTCTACAGGATGCTATCCAGACCATGCAAGCTATTACACAAGATAATAATAGCGTGCTAGGAAAATATCAGGCAGAAGTAGCCCATTATCAGGCTGAAGTTAGTACTGAAGTTCAAGAATATCAACACAATAGTACAAAAGAGCTTCAATTATGGACTGCTCAACAGAACACTATTATTCAACAATATCAGGCTAGTGTGCAGGATTCACTTAATACTTTTAATAAAGATAATATAATTTATCAAGCTGAACTTCAAACAGCCCTTGCTGCTTTTCAAGGGGATGTTCAGGAAGCTCAAAAAGAGGGTGATTTATTATTTCAAGCAAAAATTCAGGATTATACATTAACTCTTCAGCAATACCAGGCAGAAACACAGGCATACCAGGCTGAAGTTGCTTCTGAAGTACAGGAATATACTCAACAATTACAGGATGTTAATACAGCCAATGCCAGCAATCTACAAAAATACCAGACAGAATTAACCCAGTATCAGGCAGAGGTTGCTAAAGAAACACAAATTATACAGGCAAGCCTTCAGAATGAATTAAATGAATTTAATAAAGAGAATGTAAAATATCAAGCCAATATACAGACTGAATTGGCAAAATTTCAAGTCGATGCTGCTGAGGCACAAAAGGAAGGAGATCTGAGTCTACAGGCTGATATTCAGGAGTATACTTTGACTATCCAGAAGTTTCAAGCTGATCTAGCTTCCTATCAGGCTGATGTGGCTAGTGAGGTACAGCAATATACTCAGAATCTACAAAAAGCATTACAAACTTGGACAGGAGAACAAGCTAATGAGATACAGAGATATCAGGCTGACCTCCAAAATGCGTTAAATGCCTTTAATCAGGATAATGTTATCTATCAGGCGACAGTTCAGGAAAAAATACAGGAGGCTCAATTAGGAGATACTGAAGAAAATAGAAAATTACAAAAGTATTCAGCTGAAGTACAGGCGTATGGTGCTGAAGTTAATGGTCTGATTTCACAAAATACAGCAGAAATAGCTGCATGGCAGAATGAATGGAGCTTAAGGACACAGAAATATACTGCAGAGGTAGGGGCAATTGCCCAGGAATATCAGGCAGAGATAGCCGGAGAATCCCAAATATCGCAATCTCAAGTTGCTATTTATACCGCACAATTATCCCGAGCTAATCAGGAACATCAATCAGCTTTGGCTGTATATCAAGCAAAAATAGCAACATACCAAGCTGATGTACAGGCCAAGATAGGTAAACATACCCAAGAACTTCAAGCTGATAATGCCGAATATCAGTGGCTTCAAGATCAATACACAAGAATTAAAGCAGAATATGATACAGCTTTTGTGGCTTTGGCACCACCACAATCTGGATCACAACAAGAAAGGAATTAACAATGGCAACAACACATGAAGTAAGATGGTCTGTATCAGCCACGCCAGTAGCCAAAGAAACAGGTGATGATGGAGGTACTATGGCGCATGATACAATACATGAGAATATTAGAAAGTCTGTAGGTGGCAGTGGAACAACTGCAACTGATGGAGCTACTGATTTTGGAGGTACATGGACTAATGGTACAAGTTCCACACCTTATCTAAGCGCCACATCTGGTGGAGTTAATGTAGGAAATGCTGATACAACATTTATTTATATTAAAAATACAGGATTTGAATATTCCAGCGCTACAGTATTGGGTGATGTCAGTACAGATACTATAACAGTATTTATAGATGCAGAACATATAGCAACATTAAATGCTGGTGAATCTTGGATTATACCAATTCCAGGCAGTTCCAGTACGGCAACTAATTATATAGTTAAGCGTGGTGGTTCAGCAGATCTAGCAATTGAAGCGATTGGAATGGATTAATGGCAACTAATTATAAAATAACTTATAAAAATCACTGTACTCCTCAGGAGTATCTAACTGAAAATAGTAGGTGGTATCTTGACAGTGATATAGGTACTAGGCTTACTGGTACTGCTGTAGTGGATTTATCTACAACGCAACCTACCTATGCTACTGACACTCTTACAGGGGTGCAAACGGTTGTCATTACAACTGCAGCTCAGGACTTTATGTATGTTAAGAATACAGGAGCTACTGGTGAAGGTGATATTACTATATCCTTTGCAGATGCTGATGCTGATGGCAGTGAGGCGGCTGGATATAGTATTCGTATATCTCCAGGAGAATGTTTTGCATCTAAAGTAAGTACTTTTGCTAACTTGATTGTAAAAAGTACCGCCACAACAACTTATGAATATATTATTGCAACTTAGGAGATAGTTATGGCTGATGATAGGCGAATTATAACTGGAACACATGTAGTAGCCAAGGAAGGTAGCTTATTGGAGGGTGGACTTGAAGCTAACAGAAAGTGGAAGATGGATGATACTGTAGGTAAAACCCTTGGTGGAAAATCTATTGTTGATATTACTACTACACAAAATTGGTCAGGTGGAGATTATTCTGGTTGGTATCGTGGAGATAATAAAAGTACCGAATTGTCTGTTTTAGGTGTCACAAAGGCTGATACTACTGACGGTACAGAAGCTATGAAGTTTTTATATGTAAGAAATTTAGACGCAACTGTTGATTGTCTTGTATCATTAACAGTAGAAACAACATGGGAGGGAACCTTTGCAACTGCAACTGATTGGGATACTCCTACCGCAGTAGCGAAAACTCCATCATATGACCAGAGATGGGATGAGGGAATGTATATTATAGTTCCCCCAGGAGGCAGTGTACAATTAAGGGGGAATGCTAATAATATCCCCGATTTGAGACACGTTCACTTTAGAAGTGGAACTCCAGGTAGTACCATAAACATAGAATATGTTTTGGCAGAATAACAAAATAATGCATTAGTAAAGGAGATTGAAATGGCTTTAACAGTACCAACAAATGACTTATCGGGTGAAACAATTGCAAGTACGTTTGCCCAACTATTATTTTTAGACAACACAGATGGAATGCATGAGACTACCTTAAGGGTTGTTTCATCGGAAATTGGCAGGTCTTGTCTACAACTTGCTGCAGAAAGAGTTCTTTTTAAGAATGGAGCTGATACTACGTCCTCAACATTTTTTGATATACAGGTTGGCACTGATAGTGTCTTTAAAGTTAATTCCGCAACCCCATACATGTTTATCAATGAAGACAAGATTGATATGAATATTAGATTCTCAGGGGATACTGAGACAAATCTTTTGTATCTGGATGCAGGGCTTGGTTGGGTTGGTATAGGAACTTCTACTCCAGATTGTGCTCTTCATGTTGCAGCAGCAGCAGGCAATCCTTCTGTTGTTACAAATGGAGGTCATGACTATGCGGTTGTCACTGGTCAGCATCTGCAATGGGGAGAATGGACTGTTGGCACTACTACATTTCTAGAGCATATGAGGGTAGTACCTTCTGGTTATGAAACTGGTAATGTACATGGTGTTGGAATTGGAACTACTCAGCCAGGGCATGATATTACTCCAGCTAGTGAAACTAATTTAACCATTGCTGGTGCTAATCCTAGTTTTTGGATACAGCACGACCAAACAAATGAAGATGAGGCTGGATGCATTTATTTTACTGAAGATGATAAAGCATTTGGAATTACGGGTGGATATGGATTTAAACTAAGGCATTATGGAAATCCTTCTTCTGGTGGCGGTGCTCTTCAAGTTTGGTCAGGGGCTCAAACAGTTACTGATTGTAGACTTAGTATAGTGCGAGATACTGGGGCTGTGGGCCTAGGAATAGCAGACCCACTCGCTCAACTTGATGTAACACAACCCAACAATGCAATTGGGCTAAGGGTTACACAAACAATAAGTACAGATACAAACGCTCCTATCGCTTGGTTTAAAGATGAGGAAGGTACTATGGAATCTGGCGAGCAGGGAGTAGTAATACAAGCCGATGTTGCTGACCCTTCTAGTGCTGCATATTATTTTCTTTCTTGTTGGGATGATACTGCTAGTATGGGATGGCTTACGGCTGCCAATGCTACTCAGATTAATACAGCTTTTACAGCGGCATCTGATGTTAGATATAAAAAAGATATAGAAGACTGGGATTTTAATGGACTTGAAGTTATTAATGCTTTAAAACTAAGAACTTTTACATACAATGATGTAGGATATAAAGGTAAGCATGATGGCGTGAAATCAGACGGATTTATTGCAGATGAAGTTTACGAGGTGTGGAAACCAGCTGCAGATGGCACTCCTGGTCAAATGAAAAAAGAGCTTATTGAAGGAACGGGCAGTACAGTAAAAGACAATAATCCTAAGCTTGAAGATGGAAGTACAAATCCAGACTATATTGCTCCTAAATATAATGACATTATTAATCCAATGGGAGTGACTGAAGGAGCTTTTATTCGTCCTATGATAAAAGCAATACAAGAACTATCAGCTAAGGTAACAGCCTTAGAAAACGCATAACAAACGGGAGAAAGTACCAATGGCGAAAGCAACAGAAACCCCTCAAGAGAAGATTCTAGCGAATCCTCAAGGGAAGACAGTGGAGGAACTGAAGGAAATAGCTCAGAATCTTCAGATTCAAGTGAATCAGTATCAGAATCATGCAGTAAAAGCTCAGGGAGCCTTGGAGATGCTTCTTCAGATGATTCCAAAGGAGGAAGTGGAGAAGATGATAGTTCAGGAAACGAAGAATAACGGAGAAGCAAGTGACGGTTAAAGAACTTATGGAACGTGTGGGCATGACTGAAACAGGTCGTGCCCTTGCGTATATCAAAGATGGTTTAGAAGAGATGAATATCTTGGCTGAAACTCATGTAACAACCGAAAGGATTGATATTACAGAGGATCAGAGATATTATGATTTTCCTCAAGATCTAATTAAAGTTCTGGATATTCGCTGTAAAAATCATCTAAATAGGGATGATGAGTATAGATCTATATCACGCATGATAGGTGAACCATTAACAGAGGATGCAGATGGCAACTAGTAGGGAATATGCATATTTTATAAAAGGTAATAAGGTTGCTATTGTTGAACGGGATCGTAATGATACCAGTGGTTTAACATCCCCTAGTTCAGTCCCTTCCATAGATCTGCCAAATCAATTTTCTAAATGGAAAAGCCCACAGGCAACCGTAGCAGATGCATTAGAGATAGAATATGTATATAGTCCTAAATATTCTATAATAAATACAAATGTTACACATATTACACTTACTAATTATAAATCTACCACAACTGGTGGTTATCTTAAGGTAAAGGGTGGTTCTGTTAATTACGATACAACTCTGGACGTAGGTGATTATGTAGTTCTGCGAAATGCAGGTCAATTCAATGGATTGCATAAAATTACAGTTATTGAGGATGCAGCTGCAACTAAGGATTCCCTCACATTTGATACTAAATATTCTGGGTCTAGCAGTTGGTCTGCATTTGAGGAAACCGTTACTTTATATTACAGTATCAGTGTATTAGAAGATGAATCAGGAACGATAGATTTACCCACATATTTATCTAAAGCTTTAGTATGTTATGTTAGGGCTCAGTTAGCAGAAGATATAATGGAAATGGAATTAGCAGCATATTGGATGGTAAGATTTAGAAAGATACTTGAAAAACATGAAAATAGCAAAATACCTGGACCTCGTAGAGTTATTCCTGGCTCTGGAGCGATTTTATAGATGGCTGATTTACAATCAATGACATTACAGGAAAGGATGATCACCATTATTAATGCTGAGCATAGTTTAAGTTATGGTATTAATGATCTGACATTACAGGAAGCATGTAATAAATGGCTGATAGAAACTGGCACAGTAAATGGTGTTGATTATAGTGGGATTAGTATTAATAAATATAGTCCTGAGGAAGCTTTTGCTATCATAAGGCATAAACTGGATCTAAGGTCAGAAAATTTAACAGAATTAGTACATGAACTAGGTCCGTATTATCCTATACATAAATATACAGCACAGGAAGCTTTAAATAAGAAGAATGCTGTATTGGCTCCTTATTCACTTAGTTTTGATGGAAGTGGAGATTATGTGAATTTAGGTGATTCTTCAACTTTTAGTTTTGCACCTACAGAACCCTTTTCTATCAGTGCTTGGGCTAAATTTGATGTTGCAGCAACGCGAACTATAATTACTAAAGGGGCTAATGCTACTAGTGATTATGAATGGCGATTTTTTACAAATGCCAATGGTTATCTACATCTAGCTTGTTATCATAATACTGTTGGTCCTTATATTGGACGCAGTTATGATGTAGCACTTTCAACAGGACAATGGTATCATTTAGTTGGAACTTATGCTGGAGGAACTGTATCAAGTGGAATTGAAGTATATGTAAATGGGGTAGCTGTCTCAACTACTACTTATGAGTCTGGTTCTTTTACTGGTATGACTGATAATAGTGGGGATGTTATTATCGGCAAATATAGCAATGACTTTGATGGTAAAATAGATGAAGTTTCTATATTTAATAAAGAGCTAACACAAGCAGAGATAAACAGCCTATATGCTGCAAATCCACAGAATGCTGGTGATGCAGTGGGAATAACTAATTTAGTTGGATATTGGAAGATGGATCATGGTTCTGGATTAGTTGCAAGAGATGTTAGTGAGCCTGAAGAATTAAGTGCTAATATGGTTGAGGCTGATGCAAGTGCAAATATAAGTGGGACTTATGGTTGGACTGCTTACGGAACAAATACAATAACAAATGACAATGGCTCTTTAATGATAGACTATGGTAATGATCAGTATGGGGCATCATTTTACTTTAAAGCTGCTGAAGATGGATTTACATCAAATTTAGTAATAGGCAAGACATATAAGGTTACCTTTGATACAAAGATTGCTGCTAATTCAGCAAGATGGATAGTATACAACGGAACTAACTATACCTACGGAAGATATATTACTAACACGGAATTTGAGCGCGAAGAAATCTATATAATAGCAACAAACACAACAACCTGCAGAATACAAACAGTAAATTTCTCAGCTGGTGATGAGTATATATGGATAGATAATTTATCAGTTAAAGAGGTTACCAATGGAAATCATGGCACAATAACTGGAGCAACATGGACAGTACACTAAGGAGATATTATGTCAAAACTTGAAACAGGTTCTAAGATACATCCTGGTATACGTAATTATACTGGTCAGGAAGCAACTAATCTTGTGCTTGGACAGGGTGGGTTTGATATTATAAAAGGAGCTGGTGGTGCAGGAACTATTGCAATAGCAGGTCAAGGAGATTATGCAAATGTGCGTATGTGGATAGCATTAAAAGCAGTGGAAGGAGCTTTAGCCAATATCAGTTGTGAAACTCTTATAGGAGATGATTTTTCAAAGAATAAGATATATCAAGCTACTGCAGGAAATGAGATGACATTACAAGATCAAGATATGGTAAATGGTGCCTTTACAACAGTTAGGGTTGTGGGCACATCAGCTTATATATTAGCATATCGTGGTTAATTAAAAAACAAAGGAGTAAACAATGACAACAATAAAGAAGAAAAAAAGGGGTAGCAAAAAAGGCATCCAATATTATGGCAAGGCGTCTGACGGTTATGATCCCTCAACACAGGATGGTAATTGGGACCAAACTGGTAGTGATGATGGTGGTGGTAGTGAGATAAGTCCACTGAGCAAATCTTCAATGGGGCATCAGGCAAGATCTGGTTCTTCCAAGACAGCAGTTACAAAGAAAGCTGCAAAGAAACCAGTTAGTAAACCAGCATCTCCGTCTACACCAGTCAGACGACCATAATAGATGCATGGAGCTATTAAGAAGATTATTAAGCATGCCTTAAAGCAGCTTAATATGTATAATGAAGATGCTGCTGATCTGGTTTTTAAAACAGGTATGGCAGAGTCTGGTTATAAACATCTTCGGCAAATTAGCGGGCCTGCTTTAGGTTTCTTTCAGTGTGAACCAGCAACAATGGATGACGTATGGGAAAATTATGTTTCCTATCGAGCTCCAATTAAGGTTCAACTATGGGAACTTGGATATAAGGAAGATGATAGAATGTCATTCCTTAGTAATATAGCAGTGCAGGCAGCATTTTGCAGGTTGCAGTATCGACGAGATAAGCACCCACTTCCGTCTAAGGATGATATAGATGCTCAGGCAGAATATTGGAAGCGGGTATATAATACAATGAAAGGTAAAGGTACGTTGAAACACTTTATAGAAGCAAATGGATAGTATAATTGATACGTTAAAAACAAGCGGTGCGGGTTTAGGTGGTTTCTGGATTTCTATGTGGGGCTGGTTGCCCGATATAGTCAGCCTATCTGTAGGATTGGCTACATTAATATACCTTATCATTAAAATAGGCAAGGAACTAAAATAAACAATAAGGGGAGATTATGGCGAAGCAGGAACTAGTGTTAAGTAAACGGGAACTAGTAAAGCGAGTTATTGTCACACCAGACAAGCATTTCCCACTTGCAGATGATCCGGCTATCAATGTGCTTTGTAAGGCAATCCATAAGGTAAAGCCACATGCATACATTGATTTAGGAGATGTAGGTGAGTGGAGTTCGGTTTCAGCCTGGAAATATAAAAGAAAAATAGCTCCACCAGTAGAGTTTATATTGGAAGAGTTAAAGCAAGATATTAAAGATGTTAATGCTGGAATGGATATTATAGATGAAGCATTAGATACTACAGGGTGTAAAGAAAGGCATTTCATTGAAGGGAATCATGATGACTGGGTTAATAGATTTGTTGAGAAGTACCCGTATTTGTCCCAATATGCCCTCTCTAAGGCGATTAAACTGGATCAGAGGGGTTATACCTACCATCCATTCGGAAAGCACCTTAAAATGGGGAAATTATATTTTTATCATGGGCATCAGTATGGAGGGCAGTATCATTCTGCCAATCATTTACGCAAGCTTGGGTGTAATATAATGTATGGACATTGGCATGATCTGCAACATATGACAGTTACTCATATGGATGGGCCAAAGGCAGCCTGGTCAATAGGTTGTTTAAAAGATATGAAAGCCGAAGCAAATGAATGGCTTAGCAATAGAAAGATTAACTGGGGGCATGCTTTTGCTATCGTAGATTTCTATGGTAAAGGCGAGTTTACAGTTGATGTAGTACAGATAATAAATGGAAGGTGTTCAATCTGGGGTGAGCTTTTAGATGGGAATAAATAATGGAATTTGTAAGAGATTATTGGCCACAATTAGTGTCCCTATTTGGATTAATAACAGTTCTAACCACCATGAAGGTGGATATAGATGTATTGAAGGAGAAAGTAAAAACGCTGTTTGAGCTATGGAATAAGGAGAGATAATGATATTTAAAAAGAAGTTAATAACTACAATATTAAAGCTTATACTACCAGAGATAGTTAAGTTAATTAAGCCTTTGAAGCAATATGTAGATGAGCCTAATGAGCTAGATGAGTTATGTAAGAACCTGAAGCAACAAGCAGATGCTGCACATGATATATTGATTGATGTAGGGAAAACAGCAAATGCTGTGGAGGAAGATTTTAATAATTTTAAGAAAAAGGCTGAAGCAGGATTAAAGAAGATTAAGGAATTAGAGGAGATAGGTCCTCGTCTGATCACACTTCAGGCCATGGTAGATAAATTTGATCGTGATCAGGATTACTTAGATCAGAAGATTAAAGATATCGGAAGTATTGTAAATACAATAACAATGTTTAAAGGAGTAAAATAATGGAATTTTTATCAAGTAATTGGGAATATGTTTTGATAGCACTTTTATGTGTAGATAAAGTAGTGGCGCTTAGCCCTACAAAATGGGATGATTTAATTTGGACATCAGTTAAAAAGGCTATATATAAGGTTATGGGAAAATAAATGCCAAAAGATTCTATATCAATTAATGCTTTTGAAGGTGGGTTGAATCTTCGCGATGATCCTCGAGATATTGGAGGAGAAGCAAATAATCAACTTAGCCAAGCTATTGGTGTAGATTTACAATACAAAGGTCGTATTGTTAATGCTGTTTCTGGACAGGCTTCTTCTGGGACATGTGGAACCCTAGGAACTGCTGCTGGATATGGATTACATTCCTTTAGCGCAGATTATGATGCCAGTGGTAATCCTAATGATACGGATTATTATCTAGTAGGCTCAACGGGCGGAACTGTCGACGCAGTAACATCGGCTTTTGGGGCTGCATCTGCCCTAGACCTGAGTATAGGTAGTGGGGATACCGGCAATCACTATGCTTTTTTTGTGGCTGATGGTGGTGTAAGAGTTTCAGATGGTAATTATGCCAATACCAATGCTGCTAATAAAGTAGCTATGGTTAAATATGTTCAAAATCCTTGTATAGGAGGTAATATTGGATCTAATGGAGCGTGGGTTGCTTCTGATTCCAGTCTATCTCCTCCTCAAAGTGTACAGTTGTCAGGATCTACTCTTGATACTGCACCTGAAAATCAAAGACCAGAAATATTTTTTACAGCAGCTGGAGCTGATGATTCAGCTGTTGGATGGGGAAAGGATCCGGATGCTGATACTAACGGTGGTGATTGTTCAGCCGCAGGGGATGCTCAGCATTCTACTATTGAATGGGAAGTGGGCTGCAGTTTTGTATATGATGAGGATCAGGAAACTACTGTGACAAAATCTTTTGTTTATTCATCAGGAGCAGGGGATTATACCTATATATATAGTGCGAGTGCCGCTAGCGCTACACCCCATATTGATGATAGCATAAGATTTAGTACTAGGCAGGCATTTAAAGTGGGTATGGCCATCAAAACTAATACTGGTGATTCTCTGTCTAACAATTCAGGGTATCAGCGTATTACTAAGGTTAAGGGCTATATGAGGAAAAAACAGGCTGGATCCTCTTGGTTTCTTATCATTGAAGCTGATTTAAGTGCTACTGGTGGCGTAAGGAATCCCTTTGATGATGATTATAATGCATGGGATGCTACAGGCATGACTGATGGATATTTTGGAAGAACCAATGCCAAAAAGCAACCACCACAGGCTGTAACCTTTAGATCGGAAACTGGATATGATGCAGACTCAGGCATAACATACGAAGCAAGGTTTAAAACTGCTGCTGCTATTAATAGAAGGGCGTATATAGGTAATATATATCAAAATGGAGAGAAGTTCGGTGATAGATTATTAAAGACTGGACCTAATCAATTTGATATATATCCTGAAGGAAACTGGATTGATGTAGTCATTAATGATGGTGATTTTATTACAACAATGGTAGTATATGCAGACAGGATATTTCAATTTAAAAGACGTAATCTCTATCTACTTAATGTAGCAGAGGATACTGAATTTCTTGAAGGACAATATCTTAATTATGGGGTTATGTATCCCAGCCAGGTATGCGTATGTTCATTTGGGGTCTTGTGGGTAAATGAACATGGCTGTTATAGGTATGATGGAGAATCTGTTATAGATTTAACTGCGGAAAAGATTCCTGTATCTGATTGGGCAATTACAGAAACAAGTGGCCTTGGTAGCGTTCCAGGGATATCTTATAGTGAAAAATTAAGAAAATTATTTATCTGTCCTGATTTAAGCAATACTTCTTCTGCATTTGATGGTACTGGCGGATGGTCTTTTGATATGGTAAATGAAGGCTGGACTCAATTGCCAACTGGGTTTTTTGCTACAGGCAAAAAGTCTAATTTTCATATAGATTTTGATGGTGATATATGCTATGTAGTTGGTAGTAGCTTATATAAAGTAGGCACAACTCCAGGTGCCCAAACAGATTATGATGTAAGGACTAAGGATTTAGATTTTGGAGCTACAGGAGTTATAAAGAAGATTTATAAAACGTATATTACTTATAAGTGTAGCGCAGATTCTAATGTGACGGTAGCCTATGCTGTTGATGCAGATGATAATAGTTGGACTGATATTACTTCAGAGCTGCTGAGTACAGGTGGTGAATGGGACACTGTTGCTTTAACATCCAAAACTAGTGCATATACCTATCGGATAAGATTATACGATAATGGTAGTACAGTACCTGCTGATTTTGAGGTGAATGATATTAGCGTTACTTACAGAACTAGGCCGGCCAAATAATGAAAGTATCGAGTAGAGGATATGGTGATGCAGTACGGGGCCTTAGTCACGGGAAGGGAGCTAAAGTATCTTTAGGTAGAGGTTCACCAACTAAGCGTGAGGGTAGTGATGGTGATTTAACATTACGCAATACTAATCAAGGAGTAATTTTATATGCAAAATATGGTGGTAGGTGGTATAGTATGCATACACAACAAGGATTAGTACCAGGAATGATTATGATGTGGTCAGGCCAGAAACATACTATTCCTTTTGGGTGGGCATTATGCGATGGGAATACTGGTACTCCAGATCTTAGAGCTAAGTTTATTATTGGAGCTGGAACTGGTGGTGTTAATATATTTGACTCAGGAGTACCATCATATAGTACTACCATCTTTGGACCATCTGATGATAGTTATGGTACAGACAGTATAACCTATGGACAGGGTGATACGGTAGAAGTTACGGCTGAAACTGCATCGGGAACTAGTGATCCACATACGTTATTGGCATCACAAATACCTGAGCATACTCATGATTATGAGAAAAGTAACAATCATGGCGATGTAGATCATGATAGTCTTGGTTCTGGCTATACTGTAGCTGACGATCAGGATACTACTACACCGACTAGCGTTAATGCTGGCGGTGGTGGAAGTCATACACATGGACTTCCTAGTGGTATAGGTGTTACTGGAGATACTGTTAAGGCAACTGCAGGGTTGCCACTAGTTGATTTTTATAGTTTAGCATTTATCATGTATGTTGGATCTGCTGCCGATCCTGGAACAGAAGGTTATAATCAGGGTGGCGGTGAAGGCGGTGATAGTCTTGGCAGAGAAGGTCCATAAATGAAAGGAGTAATAAAATGGCATTAGGATTTAGTAGGGGTGGGTATAACCCAGGTGGGAGAATAAGGGAATCTAAACGAAACCTGAAGACTTTTCTTTTAGAAGAAGAACAGGCAAAGAATTTAGAATCAATAAACGCTAGTAAAGCAGCTGCAAAAGTAAAGGCGCTTCAAACTGGAAAGGATTTATATAGCAAATATTTACATAATAAATCAGCAGCAGTAATGAAACAAGATAAAATTAAAGATGCAACCTCGCTTGTCCAAGGAGATAAAGTTAATACTTATGGAAAATATGGAGATAATCCTGTAGCTGAGTTATTAGGTATAGAATCTGTTGGCGTTAACCCTAAATTATATCAGGATGTAGGACATGAGTTTGCTACCAAATATAACATAAAGGACTTTAGCGATACTCAGAAATTAATTGCTGGTCGAAAATTAGCTGCTGGACAACAGGTGAAGGTTCCTGGAAGTGATGTTGTCGCGTCAAGTAATATGATAGATACTAGCATAGTAAATGAAGCAGAATCAGTATTAGAAGGGGCTGGAGGATTATCAGGTGCTGGAGGTTTCATATCAAAATATGCATTACCTGGAATATCAGTTGGAACGAGTTTATATGGAGCGCTTAATGCTGAAGATGATGAGCAGGCAATTCAATCTGCAGCAGGAATAGTAGGAGGGGTTAGTGCTATAGCAGGTACCGCTGCGTCAGCAGGAGCATTTGGCGCTGGTGAAGCAGCAGCAGCAGTTGCGGCCTGGGGAGGCCCAATTGGATGGCTAATAGCTGGAGGCTCGATGTTATATTCATTAGCTGATTATAGAGTATAATGGTAATAAAAACAGCACATATTAATGATATTGAAAAAATAACAGATTTGGGTGAGGAATTTGTAGCAGAATCTCCATCTTTATCTTTGTTAAGTTATTCGCGCAAAGAGTATCAGCGCTTTTGTACAGATCTTATTTCTAGTAAAATAAAATACATGGTCATAGCGAAGGATAAAGAGAAGGTTGTTGGGGTTGTTGGTGGTGGACTTCATAATAGGATTGGAAGTTCTGATAAATATCTTAGTGAATATATTTTCTATGTTAGTCCTTCTGCACGAAAAAGCGGTACAGGCAGACAATTAATGGACAAATTTTGTGATTGGGGGAGAAGCCAGAAGGTTAAAGTAGTTGAGATGGGTGTTACATCTGATATTGATCCCAAGCAGGCGGATAAATATATGTCAAATTTGGGATTTAAATATATGGGGGCTAATTTCTATAAGGAACTGTAATGAAAACTAAATCAATTAAAAATATTAAGGTCGGGGATTATGTACAGAGTTATAATCATAAGAAAGACCAATTAGTTTCTGCTAAAGTAACTAAGACATTTAAACATAAGGATGTCCCTGGCGTAAAGTTGGTTATTAATAAGGATTTGACTGCCACAGGTAATCATCCGTTATATATTAATGGAGAATATAAGCCCGCAGCTAGAGCTAAGGTTGGAGATATTGTAGTTAACCCAGATGGAATAGAAATTAAAATTCATACTTTAGCTTTAAAGCCTATGAAAATTGATGTTTATAATATTGAGGTTGAAGGTGATCATAACTATTTTGCTGGAGGATTGCTAAATCATAACAAATGTGGAATTTGGGAGGGAGATGATGTTACTGTAGAAAAGGCTCGGAATACTTTGAAAGATAAATCTCGAACATTGTGGGAAGAATCAGCACGTGAGACAAGAAACTATTTTCGCGTTAAAGCAGAAACTATAGGTGCTCCTACTAGTACTGATTTCGTTTCATTAGGATCTGGGATTGATGATGATGTAGATACTACAGATATTGATGAATCTCTCTTTTCCTTTATAGATGAAGAGGGTTCAGCACAGAATATTTCAATTCCAGGATGGCAGACAACACATGGTGGTTATAAAACTGATTGGGGAGAAAAACTAGATGATTTTTTTGGTGCCAATGATGCTTACCAAACAGCATTACAAGACGCTGCTAATGCAACAATTGCAGCAGAAACTACATTGGAAACCGCTACGAGTGATGTAGTAACTAGTTTAGAGGAAGGTGGTGGAGAGATTGCAGCAGAGGCAGAGGGAGCTCTTCAGGATGTTGAGTCAGCAACTGCTGCTATGGGATTTGCAGCATCTGGAGCTGAAGAAGAGATGAAAGGCGATGTTCGTAGAGGGTCTGGAGAAGCATGGGCCACTACAACATCTAGTGCACAATCTAGCTTACAGTCTGCATTGGATGATTATGCAGGTGTAATGGGTGATGCGGATGCAGCTACCGTAGATGTTTCTGGTCAGGAATTGGGAAATCTTGGTTCAGTACAGACTAACTTAAATACTGCTTATGATAACTTTACGAGGGCAAGGAAACAATTAGACACAGATATCTCTATTATTCAGTCTTCATTAGATAAGGGATTTGCTGATTATGAGGACACCCTTGGGGCTTATAAAAGCACTTTTGAAACAGCTTACACTACAATTCAAAGTACTGTCGGTGCACAAGATGCCGCATATGCTATACCTCAAATGTCTGAGATTACAGGGGAGATAGAGTCGAGTATCGGAGCATATATTGGACATACAGGAGATACAGAATTTACGTATGAGTCTATGAAGGGGATAAATACACCCACCTATACAGATCCAACGGACTGGGGTGAGACGGGATCTTGGTCTAGTGGTCAGGGTGGAGGTACGAATTTCTTATATATGGGACGCGGAGAACACCAATGTTTAGAGGGTAATGTAAAAGTTGTGATGGGAGATAAAAATGCCAGCAAATAAATATGATGCAATGATTGCAGCTTTAGATATGTTACAAACCATTACCGATAAACCAGACTGGATGCTTCGTGAGGAAGAGATGGCATTGCGTGAAAAGATGCATAATGATGAATTGGAAATGTCCCTCATGATGACACAGATCAAAAATGAGCAAGATAGGGTAGACTTTTTAGATGGCCAGATAGCTGATCATCAGTCAACATTAATACAGGTTAGAAGCGATATTAAAGCTACTGGTGCTAACTTAGACAAACTTCCAGACTATGAAAAAACAGATTCTGGTCAAGGAACTCCAGACTCTATCTATGAAGATATAGAAGATAAATATAAGGAGCCTCTCCAACGGTTAGAGCGTGATAAACGCGATCGACAGGAGATATTAAACGAATTAAAACATAAGGTTAAACTTAGAGGTGATGAACTTGGGGATGAAGTTGGAAAGTTATCTATAAAGAAAGAGGCAGATGCTACGCGACGATTAGCAAATGAAGATAAAAGATTAATTATGGCTGAACAGACAGCAAAAGAAGTGCAAAAGATACGAGAGGCACAAGAAGAACGTGCTGGGGGTAAATATGCAGGTACAGATCCAGCCTCTATTCAGGAACAAATGAATCTTGCTTATGCAGGCATACAATCATTAACAGTTGAAGATGGAGCATTAGATGCTAGTTCTATTGAGGAATTAGCAGAAGCTTCTGGGGGTATTTATGCAGAGAATGCAGCATTGATCTCTACCACATTAACACAGTTATTTGCATCTAGCAATACTGGTGAGGGGTTTTTAACAGCACTTGCAGGTGAAAATCGTATGTATAAAGATTTCTTAATGCAGGATGGTATGGTGTTAACTAAAAATAATTTATCAAATTTATTGTTATTATCTCTTTCAGATACTGCTGCAGATTCTGTTACTAATCCTCAGCAGATAATCCAAATGAATCGTAAGAAGTTACCTCCCTTCCCAACCATTAATATTAAGAGGTAAGATATGCCACCAAAAAACACAGTATTTAATTCTAAGACAGGAAATTATGATAAACCTAACGTTCCTCCAGAAATTAAATCACATAGGCTTCATCCTCTTGATATTGCATTGAAGGATACAGCAGCATTTAATACAATTTTCAATCAAATAGCTGATTATAAGGATTTAGCTGATGATGCTCCTGATGATACAACAAAAGGTTATTATCTAGCTGAGATGCATAAAATATCGGATGATTTTGAAGCATTTTTATCTAATGACTCTACAATTGTTGATATAGGTCCATTTTTTGAGATGTGGGTAGAAGAAGGTGGTAAAAGTTTCTCTCCTTTTGTTATACAGATGAGCGAGGCTGAGCAGGCAGCTAAATTAGCTACTATACATAGTGATACTTCTGGTATAGATCTATCTCCTGAACAGAAAACCCAAGCTGTGGCAGGCCTAGATGCGTCAAAAGCAGAATTAGATGAGATAAATCAATACTCAAAGGAATGGGCTGATCATTATGCTACAGTCGAACAAAATATGACCTCATTATGGAATAGATATGAAGCCATTAAAGATGCCGATCCAGATAAAGATTGGTGGGCTGAATCTAGATTTGTATGGTGGGGTTTAGCTGATCCTGATAATGCCATACAAGAAGAGATAGCAGCATTAGGCAATGAATATAGAAAATGGGATATAGCGAGCAAATCAGGCCCATTGCCTGCGGTAATAGATTCACAGAGAGATAAAGCCCAATCTAATTATGATAGAGCTTTAGAAGCATTAAATAATTTAAAGGGAGAATAAATGCCATTAACTGAATCATTCCTTAATAGAATAAAGGAAGACGAAGAGAAGAAGACCAGGATAGGTCCATCTCTTGGTGGTACAGAAATGTCTGCTCTTGATGCTAGTCGTCAGATTGTTAGACCTGGTGATGAACCTGAAGATGATTTTAGCTTGATGGATATGGCTGGGTCTGCCCTATGGGGTGCTGCATCTGGTATGACATTTAGTGCAGCTTCAGCTTTCCATGATAAGCCATGGGAAGAAATGGGTACCGATGAACGTATTGGCTGGGCTGCTGGTGAGGCCTTAGCATTAGTATCTCCTATAGGACCTTTTAGTTTAATTGGTAAAGGTGCGGGTAAAGCAGTATCGGCTTTTGCTAGCTCTGGGGGTAAAAGAATTACAGCTGAGGCTATTAAAAAGGTTACCACAGAAGCAGCTAAAAAAGGACTTGCTGCTGAGGTAGTTGAAGAAGGTTTAAGGAAACAAGTTTATAGTAAGGTAGGAAAACGTTGGCTCCAGGAACATTCTGTAGGTGGTGAAGCTCTAGAAGAAGCCAATGTAATGATGTCTCGTATGGCTCATGGTGGTATTAAAAAAGCCTTTACCGATGGTGGTATCGAAATTTCTGATGATGTTGCTAGAGATCTTGGTGGTAAATTTGCCGATGCATTAAAGGTTAAAGGTAATCACCTTAATACTGTTGATTCTTGGGTGGAAAATGCTCTCCAAACAAAACTCCCCTTTGGTGTTAATGAACGTGTAGCTCGATATCTTGGTATGGGAGCCCAGGACATGGTAGTACTTGGTGTTCATGGACTAATAGATGATGCTGTTAAATCTCGTATTGAAGACAGAGATTACGAACCCCTTACTACAATGGAACATGTATTAATGATGTCTGCTACTTTTCCTCTTGTCCGTGGTATTAAAAATATTGGCGGTTGGGGTAAAGCAGGTCATGGCTCCTTAAAACAAGGTTGGAAGTCTATGATGAATAAATATGCTTCTGCTGATTATAAGGGTTTAACTAAAAAGCATGGTGAAGAAACTACCAGAGGTCTCCTCCAAGTATTAACAAATGGTGGTAGATATAATGTTGCTAGTAAAGGTATGGGTAAGGATAGAGTATGGGATGTAGCAGGAGAAAAATATGCTTCTGCAAAGATTAATTCAAGTATCAATACAATGCCCATGGACCATGTTTATGATTTATTAGGTCAATATAAAAAGGAAGTTGGTAGATTTGGATTAAGTACTTGGTCTAAAGGATATGCAGCTGATTATCTTGCTTCTGTTCCTCGTATGGTAGCTGGTGCTATGGCTATGAATTGGGAGATGATTAAAACAGGACAGATGGATGACTTAGATCCTCGTGAAGCTATGACTCATCTCTTTATTGCAGGTTTAATGACCAAAAGTCGTGGTGCCTGGGGTAGAGATACAATGCGTGAATATGTTATGGATTTCCAAGGACACCAAGAAACAATGGATCTCCTTAATATCAAGCATGAAGGTATTACTGAAATGATTCAAACCTATAATGAAGGCCAGACAACGGCAGCATTTGGGGCTTCATATCGTAGCAATCCAGTAGCACAAAAATTAGAACAAATATATGAAAAGAGGAGAAATGACCAGACACATCCTGAATCGGAATATACTAATGAAGGAACTAACTTTAAAATTGTAGAGGACTTTAGTAATATTGTTAATATGATGGGCATGAGTGCTTCTGCTGACCCTGGTACCTATCCTCGTATTGAAGTTCGTAGATTAGGTAAGGCCAATCTCGAAGCAATGAAAGCAGAAATTGAGGAAATACAATTTGCTAATGGTGATAAATTAGGGGAGTTAGGATATTCTGTTGGTGCTAGTCGTATTACTGGGGAAGTAGCTAATGCTAATAAGCAGATCTATTTCAATATGTTCCAGGAGCTTAATGATGCGATAGGTCTTCCTGTTCGTGTTGCCAATGATGGTAAGTCGTTAGAACTTAGTACTATGAATATTCCTCTTGGCACAAGTTTAGGTGAATTTGGAACTGTACAGTCTGCTCTCCATCTATTTAGAGATATAGGATTAGCTAGGGAGACTGTTCCTGGTGCAGAGGTGGGTTTTAGGATTAAAGATGATGGTAAGCTAGTACGTACAGATATTAAAGATAAAAATGATCCTTTATATGATAAGGATCTTAATCCTATTGTTGATGGTATTGTTGATAAATATACAAGTCTCCTCGTAAAAAGCAATCATGGTAATGATTTTAATAGATATGTATCATTAGATGGTGCTGACAATCCATATCTCAAGGCTATTATCCACAATGAAGGTGTTCAAGCTCTGGAAAAAGTATATAAAATGTCTACCAGAGATATGGAAAACATGGACACAACTGAAAAGAACTTTGTTGTGGCCGCTGATCGTGCTCTTCGTATTAAAGATGCGTGGGAGGATCCATCTCTTCTTGGTAGAATCTTAGCTGATCCTGGTCAGTATACTATTGGTGAGAAAAAGTTAACCGGTAAGGACAAGGATAGTCCTGATGCAATAGAAAAAGCTGCTGAATTATCTGAAAATCTCACAGTACAGATACGAGAAATTATCCATCCTATGATCGCTGCAGCTGAAACATCTGCAAGAGATCCTAAGACAAAACATACTATTCCATTTGAGGTTGCAGAAAGCTTAGTTGAGGAATATAATAAGTTGGGATTTAGGATTCCTGCTGATAATTATCTGTCAGCTTTTGGTAGAGATTTTGAATCTTCTGTTGAAAATTATACAATGAGTAGGTTATTACGTGATTGGAACTACAGTGATGAAGCATTAAATATAGTTATGGCAGCTAGAGATGTAGGCATGTTAACCATAGATGCACGTGGTGGCCTTGAAATCTCATCAGTAAAGGCTATCAGAAAACAAGCTGTGGCAGAAGGTCTTGAGGTTCCAACACAAAATGATCTAGCTAGAAAACATGCAGCAATCTTAGATATTGTTGCAGGCCCTAAGGTGACTGAAGTAGGTGAAATATTCCAAGCTGATCCAGCTACAGGCCTTCAGCCATTCTATGCTAATGATGTTAATAAGGTATACAATAGATTAAATACAGTATTTGCTAAAAAGGTTTCAGAACAGGCAGAGCGAGCATTAAAGCTTGTTGATCGTGATCTTGAAGGTAAAAAGATAGAATTAAATCGTACCGATATCATGTCAGGTATTGATAAGTTTAATAAGACTGGAAACATTGAAAACCTCGCAGGCGTCGAAAATGCCCTCAAAAACCTTAGAAATGATTTTGGTGGTAAGGAAGGCTACGAAGCAGTATTAACGCAGTTAGAGGGCCAAATAGGGCGTTTTAAGGATGCTCGGCTAGAATCTAATAAAATATTGACTGAAGTATATGGTGATTATACTATGTCTATTGGTGAAGGTATTCAATATATAGCTGATAGATCAGAAACTGCTAATAATAAGATTGCCCAGGTAATGGATAAGATTAATCTATTAGGTAAAGATCCTATGACCAGGGGTGAAGCACTCCGTCACAAAGATTTTTTAATGAAACAATTAATGTCCGAACTTGGGACAACTGATAATTTACGTAAAAATACATTAGATGAAGCTGTTGATGTCTTCTTACAAGGTAGGACTCATGAAGATCTTGCAGGTCTTATGGTTGGTGTTCATAAGGTTATAGAACAAAATCGTGCATTTAATGTAGATCAGGTTGAGCAAATGAAGGCTGATGCTGCTAAGTTTGGTGAATTATATAAGGAAAGTGTATCTCATCTCACCACTATTAAAGATCTCCATATAGCCAAGAAATATGGCTTAACTGATCCAGATAATATCAATAAGATTGATCCTAAGTTTATTGAAAACATGGAGACTGAGGGGATACATACAGCATTATATGAAGTGCGAGATCAGATCTATGCCAATAAAGATTATGTTAATGACAACCAGAAGCGTGAAGCATGGAAGACATTTAGAGCAGAGGAGATGCCAATTCTAATCAAAGGTGCGTTTGCATCTATTGGTGGTTCTCGTAAAACTGTTCAGATTTATGGTAATAATGTAGTAGTTAGGGATAATGTTCCTGGTAGGTCTAATAAGTCAGATGATTTCTACAATGTTAACAATTATGATGTGTTTTTCCTAGAACAGAAAGGTATACTTGCTGATAGGGAACAAACAGTTGAAGCTAGGGATGATCTATTTGACATCTTAAATGGTGAAGGTCCCAAGGGACGTAAAACCCGTGTTAACCAAGATTGGCTAGAATATTATGCTGCTGAAGGTAGAAATGCTGATAAGTTTGAATTGGAGGATAAAACAAGTCAATATATAGAAGGTATGCCTCCCAATGAACTTGTTCCTATGGATATTAATGCTGGTCGTACAGTGTTGTTCCATTGGACTAAGGATAATCAAAAACGTTTAAATACTAACTTTGCACAATGGTATGAAGCAAAACGTAATAGACTGTCAGGTAATCAAAAACTCAATTTTGAAGATAGTTTTGGACATCTATCTACCTTAGAAAGTCCTGGCTTTAAAGATGCTGAGTTAAAGATGTTTTTAATGCATGCAGATTACACCAATACTTCTGGATTGAATAGATTTTTACAGAGTGATGTCTTCACAGACGCAACTGCACGATCTGAATGGTATGATAAATATTTCAAATATAGTAAAAGTTCAGAGGGTGGGAATACATCTAGAATGACCAATGAAGTATTGACCTATATGTCCACTCATCATCCAGATATGCAGGTTAGACAAGCATTTAAAGATGTTGTTCGGGATGGTGTTAATGCTACTGCAGTCCAGGATGAGTTTTATGATGCATCTAATCCATTTTATAATTTAAATAATATTAGGACAGATATTACTGCTATCTCTGTTGATCAGGCTCGATCTCAGGCTGAACGAGATAATGCTACAGCATTTTTAACTGAATTAACTGCAGAGAATAAGCCAAGTACCCAATCTAGCTCTATTGATGGTGGTATGTTTATCAACCAAAAATTAGCACGTGTTATTTGGGCATTAGAAGGCAAAGAAATAGGTGATTTCAATGGCTTAAAACCAATAGTATTTCATAACAATCCTGAAGCTGGTAGTACAGCTATTTTAAAAGGATTTATGGTATATCATCCAGATATTGCAGGTAGAATGGGTAATTCAGATATTTTTATGGGAGAATCTACTGCTAAAGAATTTGGAAGAGATGGCTTAGTTCCACTTAGATTTAGCAATCCAGACTGGCGCCAAGATATGCATGGACTAGGGCCAGATAATACAATTAATATACTACCTAGCGATATTGGCCTTGGTTTTCACGGAGAGGCTGGTAAAGGTGTTGTATTATCGCATACTTTAAATGATTTCCATGACGTACGTATGACACAAGCTGTTCAGGCATGGCAAGGTTTGGAAAAAATGGTTACAGAAATATCAGGATACAATACAGAGTTACTTGGTAGATCCAATAATGAATTATCTGATATTTTATATGATATGAAGGCTAGAGAGGGTTTTGAATTTGATCAAGGTATAAATTCTTTAGCTCAAAAGCTCCTTGTATATGGTATGGAAACTAATAATGGTGTTATTAAAACTGCAATAGGTCGTTTATATAGGTCTAAGATGATAGATATACTTAGAAAGCCTATTACATCTAAAGGTGCTGATACATATATTATACCAGAGATTACTGCTCCTGAACATAGTCTGCGTAATCCAGTTATTAGGCGGGTTGAAATGGATGTTAATGGAACTATTGTAGATACTGGATCTAGGATTTATACTCGGTTTGGCGGAGCTAGGGTTGGTAATAGTTTTTATAAAAAACCTGTAAGCAGTATAGGGGAATTGGATTTTATATATAATGATAATGGTATGGATATTGTCATACGGAAGAGTGGCAAAGATAAGCCAGACTTGTCAAATTGGTCAGTACATAATACTTATGAACAAATGGTAAGAGGTCGTGGTGCTAGATTTGCAGGAGGAGATCCATATAGTAATTATAACTTCTCTACACAAACCCAATCCAGGGTTAGAGATATTATTAGTCAAATAGATGCTTATGTCAAGGATAAAACCCTGTCATGGAGCTATGGAGACGTGTTTAATCTATTAAATACTGGTATTGCCAGAGTTCGTGACCGTAATGGTAAGCGAATTGTTAAGAAATTACAACAACTTCGTGCAGATGTAAAGAAATATGATATACAGCTGGGTATTAATGCTGTTGCTATACCTAAGAAATCATATGATATAGGTTTCCATAGAGTAGAAGGCATTAGTTCTAGGGTATTAGGAGAAACATCATCAGTTAATGCTTATGACCTTCGTGTTATGCATCAACGTGATTTTGATGGAGATCATTTATATTCCTGGTATGGTACACCATTTGAAGTATTATCACATAATATTAATAAAATGGGTATTATATCTGACTATCATCAGATGGATAAAACACCACATGATATAGACCCAATGGGATTTGGAGAATCTATTGCTAAAAACAAGCCTCGTGCTGGTGCTATGAATAGATCTATTGGCTTTTCTAAGTTAAAACAGTTCCAACAAGGTAAAGCTATTGCTGTTGGTGCTAATATAGGCATGAAGAATGTTATTAATTGGATGCAGAATGTAGGACTTAGAATAGGTGACAATGCAATTCGTCCATTAAATAATGCTGCTATTGGAGAGGGAAGAGCAGATCAGCTCAATTCAGGTGAAACAATAGGTGTTCTAGCTCGAATGGCTAATATTAATCAGTCTACTGTAGACCAATGGGGTGGATCTAATAGTATATTGCTCCAAAATATGCGTAACTTCCTATTATATGGTGAAATTCCAACAGGAATGGAAAATGCCGTTAATCCTGTAAATCAGCATATGAATTTGCAGTCTATCTTTACTGGCACACTGCGTAATATGACTCGTGCAGATGCTCAGTCTGGCCAGGTAAGACAGACAATAGAGCGTGATATAGTTGATATTATTTCAGGTACAATGCGTAAAGCATCAATGATATTCAATGATACATATGATTCGGGTGGTAGACATACTCCTGAAAACTGGGAGCTTAGTAAGGTACAAGATGATTTAAGATTTATGTTTAAAAGTCCTAATCTTTATGTTGCTAAGAAATTGCTCTGGAAACATCGTAAGGATGAAGCTAAACAGATTGGTATTGTTAAAATGTTCTATGATGCTGGGGGGTTTGCTAAGCATTTTAGATTAGGTGATAGATATGCTTTAAATATGATCCTAAAAGATATAAGGAAAGGTAATGTTCCTACTCCTTCAGCAGAGGTTGTTAAGTTTTCTACTATTGCACCAGCAAGGGATAAAAACAATCAGGCAATTCGTAAAGAAAATTACTTAATGGGTTTAAATAATTCTGGATATCTTATTAATCAGGTATTAGAAAATAGAGCTTTCGGCTCAGAATCCAGGTTTGGGACATTAAGTAAAGATGCAGTATCCTCTGCTACTAAATTTACCAGTAACCTTATTGATAGAGTTGCTTTTATGCAGGCCTTTGGACATAACGTAACAGAGCCTATTAAGTTGATGCATGAAGATGGAACATTAGATTCAGAAGCTCCATTTTTATTGCAATATAAGGATGGTTTAGGTAATCATTATCGTCCTGCTCGTCAGATGCAGATGGAAGGTGCTGTGCATAGCCTATTAACCAGAGAAGCTGCTAGATTAGGTCGTAACATACAGAAATATAGGGCTGGTGGCAAGTTTATGAAGTTTGATTTAGAGAATGCTACTGAACGTTATGAAGCAGTTGAAGCTGCAATGAATACTGTTGAGAATCGTGCTATGTCTGAGGTTAAACCTGTTGATATTAAATTGACTAAATTAAAAGCTATAAAAGATCAAAGATTGCAACAAAAATCTATTAAGGTTTTCGAAAATAAATATGTTTATGCATATAGGGGGGATATATTAGACTCGAAAGACTTTGGTCGAATTAAATATGAAGAATTAAATGATGCTATTGGTTTTGTAAAGGCTGGAGATCGTTATACTGCTAAACCAGGTATGACCTATATAGAGGTTAAAAAACCTATTATACATCAAAGTATCAGTGATGACGAAGCTCGTGCTGGTGTTGCATTATATAAAGCTGCTAGTTATGACATGAATCCAGCTAAGTTCTTTGATGAAACTACAAGATTTAATTTTTCAGAACATACTGCCCTGATACAAAGCGAAATATCTGATAATTACAGAGATGTATTAAAACAATTAAAAGCAGCAGGATCATCTGGTACAGCATATTCATCAGATTTATGGGGACAGGCTACTACTAAAGATCAATGGTTATTAGATGCTTACTTTAAACGGTTTGCTGGGAAAGAATTAGATAAAGAACAAGAATTATTAATGGCTGTGAAGTACTTAGTTATGCCACGCCCTATGCAGGGTAGGTTTATATCTACTAAAGGAGAAATACCAGGTGTTCCAGAAGTTCCTTATTTCGCTGTTAATAAACGCCTCCTTTCTGCTACCTTTGAATGGTTAAGTAGAAATGGCTTTCTTGAAGTAGATGGTTCTGGTGCTGTGAATGAAAGACTTCCAGGTATGCAGAAATTTATTGAAAGTTGGGGCACATATGATAAACAGATGAGAAATGGTAAGGATTGGGAGTTTGAGGATATTAATAAATCACTTGGTTCTCGTAACTTAATGTATATGAATAACTATAATTTTAACTTTGAAAAGCTGGGTAGTAACGCAAGCTTAGTTGGTAATATGATGGCAGATCATGCATTTTATGATCCCGCTATGGAGACAATGATACAGGATTATAATGTTCTGCCTAGTGGTAGGGAGATAAGTAAATTTACTGCTGATCCACTTAAATCACAGAAAATTAAGAAGAGATTATTAGATAGGGGATGTAAAAACTAATGCCAAATTTATGTTTAGATTTTTCTCAACAACGTGAAGAACATGTGAAACGCATGAAGGCCATTAATAAGGTATGGGATGATTCCAAGCTTATTACTAAGCTATATGGTGAGTCTAGTACTGATCTTGGCAAGGAAATGCTTACATATTTTTCTGAAGATATTCACAAAGGGAAGCCATTTGATGAATACTGGGTATTAACTGAACCTGAAGCTGTACGTATAGAGAATGCTATTAGGAAGCATGAAAAAGAAATATCTGGTGGTAATATTGGTTGGATTCGCAGGAATACATTAGTTGTACCTGCTGCAGTTGCTCGTAAATCACCTGCTACAGCTAAGTTTTATGATAATTTAAACCTAGCAGTCAATTATGAAAGAACGCAGCGTAACAAGCAAGTACAGGCTTCCCGTGCTATTGCTATGCATATGCGTAAGGCACATATAGATGAGGCAAGACAAGATCGAAAGTTCAAGCAAACCAGGTACTTACCAGGGATTGATGCACTTCGTGAGATTGATAGGTTGCAGTATGAAATACAAGGTTCTACTGATTCTGCTAAAGTGAACGATTATCAAGCTGCAGTTCAAGATTTAGTTAAAAGTGATCAAGGCAAGCTTGTACGTCAATTTATGACTTTAATGGAGATGAAGCAGGGAGATTTTGATAGAATTAGAGCTAAGAGGGGAGAATATAATCCTGATGTTGTTCAGGCTGTTATAGCTGGCAAAACATTGATGCAACAAATGTCTGGTGTGATGACAGCTGGACTGAGAAATATGCGTGACGTGATCTCACTTAGGACAGTTGGTGAGCGATATAATGAAAAGGATCCGCAGTCATTGATACTCACGAATCCACATGCGAAGAGCAGTATCAGGGCTATTAATGATGCCATTGATCGTGTTAATGTTGGACGAAAAGGTCGTGACTATATGCCACATTTGATCCTAGATGATCTAGTCAGAGCTAAACAGGATTTCGATAACTTTGCAGCATTAAAAACTGAAGGTGAGCGAAATAATGCTTTGACTAGTATGTCACGTACATTAGATGGTATATTCCAAAGCCAAGGCAGCGCTCCTGAAACGGCTAGAGCTAGAAATGCTAATATTGAAACTTATTGGAATAAAAACCCTTTATTTATATTACAACAATATGCACAGGATGTCATAGGATTTAATAAAGTTAATAAAATCCAGGCTGATTATATTGAGGTAATGAAATCTTTTGGTAAATCAGGTGTAGATACAAAGTTTGTCACTGGGATGAGAGAATGGATTAATGATGAGTTTATGATTGCTACCAGAGGACTAAGGGACAGGCCTCAATGGATGAATAATATAGTGCGGGTAATTACGGCTGCTGAAACGATTAAAGCCATGGGCCTGTCCGTTACTGGAACAATACGTAATGCTGTATCTGCTATGTATTTCTTTACAGATGTTGGCTTCCTTAATGCTAAGCGAGCTATGCATGATTATAATAATGATGGCATGGTACGGGAGGATAGCAAAGGTAACCGTGTTAGCGTAGCACAGAGATTGTCCAGGATTGAACAAGAGCAGGGATTTAAATTTGGGGATATAGGTGCTGAATTGTTTGCAGAAGGATTATTACCTACCCAGGGTGTATCCCAGTCAGATGTTAAATTTAATCCATTATCTGGTAAGATAGAATATAAACAAGATCAAACATGGAAAGTATTAGATAAAGGTATTGATTGGTCTGTGTCTAAGTCGTTGACATTCCATAGAATTACCGAGAATTGGTCTCGTAACTATATGTTTAGAATAGCTTATATAATGGCAGAGAAACAATACAGATCTAATCCTGATTATGAAGCATCTATTGGTGAAACAGCATTGCAGAAGAAGGCTGCTAATGTCGCACTTAAGGCGGTTAATGCATTTGCCTTTGAATATGCTGCACATGCTAAACCAAGGTTGATGTCTGGATATCCTGGTAAATTAGTTGAAAATAAGGATACAGGTCAATTAGAGGTAGTACAAGATCCTAAGGCAGCATTAGGCGCTGCAGGTCAGCTTACCTTTCAGCTATTACATTATCCTCTATCATTTATGGATATGCAGTATCAAATATTAAAGGGAAGTAAAAATGCTGTAATGGCAGGACAATGGGATGCTCCTGAAAATATGTATTTAGCTAAGTATGCTGGACTGTATTTTGCATTACAGGCCCTATCAGTATTAACTAATGCTGATATGAATACAATTGCTGAAAATGATACTTTTAGGAAGATAGAATCTATCAAAGAACATTTTGATGAAGATTCAAAGAAAACCAGAAGAGGTTTAATATCTGAGGTTACAGGTCCTGCAATTGGTGATGTACAATATGCACTTATGATGTCTGGATTAATGCAACTACCTGATTCAGATTGGGGTAAGATTGCCTTAGGCTATGAAGATTATGCTAACAAAAATGAAGATGAACAAAGTGCTGACTTTTGGAATAAGGTTAATACTGAGGTAGGCAGATGGAACTCAAAGATGATTCCAGCTATTAAAGATGGCAGAGGTACAGATATGATGCGTCATTGGCTTGCTATGTATCCTAGGGATTGGACTAAAAGTTATCGTGAAAAACTATTTGGTAAGAAACGTAAGCGTTGGCCCAAACATATTGCTACAACCAGGAAGAAAGCAGGGTTATCATTAGGATATACTGAACCATCTGAAGAAAAGATAGAAGCATTAAAAGCATTGGATTTACTAGATAAGTAGCATGAGCATTCTAGATAAATTATCAGCAGTTAAAAGTGTTATTTCTGAGTATGGTGAAACTGGGAATTTTGGTGAGGCTATTTCAGCTATGAACCAAGCAGAGGCAGATGAAGCATCAGCAGCATTAAAAGCATTAAATTTATTTGCTGAGGAGAATCCTAAAACTGCTAATATTCTGAATGTGTCTAAAGTAGTTGATTATATAGATCAAAAAGCTTATGATATAGGATCTACTAGTGCTAGTGCGACCAGAAGTGCAAAAGAGATTGATTATATAGTTGGAGATGATCCTAGTGATGTTACAAAAGGAGCTTATGGAGGTAGGATAGGAAGTTACACTGGTGTAGATGACAGACAGTTGTATAGTGGGGCTGAAGCACCAGATCTACTTAAGGTTTATTTAGGAATGGAGGAGAATACATTTCCAATGTCTGAGGTCACACCTTCATCCTGGACTCAAGATACACCAGAACAGGGATGGAGAAGTATTAAGGAATATTCTGATGTAAAACTTGGAAAAGAAACATCATATCCAGATTATTTTGAATCATTTACTAGTGGAGAAGATGTTATATATGAGGGTGAATCACAGGAATGGAATATGCGGACTGAATATTTGGAAAATGAATCTGCCCTTATAGACCAGTTCAAGAAATTACGGACTTCTGTGGAAGAAGGAACTTATGACCCAAGTAAACATGCTGTAAAAATGTCTGCAGGGGAGATTCCTCCAGGCTTAGAAGTTGAAACTCGAGTTAATGTTGGAAATTTCACTCAATCTATTGGATATGATCCAGATAAAAAAGAATATTATTATAGTATGACTGATGTATGGGATTTTGAACCTGAAATGTATGCTGAAAATTGGTCTAACCATAGCGGAAGTGCTGAAAGATATCAGGAAAGATATAATCAAGCTGCACTAATGGAAGGTGTAGGGAAATCAGTAGGATTTTATGATAGGTACACTATTCCTGATGAATACATTAAAATGTGGGGTGGTGATTTTGGTAGTGAAGATATCACAGACCAATTAATAGATCGTTTTAAAGAAGATTAAAACTTATCATCTGTCTTTGATCCAATAAATATCTTGAAGTGCAATATTGATACTTCAAATACTACTCCAAATATATCATCCACTGTAAAACAAAAACTAAATGGGAACATACTTAGACGCCAGTAGTTGGTATTATAATCCAACCCAAAATAATAACTTCCTATTTGATTCATTTAATTAATCCTATAAATTGATCTAGTTCAATAACAGCATATGTTTTGCTGTTGTTACGTTTCATTACCAATACGGGTGTACCATCTCCAGCATTATCTTCAGCCTGTTGTAAACTCTTCCATAAGTCCATACGTTCCTTATTCTTACATTCAAAACTATATGGAATAGACTTCCTGGCCTTAGGGGATAGCACAATGTCCATCCCTGACATCCCCATGGTCTGAGATTTAATATCATCTTCGTGCAATTTAGGAAATGCGGTGCGCAATGCATCACGCAGCATATTCTGCAGCCGACGGCCTTTCGCTTTTACGGATTTTACTCTCATGGATTTAATCCATTACCTTTGCGCATTTCATGTTCTAAATCCTGATTATCTTTAAACTGTCCACTGAGCCAGCCATCAATACATTCTAAATCATGCTTGATACGCGGTACTGAAAACTCTGTCGGCACTTTGGAAGTCGGTAAGGGGGTCAGGTCCCTCGCATAGATCACTAGACGAGATATCTTTCGCAGTATGTTGTTTTGTATCATGTTCTTCTCTCCTGGTTTGTGGTTTTAATTTAGGCCACATTCCTAATCTCTTCAAAGCATTTTTTATTGCATTAGGAGGTGGGGCCAATCTAACTGATATTAATTCAAGTTCTAAATCTTTTTTATGTAGTTTCATTGCTATTAAATCTTGTTCAATTTGTAAAATATCTAAAGTTAAATCATCAATTGTTTTACGTAATGTTTGTTCGTTAAATTTCATAAAATTTCCTTTGTTATAGTTATAAAGAATAGAGGCCCTACTCGTGTAGAGCCTCCATCTTTGTCTTCCATCTCTTCCCCAACTCACGTTTAGCACATTTTTTACAGATTATTAAGGAGTCCCAATCAACTAAGTCAGGGATACTTGGAACTGCTGTGTAGGCATGCATTTTAAAGGATGAAGTATCACACATTTGGCATTTACCATTAGGTATAATACCAATGTATTTACTTATTCTCATCAACCATACCCCAAAGTAGGCACAGATAAACAATAGCATCTGTTATACGTCCGGTCACATCTTCACGCTGTGAAGTATGTCCATTGATATGAGATGCAATGCCATCAATATGTTTCATGAAATATGTCATTAGCACTGCTTCCTTAGGTTGTCCAGTATAGGATCCAACTCTACGAAAGTTTGCAAACACATCTTCATCAGCACGAGCATATTCTGCTTGTCCTGCATCACGAGTTTTATTGATAATTACGAAGATTTCCTTCATTAACTTATCCATTTCAGGCTTGGTCATAATCTTATAATCCTTGCATTGTCTACTTTTAGTTCCGCTCTAATTTGTTCTCTTTCTCGGTTTTTATCACTTTTCAGTAATAATGTATCAATCAAACCTTCTTCATTCCTGAAGGGCTTCAAAGATAACAACTTATTTGCATTATATGCAATACGAAAGGAACCTCTGGCAGAGGCAATATCCATACCTTCTCTGAAAGCTGACTTTGATATCTCAGATACAGCAAATACAATTACATTGTGTTTCACTGCAATCTCCATTAATGCCTGGGATGCTTCCTCTACCTTCATGTTATTGTCCTTCTGTTTGCTTCTAAATAATCCCAGATGGTCTACAACCACTATCTCAGGTTTATTAGGTAGCATGGAAATGCGTTTGTCAAGCTCGAATGGATAACATGGTGAATAATCAACAGTTAACCATTTAAACTCTTTATCAATTCCATTTTGGAAGGATTTGTAATGTGCTGCGAGTTCTACTTCACTCCATCCCTTAGCAATCATAACAAACCTAGTCCATATTTGACGTGGAGACATCTCCATTTCAACAAAGTACGTAGGTCGTTTAAAGTGCGTCATCCAATTCTGAAGTAGCATTGTCTTCATGGATGCGGGTGGTGCTTGTAGAATTACTACTTCGCCAGGATATACAGGAAAAGTCTGTCCATACATTTCTCCAATATCTATTGGTGCTAGATCTTTACGGAGAAACTCTATTAATGCCTTTTCCATTGAAGAGGCGTCCATCGTAGACTGGGATTTCTTGGCTTTGTAAAGCCTACAAGTATTTTTGCAGTATTCATCCATAATAGGATCACTACATCCATACCGATATCCATGTCCACCATGTCCATCGTAGCAATTTGTTACTATTTTATCCATCTCATCTTTCTTGAATGGACTATGAGCATTGTCGACTTTCTGTCTCCAACCCTCTAATACATATCTTACTACACCTTCAGGATACAACCATCGAAACCATGCTGCCAATCTAAGGGCTACATTATGTCTTCTACCCATAGGTTGACTTTCTAACATGCTGCTAATACAGGGGTAGTTAGAAGGGTCTGGTGTCCGTCCTTCGTTCACTATGGGGTCGGTTTTAGGCGTTTCCTTGGGGGTAGAGAGCGCTAACGTATCAAATACAGGGTTACACTCCATTACATTATTTAACAGCTTCTGTGGGTGTTTAGCGTATTTTAGTATTTGATCAATTGGTTCAGTTAATTCTAACCATTGGCTGGGAATCTGTACCTTATATAGGCCAGATTTACCATTTCTAGTGTTAACGATACGTATTAATCTTGGTTTATCTGTTACAGCTGGGTCAGCATATTCAAATACACCAGCATTTGTTAATGCTTTTTTAACAGTCATATGCAAATCTGTAGCTGGCTTCCATCTAAAGGCATCTGTTGGAATGCCTAGATGAAACCCAGTGCCACTGAAATAAGCATTGAATGGTATATCCATATCATGAAGATACAATGATAACCCATATGCTTTCTCCCTAGCACTGTCCACGTTAGCTCCATCTACATCTAGGATAAACTCATCAGGTATATAGATTAAACCATCATAACCTGCTAATGTATTATGGCTAGCAAAAAACTCTTTTACATAATCATCATATTCATACAATGACATAAATGTATCTGAATCTAATCCTTGCCATTCTGATTCATTATCGGCATCTTGGAAGTAATGTCTTCGATGTAGACTGAATGCAAATTCTCTTATCATATTTCTCTCCTTATCTATCTTCTGGTTCTACATGATCTTCCATATCAATGTATTGGCATAAGCAATCATCTTCCATTTTCCTACATATTCCACAAATAGCTCCATCTAATACATCTTGGCAAAAACCACACACTATCCCTGTTGTTATTGGTTTGTCACATTCAATACAGTGATTAGGCAGTGGCTTTAATATCATTGTTTAACCTCCAGCAAAAGCAAGGCCTTCCATAAGGTCCCATTACTTTAATGGTAGTTTTTACAAGGCGACCTTCTCTAGTTAAGGTATTGATTGATCTTCTGATACTGGTAATAGGAGCATCAGTATCCATTACTTCTTTTACTGTCCAGGGATTTAACATAGCAGCATCACCATGCGCTGCAAATACAGCAAATACTCTGCTATCTTGTTTCTTTGCAGAATCTCGAGCTCTCTCTAGCTCTATATTCTTTTCATTGGTTGTGTTGTAATACATTGTACTCCTTTAAGGTTAGTTTATTATTATTTAACAGGTTCTTCACCTCTTAATGCTTTTTGGTGTAGATATCTAGCTCTTTTAACTAGCATTGTAATTGACATATGCGTATAGTCCGAATCTTTTGGATTTCGTCCTAACGCAATATCAGTTCGGCTAATAAAATCGAAAAACTCTGATGCTCGCATTAGAATATTTCAAAACCTCCAGAATTTTTAGCAAATTCAGCAAAGTTTAACACATTCTCTTTATTAAATGGATAAGATAACATCCAATCATCATGCTTACCAGTACCTTGACATCCATTACATTTAACATTACCAGCACCAGTAGCAGGCGGTTCCTTGCGTTTACCTGTACCTTCACATATGGTACACTTAATCTGATCTAATGCTTCCTGTTCATTCTTGTAATTGGTTTCAAATCTATCAATTGTTCCGTCAAGATCTAATGCTTCCAATTGAATGGCTATCTTTTTAGCTTTAGTAGCGGTGATTTTATGTCCATCATTATATCCACCTCGGGCCATATCTTCTTCATTTAATATTTCTGAACAATGTTGGCATACAAAACCCCATAAAGGTCTCCACCACCAACAGTTATTTCTAAAATATATCCCACTTGCTTCTTCATATTCCAATTGTTTATTTATTTCTTCCCCTTCATATGCAGGTTGCATATTAACAGGGTTTACTCCATGTAAATCAAATCCCATCTTCTTTCTCCTTATACTGTTCATAAAGTTTCCACATCATTTCAGAAAATTCTGATTGCTTCTCTCTACATTTATGAATATTACCTGTCTGCGTTTCATGCCAAAGCATAACTATTTTTTTAATCATTTTCTCTCCAATTTAAAAGGGATAAGCATATTTACGTGTCTCGGTTTCCATATGTCCGACCTTATCCCTTACCTCTTAGGCTAATGCCCAAATTGTTGAGTAGATAGCTGTGAGGATAATACGAATGTATTGTTTCATCAAGTCGTAAGGGAGCGTATCTACTCAGGCAGATTAATTAGAACGCGATTTCTTTTTTGTCCTAATTCTGTGTTTACCAGTACTATCATATCTCCAACCTTCCAGTTCGACCATATCATTGATACGTTCGTAGTATTCTGGATTGTTGCTCATATCCTCTATGAGTTTATTTTTAATGTATGACATTAGAATGGTATTTCTGCAGTCATAGTTTCACGTTCAGCAACACCATTGTCACTTTTCAATACATATTTATGATAATATGCTTCAGCTTTCTTTTGCCAAAACATAATATCATCTTCATTGAATGTATCTACAGCATTATTAAATACTGTTGGTGCAGTTTGTTTTAATATACGAAAATAATCACCATCTTTATATAGATAGATATTTAACGTACATCCATTTAAGTTTTCAGGTTCATCAGATAATTTTACTACCATATTACCATCAGGACCTTCTAACCCTTCAACTATACCAGCATTTGCGAATCTAAATAGCTGTCCAACTGCAAACTCTTCTCCATCTTTATTACGAGTTTCATATATCCTCATATTTAAAGATTCAGGATATCCGTCAAACCATACGTCAATGAATTTACTTCCATTGTATACACCATATTCGGCTCGTTGGACTGTTGCTGTGTTCCAGCCAGAGTGAAAGTTTCCACCTCCACCCTTTTTGATTGTCAATGTTCTCATTATGCAGTAACTCCTTTATTTGTACTGTTGGTTGTTTTACGATGAGGCGCAGTTTCTACCCGTAGAGATTCAGAATGTATCTGACTCAATCCTTTGGCAGTTACAGCAGCATTCCCATCATCATCATGTTGTGCTACTCCAGTTAACGCTGACAAACCATAACGTCTTCCATATGTACATGCAGCACCAATAGCATGTGCATCTTTCTTACCTCCAATAGGCATCCGTATCTCACTACGAGTCCATTGGCCAGATTCATGTAATAAGGTTGTAGTTACATAGAATCCATTTGTTGATGTACAGAATCTGTTACCTTGTAATACTGATAATCCATGTTTTGTTAATGCTGGCAAGGATGATTGTATTACGGCATGCAGGTCTGCATATTTACTATTGAAAAAAGGATTCGTGCTTGATACCTGAGCTCCTTTAATTTCAGCCTGTGCTTTTGACAGTGCCTGAGCTAATTTATCAATCTTTTCAGATTTCCATTCTTCAGTTGTTGTTTGAATAGTTACCTCTTCGGTAACAGGTGTTGTATCGTCCATTTTCTCTCCTTTAATTGACTATATAAATTACTAAATTCTAAATTCCAAAACAAGTAAAATATATCTATTATCACACTTTATGTTATAATTTATAAGAAAAGGTGAGCGAAGCTCCTCACCTGATTTTTCTCAGTTTATCTGTAACATCATTGTTGGAAAATTAAATACAATCTTCTTTTCATACGGTTGATTAGTAATTAACTTTCTAACTGCATTTACTATGAAGCTACCACTCATGTTTGAACAATAACTGGTAGCTTTACGGTTACAAGGTTCAACATCACCTTCGGTATCTGCATACCATGTTGCCTTGTACTTTTTTAACGTAGGAGCTTTAAACACATACTGTTGGTAGTGTTCTGCTCCCATCCTCCCGTCAATTATGAATAACGGGCGTGTACCTCCCGTACACAGCGCCTCTACTGCGTGTAACCTAGCTTCCATTGAATCGAAACCCAATATGGCTACATTACGTTCACCAGCACACAATTCTTTAAATGTTTCATTGAATTGAAATATGTTAGTATCTGAATTAATATCGTTTAATATAGTAGCCAATGCTGTTACTTTTGGCTGACCAATATGACGCATATCATACTGGGAAACTCCGATATTCTCTACATCTACTTTATCATAATCATATAGACATAGATTAGTTGCACCCATCCTAACAAGCTGAAGAGCTGCGGAACTACCAATAGCTCCGCAACCCAATACGTGATAGGTGTACTCATGTATAGTATTAACTATTCCATCATATCTTGATGTTAAGTCAGCTGCCATTGAGTCTCCTTTACTGCTATATCTTCAAGAAATTGATAAGGATATTTATGCTGTGCAGCATGAAATAACATACCTTCTGACTCACAGTGAACTCTAATTGTAGATTTAACTTTCACTAATTCTCCATTTAAATCACTGATAGCTTCAACATAATCCTTATACTGCAATGTACCATCCATATAATGATCATTTAATTCATCAACAGCACTACAAGCCCAAGATCTACCATTATATTTAGTTAATGTGTCACCAACATGTGGATATTCATTATAACCATTATAACCACCATAGATACCAAAATCATCTCCATATACATTTGTATCTAGAAGAGATGTTTGTTTACCATTTAGTTTACCTGATTTAACTGTACTCCACACACGAGTACTGCATTGTTCTTCTACTTCCTTAGTAATACTATCTGGTATTTTCTTATCTGTTACACCAAGTATTTCTAAATCAGTATCAATGTACATCTGCTGTGGTTTCCAAGCCATTATCCTGAATTTATATTCCTCTTTTATGTTAACTACAAGGAATACACTCCAAGTACCACTAGCATATTCATCCATTGTCCTTGTATCGGTCCCAGACCAGAAGGCTCCCATATTACCATGGCTATGCCACCACATGAATTGTACATCATTTCCATGTTTTAACGCCATATCCACATAGTATGCAGCTAATGCTTCTTTATCCAGAACACAATTACCTCCTGAAGTTTCTTGCTTCAAGATTGTAGGATGTGATATAAGATATGTATCTTCATTAGGTACAGGATTAACTACAGCCATTCCACCAATCTCATCCTTTTCGCTGGTGTATCTAGCTCTAGCATAATTGATTATCTTATTCCAATCTTTCTTACCAATTGTAAAAGTTGCCATGTTCTTTCTCCTTATTTAAAATGGTTGTCTAACTCTTGTTCCATCATCCAATATAATGTCCTGTTCTCTATCACCTTGAATAGGTGGTTCAGCAATATTAGGATTTCTAGAAACTGCCCATGTTATCATTTCATTTTGTAGCCTGTTTTGATCTTCATCATTCTC